>Ga0307378_10000021_pt1 | contig 299549 bp, 220 predicted proteins | sample UN1MG_FD_202238 | JGI IMG/M metagenome (GOLD analysis project Ga0307378, IMG submission 202238) | Soil microbial communities from Risofladan, Vaasa, Finland - UN-1 | ecosystem: Environmental > Terrestrial > Soil > Coastal area > Acid sulfate soil | place: Finland: Risofladan, Vaasa... | reverse complement strand
CAATCTGGCGACCGCCTACTCAGACCGCATTCGCGGGGAGCGGGCGGAGAACATCGAGCGCGCCATCGCCGCCTACCAGCAGGCCCTGGAGGTGAGGACCCGCCAGGCCATGCCCGTCGAGTGGGCGCAGACGATCAACAATCTGGCGACCGCCTACTCAGACCGCATTCGCGGGGAGCGGGCGGAGAACATCGAGCGCGCCATCGCCGCCTACCAGCAGGCCCTGGAGGTGATGACCCGCCAGGCCATGCCGGACGATGCCCGCCGTACCCAGCGGAATCTGGCCAATCTGTGCTTTGCAGAGCGCCGGTGGGCCGAGGCAGCGACCGCCTATCGCGGGGCACTGTCGGCCGGCGACCTGCTGTACAGGACCGCCGCCACACCGGAGGCCCGCCAGGCCGAGCTGCGCGAGGTCCGCGATCTGCCCCCCCGGCTGGCGTATGTGTTGGCCGCGATGGCCGGGCGGGGGCGTCCGAAACTGCTCCGCGAGGCCATCGAAGTGCTGGAAGGGAACCGCGCCCGCTGGCTGAGCGAGTCGCTGGCGCTGCAGAGCGGCAAACCACCGGGCGTGCCGGAGACTGCCTGGCAAGCCTTCGTGGGCCAGGCACAGTCCATCCAGCACCTGCAAGCTGAGACGCGCTTGCGAGAGGATACGCCAGGGAAACGGGGTTTCCTGACGCTTACGGCGGAGCTACAGGCCGCCTACGCCAGACTGGACGAGGCGGTGACGCACGTCCGCCAGCACGCCCCGGATTTCATGCCCGCCCCGACCTTCGCCCAGGTACAGGAAATTGCCCAACCCGGCCGTCCACTGATCTACCTGCTGACCACGCCCGCCGGTGGGCTGGCGCTGGTGGTCGCGGGCGAGGGGGTGGAGGCGGTGTGGTCCGATCTCACCGAAGCGGACCTGGACGATCTGCTGGTGCACACCGACCCCGCGGGCGAGAACGTGACCGGCGGCTACCTGCCGGCCCAACTGGCCGTCGCCGGCTGGATGCCGCAGGCGCTGGAACCGCTGCTCCCGGCGCTGGGACGATTGATGGGGCCGGTGGCGGAGGCACTCCGCGCGCTGGACCCGCCCCCCACGACGGTCGTCCTCGTCCCCACCGGCCGCCTGGCCCTCCTGCCGCTGCACGGCGCGACCTACGCCCCCGCCCACACATCCGCGGAAGGCGAGCCAGCGGAGCGGGCCTTCCTGGACGATTTCACCGTCGTCTACGCCCCCTCCGCCCGGGGGCTGGACGCCGCCCGCACCCGGGAGCGTTCCCGCCGGGACCGGCCGCCCCGGCTGGCCGGGGTGGGCAACCCGCTGCCCGAACCGAACTCGCTGGCGGACCTGCGGGATCGCCTACGCGCCGCGCTGGACCGGCTGCCGGGCGACGGACGCGCCCCCGAACTGCGCCAGCGGCTGGATGAACTGCTCCACCTGCCGTTGGAGGATCTGGTTCACGAGGGGTTCCTCCTGCGCCGGATGGTGCAGCGGCTGCCCTCTGACCTGGGGCCGCCGGTGCAGGAGCTGCTCGACCTGTGCGGGGAATGGCCGCTCAGCCTGCGCTACGCCCGGGCGGAGCTGCAGAGCGTCGCCGACCTGCTGCCGCCGGAGTCGGCCGCCCCGCTGTACGAACAGGCGGCCACCCGCGCCGCCCTGCTGGATCACCTGCCGGGAGCCAGCCTGGTGCACCTGTCCTGTCACGGGGTGTTCCGGGCAGATGCGCCGCTGCAGTCGGGCCTGTTGCTGGCCGGGGAGGATCGCCTGACGCTGCAGGAGCTGCTGGCGCCCGAGTTCGCCGCGCTCGAGGCCTCCCGGCTGGTGATACTCTCGGCCTGCCAGACGGCGATCACCGACTTCCGCGACCTGCCCGACGAGGCGGTGGGCCTGCCGGCGGGGCTGTTGCAGGCCGGGGCACCGGCTGTGGTGGGCACGCTGTGGAGCGTGGACGACGCCAGCACGGCGCTGCTGATAACCCGCTTCTACGAGTTCGCCCTTCAGGAGCGCCAGCCGCCGGCCCAGGCGCTGCGCCGGGCGCAGCGCTGGCTGCGCGACCTGACGAATGAGGACCTGGAGGCCTACCTGGCCCACCACGAGGCCATCGCCCGCGCCCGCCGCGAGTCCGGCCGCCGCATGCCGTCCACACTGATCGAGAAGCTGCTCGTACAGGTCATCGCGGCCGGCGATCCGCAGGCCCGGCCCTACGAAAATCCATATCATTGGGCGCCGTTCACCTTCCACGGCGCCGGGGAGAGTGTGCTGTGAACACCTATGCATCAGTCGCTGCATTGCTGCGCCTGTGGCCGGATCTGCCCCGGAAGACGGGCCAGACCTGGCCGGGCCTGTACTGGCAACTGCTGGATCTGCTGCGCCGCTTCGAGCGGGCCGCGGACGAGGAGGACAAGGCCGCGGCCGCCATCGACATCCTGCGGGTGGTGCGCACGCTGCCCGGGGGCGTCGAGGCGCTCCGGGCGGTGCAGCCGCCGGAGATCCTACGCTGGGAAGGGACCACGGAACATCTGCGCGGGGAAGGAGGCATTAAGGGACTGTTCACCCCAGAAGCGTTCTCCCCTCCGCGGGCCGGCCCGGCGCCCACGTTGGACGCCGTCCTGCACCCGCCCACCGTCACCCGGTACACCGACGTCTACGCCCCTCACCGGGTCCAGGTGGGGCAACGCTTCCCCATCGTCGTCGGCCTGACCCGCTCGCCCGCGGACGCCGGGGAGGAGGTGGCGGCCATCCAGGCTGAACTCGATCAGCAGATCCGCGTGGAGCTGACGCCGCGCGGCCCCGAACTGCTCGGCGAGCGCGCGAAAGACCTGCGCGTGACCCCGCAGGACAGCGAGCCGGTCGTCTTCTTCCTCAGGGCGGTCGAGAGCAGGGAACAGAGCGTCACGATCGACTTCCGGTCCGGGAACCACCTGCTGGCCAGCATTGAGCGTGTCATCCAGGCCGTGGAGGAGCCCGAGCCCATGCAGTTCACCCAGTCAGCGACCGGCGCGCTCGCGATCGGCGACTACCGGGCCCCCTTCCCGGACGCGGTGCTGCGCATCATCACCCGGGACAACCGCCTCAGCTTCAGCGTGCTCTACCGGGATATGGAGGAACGGCACATCGAGGGCGATCTGCTGCGCGCCGACCCGGAAGAGTACCGCTACACCCTGATCCGCGAGATCGAGAACCTGGCGCGCGGAAAGGATGCCGAGGGCTACCCGCTCTCGGACGTGCCCGACCAGCCACTGTCCCCCGAGGATCTGGCCCGCCACCTGGAGCGGATCGGCCAACGGCTCTACGGCGATCTCTTCAGCGAAGCGATGCAGCGGGAATACCACCGCATGAAAGAGAAGGACGTGCACACGCTCTACCTGGTATCCGACGAGCCCTGGATCCCGTGGGAGCTGGTCAAGCCCTACGACGACGTCGTGGACGACGATTTCCTGTGCCTGCAGTTCGAGCTGAGCCGCTGGGTGAGCGGATCGCCGGCGCCAACTGCCGAGATCGGGGTAGACAGCCTGGCCTGCGTGGCCCCCACCGACTCGAACCTGTCTTGCGCGATCATGGAACAGGCGTTCGTGCGAGACCTGGCCCAAAAGCAAGGCCTGGCCGACCGCACGCCCGCCACGCCGGACCGGGGTTCGGTGCGCGCGCTCCTGGAAGGGGATACCCCCGTCCAGTTGTGGCACTTTGCCTGCCACGGGGACTTTGACGCACAGGCGCCCGGCAACTCGCCCCTCTTGCTGCAGTACAGACGGCCGCTGCGCCCCAACAATCTGGTGGGACCGGCACAGACCCGGCTGCGCACCGACCGCCCGCTGGTCTTTCTCAACGCCTGCCGGGTGGGACAGGCGGGGCTGTCGCTGACCGGCCTGGGCGGCTGGGCCAAGAAACTCGTGCAGGACTGCCACGTGAGCGCGCTGCTGGCCCCCATGTGGTCGGTGAACGACACGCTGGCGCAGTGGTTCGCCGAGGAATTCTACATCGCTCTGGAGGAACCCGGTGCCACGCTGGGGATGGCGATGCGAGCGGCCCGCCGCAAGCTGAAAGAACACTCGCCGGACAAGACCACCTGGCTCTCGTACAGCCTGTACGCCCATCCGAACGCACGCGTGGTCTTTCGCCCTGACGGGACGGGGGTATAAACCAGCCTGAACGGCGAGTATACTATGGTCAAGGTAGCGAGGCCAACGGAGGGGCTATGAGAACGCCGACCAGGCCGACCGTCTTTGTCAGTTTCAGCCACCAGGACGAGGTGTGGAAAAACCGCCTGCGGCCCCACCTGGGGGTGCTGGAGCAGGTGGGCGACATCACCATCTGGGACGACCGCGACATCGGCGCGGGCGACGACTGGTACGACGAGATCCGGGAGGTGATGGAGCGGGCAGCGGTGGCAGTGTGCCTCATCTCGGCCGACTTCCTGGCCTCCGACTTTGTCCACAAGGAGGAGATCCCCTACCTGCTGGAGCGACGCGAGAAGGAGGGCATGGTCCTCATCCCGGTGCTGTTGCGGCAGTGCGCCTGGAGGGTCTGCTCCTGGCTGACGCCGATCCAGATGATCCCGCGCGATGGCCAGTCCATCGCGACGGATTTCAAGGACAACTGGGACGAGCCCTTCGCCCAGGTCGCCGGGCGCATCCACGAGATCGTCACCGACCCCACCTACCGGCCGCCCGCCCCACCCCCGCCCCGCTGGGCGCCGCCGGAGAGGATCGACCTCCACCGCATGCCGGCCACCGGCGCCGAGCTCTTTGGCCGCCGGGATGAGATGGGGATGCTGGACGAGGCCTGGGATTCCGGCCGGACGCACGTCGTCAGCCTGGTGGCCTGGGGCGGCGTGGGCAAGTCCACGCTGGTCAACAAGTGGCTGCAGCGGATGTCGGCCGACAACTACCGCGGCGCCTGCCGCGTCTTTGCCTGGTCGTTCTACAGCCAGGGCACCGGCGAGCGCGTCACCTCGGCCGACCAGTTCATCGCCCAGGCGCTCGATTGGTTCGGCGACCCCGACCCGACCGCGGGCTCCCCCTGGGCCAAAGGGGAACGGCTGGCCGACCTGGTGCGGCGGGAGCGGACGCTGCTGGTGCTCGACGGGCTGGAGCCGCTCCAATCGGGATCAGATTACGAACGCGGCAAGGTCAAGGACCCGGGCTTAGCCGTGCTGATCTCCGAGCTGGCCCGCGATAACCCCGGCCTGTGCGTCATCACCACCCGCGCGGCGGTGGCCGACCTGAACCCGTTCCCGGAGACAACCCGCCAGGAGGACCTGGAGCAGATCTCGGCCGAGGCCGGGCGGGCGCTCTTACGCGTGGGCGGGGTGCGGGGGAGCGACGCCGAGCTGGAGGGGGCGGCGCGCGACTTTAGGACGCACGCGCTGGCGCTGAACCTGCTGGCGGCCTACCTGCACGGGATCCCCGGCCACCACGTCTCCCACGCGGACGAAATCCCGGATCTGCCGGACGTGCCGGTGGAGGAGGGCAAGCACCCCCGCCGGGTGATGGCCGCCTTCGCCGCCCGCTTCGGCGACGGCCCCGAGGTAGAACTCTTGCGCATGCTGGGCCTCTTCGACCGGCCCGCGGGGGCGGAGGAGATCGCCGCGCTACGCGCCGCCCCGCCCATCCCCGGGCTGACGGCGCACGTGCAGGGGCTCTCCGAGGGCAAATGGCTGCGATTGCTGGAGCAGTTGCGCGAGACGGGGCTGATCGCCCCGAAGAGCACCCACCACCCGGACGTGCTGGACGCCCACCCGCTGGTGCGCGAGCACTTTAGCACGGAGCTCCGGCGGGAGCACGCCGACGCCTGGCGGGAGGGGAACGACCGGTTGTACGAGCACCTGAAGGCGGCGGCGCCGGAACGCCCCGACACGCTGGAGGAGATGATGCCGCTCTTCGCGGCGGTGGCTCACGGGTGTCGGGCCGGGCGGCACCAGGAGGCGTACGACGAAGTATACCGCGAGCGGATTCGTAGACGGAATGAATTCTTCAGCACGAAGAAGCTGGGCGCCTTTGGCGCCGATCTGGCCGCCCTGTCCAGCTTCTTCGACCCGCCCTGGCTCAAGCCCGTGGATGGGATCACCGAAGACGGTAAGGGCTTTGTCCTGAACGCGACCGGCTTCTGCCTCCGGGCGCTGGGCCGGCTGGCGGAGGCGGCCCAGCCGTTGCAGGCCGCGCTGGAGGCTCGGATTGCTCAAGAGGACTGGAAGAACGCCGCGATCAGTGCCGAAAACCTGAGTGAACTCTACCTGACCACCGGCGACCTGGCCCAGGCCCTGCGATTCGCCAAAAGAGGCGTTGAATTTGCTGACAAGAGCAGAGAATGGATTGAGCAAAGAGATAACTTAACGACGCTGGCCGACGCCCTGCACCAGGCGGGCCGGCTTGAGGAGGCCGAGGATCTATTCCGCCAGGCTGAGGCGATGCAGGAGGAGCGCCAGCCGCAGTTCCCGCTCCTCTACTCCCTCCAGGGCTACCAGTACTGCGACCTGCTGCTGGGCCGGGGGAAGGCCAGCGAGGTGCTGCGCCGGGCCAAGCAGACGCTGGAATGGGCCAATCAACAAGGCTCCCTTCTCGACATCGCCCTGGACCATCTCTCCCTGGGGCGGGCCCACCTGCTGCAGGCGCAGAGGGAAGGAACCGAAGGCTTCACCCAGGCGGCGACCCACCTGAACCGGGCGGTGGATGGCCTGCGGCGAGCCGGGACACAGCATCACATCCCCCGCGGCCTGCTGGCCCGGGCAGCGCTGCACCGGGCGCAGGGGCAGTTCGCGCGGGCGCAGCGCGACCTGGAGGAAGCGCTCACCATCGCCACACGCGGCGGGATGCGGCTACACGAAGCCGATTGCCACCTGGAATCCGCCCGCCTGCACCTGGCCCGCGGCGAGAAGGCGCAGGCGCGGGAGAGTCTCTCGAAGGCCAGGGCGATGGTCGAGGAGACCGGCTACCACCGGCGCGACGGGGAGGTGGCGGCGGTGGTAGAGGAGATGTTGGGAGCGGAGGCGCCGAGCCGAGTTGATGAGAGTTGAGAAAATAGTCGGGTAAGGGAATGGCAGGAGGATGATTCGCCCAAAAGCCCGATGATTGAAATCATCGTTTGATACACAAAGTGCGTTAAAACGCACTGAAAACGTGCAACGCTCGCTGCATTCCGTCTCGTCATTTCGAGTGACGCCGCATCTCCCTCCCGCCCGTCATTTCGAGCGGAACGGAGCGCAGCGGAGTGGAGTCGAGAAATCTCGCGCACTGCGCTGTGGCGCTACTCGGAATGACACCGCATCTCCCTCACCCTCGTCATTTCGAGCGGAACGGAGCGTAGCGGAGTGGAGTCGAGAAATCTCGGCCCCTTGGCAACCGAGAGATTCCTCGACTCGCTTTGCTCGCTCGGAATGACGGATCAGCACACGGCTTTTGGAGAATCGAGAAGAAACGATGACCCAACCTACCGTCTTCATCAGCTACAGTCACAAAGACGAACCGTGGAAGGACCGCCTGGTGACCCACCTGGACGTCCTGCAGCGCCAGGGCCTGCTCGACCTGTGGGACGACCGCCGCATCAGCGCGGGCGCGGAATGGTACCCGGAGATCCGCCAGGCGATAGACCGGGCCCGCGTGGCCGTGCTGCTCGTCTCGGCCGATTTCCTCACCTCCGACTTTATCCTGGGCGAGGAGGTGCCGCGCCTGCTGCAGCGCCGGGACGAGGAGGGCCTGCGCGTCTTCCCCGTCATCGTCCGGCCGTGCGCCTGGCAGCGGGTCAAATGGCTGGCCCGGATGCAGGCCCGGCCCCGGGACGGCCGGCCGCTCTCCGCCGGGGACGAGCACCAGGTCGACGCCGACCTGGCCGCCATCGCGGAAGAGATCGCGAGCATAGTCTCTCCTGCGCCAGAGGCTTCCAAAAGCCCAACTGCATCTGAACTGCGGCGATTTCGTGATGAAGATTTTCAGCGACTGAAAACTGCTCTCCACGATGTGTGGGACTCACTTGGTACTCGTAGTCCCGCCGTCAATTACGCAGCAGCACATAATTGGGAATTGATCACCTCGCGCTTCACAGATATACCTGAAGATATTCGCGCCACATTCGATGAGGTAGTTAAGGCGCGGAAGCTTGCAAAGGGTAGAACTTCGAAACTGACCCGGGAGCAACTCTCTTCAGCTAAACAGGGCATCAACCAGGTACTGAGATTTCTGCATCAGCGGTTCCCGGCTGCTGGCGTAGAGTTGCCATCCCCTCGTACCGAGGTTGCGGCTCCAGGGGCTGCCCGTGGAAGTACACTGAACGATGATCGAGCGGACTTTGTCATCATCACCGCGCTCGAAAAAGAGGCCAAGGCCATTGTCCGTCGTTTGGACAACCACAGCATCAAGCGGTTTGAGGACAGGGACATTCGGACCTACCACTGCGGGACGATCCCCATCCAGGACTCTGACCAGGTTTATCGCGTCGTCGTCGTGCTGCTGCCCAGCATGGGCGAGATCTCGGCTGCGAATGCAGTGACCGACGCGATGGCGCGATGGGACCCACGGTTTGTATTGATGGTCGGGATAGCCGGCGGCCTTCCCCAGGATGACCTGGATCTAGGCGACGTCGTGGTCGCGGATCAGATCATAGGGTACGAGTACGGCAAGGTCACTGAGGATGGGTTCGAACCGCGGGACCGCGTGTATCCGGTCAGCGCGCTGCTGCTGGACCGGGTGCGCAATTTCTGGGATGATCGTTGGACGCAACAGGTCAACGTCCCCCGCCCGGAAAATGCACATCGTGAGACGTCGAAACTCTTTGCCGGCCCGATCGCGTCCGGGAACAAGGTCATCGCTTCGACAGAGTTCCGCCAGCAACTCAAGACCCGTTGGCCCAAGCTGATCGCCCTGGAGATGGAGGGGGAAGGGGTCTTTGCAGCCGTGTTTGACCGCCCTCAAATCGGACATGCGCTGGTGATCCGCAGCATCTGCGATATGGCGGACGAGCGCAAGTCGGATGAGTGGCAGGAATATGCGGCCAACGCCGCCGCCGCCTTCGTGGCCGGCTTTCTAAGAAATGGACCGGTTGAGCCACGGGCGGTTGCTCCCGAGAGCGTCCCTTCAGAGGCCGATCTTGAGCCTGAGGAACGCGCCCCCTCCGGTCCCGAGAAAATCTCCCTCGCCAAGCTCCCCTCCACCGACCCCGTCCTCTTCGGGCGCGAAGGGCAACTGGCGACGCTGGACGCCGCCTGGGACAGGCCCCAGACCCACGTCGTCAGCCTGGTGGCCTGGGGCGGCGTCGGCAAGACCGCGCTGGTCAACAAGTGGCTGCTGGGGATGGGCCAGGACGGCTACCGGGGGGCGGAGCGGGTCTACGGCTGGTCCTTCTACAGCCAGGGCGCGGCGGAGGGGAAGCAGGCTTCGGCCGATCCCTTCATCGCCGCCGCGCTGGCGTGGTTCGGCGACCCTGACCCGACGGCCGGCTCCCCCTGGCAGAAGGGCGAGCGGCTGGCGGAGCTGGTCCGGCAGCACCGGACGCTCCTGATCCTCGACGGCCTGGAGCCGCTGCAATATCCCCCCGGCGAGATGGAGGGGCAGCTCAAGGACCCAGGGCTCCAGTGCCTCTTGCGCGCGCTGGCCCGCCACAACCCGGGCCTGTGCGTCGTCACCACCCGGCTGGCGGTGGACGACATCAAGGATTTCGTTGGTTCTTCCGTGAAGCGCACCCCCCTCGAACATCTATCGCCGGAGGCCGGAGCAGCGTATCTCGAGCACCTGGGCGTGAAGGGAACGCAGAAAGAGCTGAAGCAAGCCGCAGGCGAATTCGGCGGGCACGCGCTGGCGCTGACCCTGCTGGGTCGCTACCTGGCAGTGGCCTACGACGGGGACGTCCGCCAGCGCGACCGGGTCCCCGGGCTGACCCAAGAACGGAAGCGCGGCGGTCACGCCCGGCGGGTGATGGCCTCCTACGAGCGCTGGTTTAGGAACGAGCCGGAGCTGGACATCCTGCACGTCATGGGTTTGTTCGACCGCCCGGCCGAGTCGGGCGCGATCCAGGCGCTGCGGGCCGAGCCGCCCATCGAGGGGCTGACCGAGAAGCTGCAGGAGCTGTCGGAGGCGGATTGGCGCTTCGCCGTGGACAACCTGCGGCGAGTCCGGCTCCTGGCCGGGGAGGATCCACATAACCCAGGCACGCTCGATTGCCACCCCCTGGTGCGGGAGCACTTTGGCGAACAGTTGGAGGCGGGCCATCCGGAAGCATGGCGGCAGGCCCACGGGCGGCTGTACGAGTACTACAAGTCGCAGGCCCCACACCAGCCCGACACGCTGGAGGAGATGATGCCGCTCTACGCGGCGGTGGCCCACGGATGCCGGGCCGGACGGCACCAGGAGGCGCTGATGGAGGTGTACTGGGAGCGGGTTCTGAGAGGGGATGAGCATTTCAGTTGGAGAAAGCTGGGCGCCTTTGGCGCCGACCTGGCCGCCCTGTCCGGCTTCTTCGACCCGCCCTGGCGCAAGCCCGTGGATGCGATCACCGAAGCCGTTAGGGGCTTTGCCCTGGGTCAGGCTGGCCTGTACCTCCGGGCGCTGGGCCGGCTGGCGGAGGCGGCCCAGCCGATGCAGGCCGGGATGGAGGCAATAATTGAGCAAGAGGACTGGCGAAACGCAGCTCAGGCTGCCGGCAACCTCAGCGAGCTCCACCTGACCATCGGCGACCTGGCCCAGGCGCTGGAGACCGCCCACCGGAGCGTGGACCTGGCCGACCGCAGCGGCGATTGGGGTCAGCGAATTATCACACGCACGGCGCTGGCCGATGCCCTGCACCAGGCGGGACGGCTCGACGAGGCCGGGGAACTCCTCCGCGAGGCCGAGGCGATGCAAGAGGAGCACCAGCCTCAGTTCCCGCTCCTCTACTCCGTCCAGGGATACCGGTACTGCGATCTGCTGCTAAGCCGGGGGGAGGCCAGCGAGGTGCTACGCCGGGCCAAGCAGACGGTGGAATGGGCGAAGCAAGCGGGTGGCAGTCTTCTCACAATCGCCCTCGACCACCTCTCCCTGGGGCGGGCCCACCTGCTGCAGGCGCAGAGGGAAGGGACCGACGATCCTTCGGCCTCGGACGTTCCGTCCGCGCTCAGAGCAGGCCTCACCCAGGCCGCGACCCACCTGAACCGGGCTGTGGATGGCCTGCGGCAGGCAGGGACGCAGCATCACATCCCCCGCGGCCTGCTGGCCCGGGCGGCGCTGCACCGGGCTCAGGGGCAGTTCGCGCGGGCGCAGCGGGATCTGGAGGAGGCACTTACCATCGCGGCGCGCGGCGGGATGCGGCTACACGAAGCCGACTGCCACCTGGAATCCGCCCGCCTGCACCTGGCCCAGGGCGAGCAGGCACAGGCGCGGGACAGCCTCTCGAAGGCCAGGGCAATGGTCGAGGAGACTGGCTACCACCGCCGCGACGGGGAGGTGGCGGCGCTGGGGGAGCTGTTAGGGGCAGAGGCACCGCCCGCGCGGGGCTAAAGTCCCCGCGCTGAGAGAACAAAGCCCTTCGGGCTGCAAGATCCAGCCCCCGAAGGGGGCTTTGCCCTTTCAGCCCGGAGTCTTTAGCTCCGGGCTGACCCTGAACCAATCACTCGTCGGAGAACACACGAGTCAAGAGCACTTCGTCGGCCACACCACGCAGTGACTCTGTTGCATACACTACATCATGACCATCTTCGCGCAAGGCATCCACTAGCGCTGAATCGCAACACTCGTCAGCCAAGAACTTTATGGACGCTACCCGCCAGCGAAGACAATCTCTACCTCAGCCAAATAGTCGGCGGCGAACGCGGCAGCAGCGTATATATCATCCGACGTCAGATGCGGATGATCAGCCAGGATCTCATCGATGGTCATCTCGCCAGCCAGTTTGCGGAGAACGTGCTCTACGGTGATGCGTGTCCCCTTGATGACTGGCTTGCCGAACATGATCTCCGGGTTGATCTCAATACGGTCGTGGGTCATAAAGCGCCTCCCCAACTCCGGCCTGGACTCACACCTTGATCACTGGGCCATTACAATCAGATGGCCCTCGTGATCGGCCTGATATGGATTATACGCGCGATAGCATCAGAGGGCAAGAGACCATCCCTACCGGGGTGTGTTTCTTATTGGGGGCAAATCTTCCCGAAAGCTGTGATGGGGGTTCACAATGCCAAAGATGCCACGAGGAAGCGCCCCAATGCCTGTCAGCCAGCGCGGCGCAGCTTTCGGGAAGATGGCTCACCAGATCCCCTGCGCGGAAATTCACTTCAGTGATCGGCCAGAGAAATAACAGAGGCAGAGAAATGGACTTGTACCCATAACAGTTTGCACATTTATGAAACTGTACTGGTCACGCCAGGGGCAAACTGTACCTTGTGACATGCGCTCACGGAGGTTATAATTACTGTACATCGCCATCACGCCGGGGTACCTCTTTTCGGCGGCGGAGCAATACCGCAACTTTTCCGGCTCAACGCGGCGAACTGGTCGGACGAAGCCGAGAATGCCGTCGAGCGATTGGGTGCACTAACCGTAGGTCAGAAACCAGGTTTTTAGGCATCTCTCAGCGAAATGGTCCTCGCTGGGAAGGGTTCTCATAGGCAAGAGTGATTCCCTTGGCGAAAAAACCTGGTTTCTTTTCCAAGGGAAAAAGGAGGCAAGCTATGGACACCTTGAAAATTCTGATGGGCGCAGTCGTGCTGATCCTGGGGCGCAAGCTCTACTGGCTGTTCGTCGCCGTGGTTGGCTTTGTGCTCGGGATTGCGCTGGCGACCCGATTCCTCAGCGCGGGCCCTCAGTGGGTGATTCTCGTCATCGCCCTGGCGGCCGGGTTGCTGGGCGCGCTCCTGGCCGTCTTTCTCCAGCAGGCGACCATTGCGGTGGCCGGGCTTATCGGCGGAGGGTACGCCGGCTTCATCCTGGCGGGCATGGCAGGATGGGACGCGGGCCGTCTCGTCTGGGTGCCCATCATCATCGGCGGCATCCTGGGCGTGGTGCTCGTCGTCGCCCTGTTTGAATGGGCACTGATCATCCTATCCTCTCTCACCGGGGCCGGCCTCATCGTCGAGGCCACACACTTTCGCCCGCCGATCGCGGGGCTGCTGTTCGTCGCTCTGCTCATCGTAGGGATTGCGGTTCAGGCCGGCCTGATGCGCGGCGAGCGGCACAGATCCGAGCCCGGCCCGCCGGCCCAATCTGATGCCTGATAACGAGCAGGAGGACCCATATGGCTGAGGAGTAGCCGGGGCACTTTATGCCCCGGCGGGACTGTTCAACGAGCACGCCCGGCAATTTTCAGGCCCACTTGTCCTAGGTTGACGTCCGGGGCCAAGTCCCCACGCTCAGGCCTGTCTCGCAGATAGGGAACAAAGCCCCTTTGTGCGCGTTTGCCCGTTCGCTGCAAACGAGTATACTATGGTCACAGGCAACAAGGCCAATGCTGGAGGGGCGATGAGAACGCCGACCAAGCCGACCGTCTTCGTCAGTTTCAGCCACCAGGACGAACCGTGGAAGGACCGCCTGGTGACCCACCTGCGCGTCCTGCAGCGCCAGGGCCTGCTCGACCTGTGGGACGACCGCCGCATCGGCGCGGGCGCGGACTGGCGCCGCGAGATCCGCCAGGCGATGGATCGGGCCCGCGTGGCCGTGCTGTTGGTCTCGGCCGATTTCCTCACCTCCGAGTTCATCCTGGGCGAGGAGGTGCCACGCCTGCTGCAGCGCCGGGACGAGGAGGGCCTGCGCGTCTTCCCCGTCATCGTCCGGCCGTGTGCCTGGCAGCGGGTCGAATGGCTGGCGCGGATGCAGGCCCGGCCCCGGGACGGCCGGCCCCTGTCCGCCGGGGACGAGCACCAGGTCGACGCCAACCTGGCCACGATTGCGGAGGAGATCGCGGATATCGTCGAGGTCGAGCGCGCGGCGCCTTCCCCGGACGACAGCGGACAGCGTTTGGAAGCCGTGAAAGCCGTCAAGGCCGCAGGTCCCTCGCCTGCCGGTGCGACCGATCGCGGTGATGGGTCCAACTTCCACGCGCTTCTGGTCGGCGTCGGCGATTACCTGCACCCGCGCTTCGCCAATCTCCCGGCCACCGTGCACGACGCCCAAGCCCTGGCCGGCATCCTCACCGACCCGGCGCGCTGCGGCTACCCGCCGGACAACGTCCGCACCATCACCGGCCCCGACGCCACCGGTGCCAACATCCGCGCCGCGCTGGAGCACCTGGCCGCCTCGGCCACACCCGACGCCACGGCCTTTGTCTACTTCTCCGGGCACGGCGGCCGCACTCTTCTCCCCTCTCCCGACTTTGGGAGAGGGGCCGGGGGTGAGGGATGTGAGGGGGGTGAGGGGGGTGAGCGCTGGCGGGCCTACCTCTGCCCCCGCGAGGCCGATCCCGACGACCTGCCGACTACCGCCATCTCGGGCGAGGCGTTCAGCAGCATGCTGGCCGCCATCCCGGCCCGGAGGCTGTTGGTGATGCTCGACGCCTGCCACGCCGCCGGGTCGGCGACGCTCGTCCGGAAGGCCGCCGACGGCACGCCCGCGTGGAAGGCCGGCCTGCCCGAATCCTACTACGAGGCACTCAGCCGGGGCAGCGGGCGCGTGGTCATCGCCTCGTCGAAGGAGAACCAGTTCTCCCGCGTCCGCCCGCAGGGCGACCTGAGCCTGTTCACCTACCACCTGCGCGAGGCGCTGGAGGGCCAAGCCGCCGTGCGCGGCGACGGGCTGATCCACGTGCTGGACGTCTTCCACCACGTCAACGAGGCGGTGCAGGCCGACGAGCCCGGGCAGACGCCCATCCTCAAGGTCGACGACCTGGACCTGAACTTTCCCATCGCCGTGGCGCCAGCCCAGGCCGCCAAAGCCCCGCAGGCCTCGGAAGTCGCGCGCGACATCGCCGCCATCCGCGAGCAGATCGTCCGCGAGCCCATCGCCGGAGCCAGGGCGCTGAGCGCGTACCTGGCGGGCCACCCGGAGCTTAGCGCCAGGCGCAACGAGGTGGATCTCAAGCGGTCGGAACTGGAGCGCATCCAGCACGACCTGGACCTCTTCGGCCCCGACCCCGGCGCCAAGGCGGCGAAGAACCGCGCCGTCTTCTTCCTGCTCCGCACCTGCCTGGAGCTGGAAGGAACAGGGCAGTAACCCTCTTCTCCCCCGACATGAGTGGAAAGACTATGGCTGAAAAGACCGTCAGCGCCGAGGACCTACTGCGCGACATCTATCAGGCAGAAGCAGCCCAGCGCTGGTTCGAGCAGAAATACGGCTTGCTTTCGGAGACCTTCTACCGCCTCTACCGGCAAGGAAAACTCCGCGACGAAGACCCCGCCGAGATCCAGGAATACCTGGAATGGGCAGGTTGGTGCGAGATTTGCAGAGACCGCCGGCAAAGCCTAGTTGTCCGCATCAAGGCTGAAAACGGGGATCCTGCTCCAGCATCAGGCGCAACCCCTGCGCCAGGTCCACGCGCGGCTCATAGTTGAGCAGCCTGCGGGCGATGGTGATGTCAGCGCAGAGATGAGACACGCCACCGCTCTCGGCGGGACTGTGCAGGACATCTATCCCCTGACCCGTCGCCTCCGCCACCAGTGACGCCAGTTCGTTGATGCTGGTCTCACGGCCACAGCCCACGTTGACGATCCGGCGGTCCACGTCGGCAGCGGTGGCGGCCGCCACCAGCGCCTCGACCGCGTCGTCCACGTAGACAAAATCGCGGGTCTGCCCGCCGCCGCCAAAGATGACCAGCGACCCACCCCGCAGCGCCTGCTGCAGGAAGCGGGGCGCCACCGGTGGGTGGGATGGGGGCAGGCTCTGGCCTGGCCCATACGCGTTAAAGACGCGCAGGATCACCGTCTCGATGCCCCACAGCGCGCCGATCGTGCGCACATAGTACTCGGCGGCCAGTTTGCTCACCGCGTACGGGGACTGGGGGTTCGGGCTCTGATCCTCACTCACCGGCTGGTGGGCCTGCTCCCCATACACAGCGCCGGAGGACGTCAGGACCACCCGCTGCACCCCCGCATCCCGCATCGCCTCCATCACGCTGACCGTGCCGCCAACGTTGACCTCGTTGTACTCGCGGGGGTACAGGATAGACTCGGAGACCAGGACCCGGGCCGCCAGGTGGTAGACACAGTCCACGTCCTGCAGGAGCGTCCACAGCCTGGGCCGGTCGGCCACGTCACCGCGGGTGAACAGCACCCGCTCGTCCAGTCGCGCGGGATCACCCGCGCTGAGGTCGTCGATGGCGCGCACCTGGTGCCCGTCGCGGGCCAGCCGGTTCGCCAGGGCCGCCCCGAGAAATCCAGCTCCACCGGTGACGAGAAAACGCATAGCAGCCTCCTTGCGATGCCATCTATTATAGCATGATTCGCCATAAACAGGCGAATTCGCTTGACGAGTTGTGTGACGGGATATATAATCCCTCTCCAACCATGAACCTGCAACCGCCAGAAAGGTTGGCGTGAATTATAACAGGGAAAACCGATGCTTGAGGAACTGAACGTCCAGCTCATCGACGTCAAAGAGAAACTCAGAACCCGGCGCAAGCTCCAGGCCGCCCTTGCGAGCGCACGACAAAGGCTCGCCCAGGAGCGGGCCAGGTGCAGCGAGCTCGAGGGCGAGCTAGAGAGGGAGAACGCGGACGTCGCGAAACTCGAGGGGCTGAGCCTGACCGGGCTGTTCGCCACCATCCTGGGGAGCAAAGAGGAGCAGCTCGAAAAGGAGCGCCAGGAGGTCCTCGCCGCCAAGCTCAGGTACGATGCGTGCGCGTACGCCATCTCCGCCCTGGAACGCGAGGTCGCGGATCTCCAGCACCAGATCGCCCGGCTCGGCGACCTGGATGCTCGGTACCAGGCCATCCTCGACAGAAAGGCAGGGCTGATGCTGGAAGCCGGTGCCGGGCCCGCCGGCCGATTGGCCGAGGATGCCAGCCGATTGCTCCAGCTTTCGGAGCCGCTGGCGGACGCGAGGTCGGACATGCGGGAACTGGATGAGGCGATCAGCGCCGGAGACCAGGTGCTCGACGGGCTGGATCACGCCATCGCATCGCTCAAGAGCGCCGGAAGTTGGGGGGTGTGGGACCTGCTCGGCGGGGGAATCGTCGCGACGGCGGTCAAGCATTCCCGGATAGACGACGCCAGGGCGTCGATTCACCGCGTGCAGGAGCTGCTCTGGCGCTTTCGCCGGGAGCTCGGCGACGTCGAGGCAGACCCCGACGTCGGCGTCGATCTCAGCTCCTTCGAGGCCTTTGCCGATTACTTTTTCGACGGCCTGATCGTGGACTGGATCGTTCAGTCCAGGATCGAGAATTCGTTGGAGAAGGCGGTCCACACGCGAGACACCGTCCAACAGGTGGTGGGAGACCTGCACGCAAGGCTGGGGGAAGCCCAGGACAGGGTCAGGGCACTCACGGAGGAGAGGCTCAGACTGATCGAGGGCGCATGACGGTGAACGAACCCATCGCCCTCCCCTGCTACGAAGCGATGGCGGAGGCATACGCGGCGGCCGTCGACGCCAAGCCGTTCAACGCCTGCTATGAGCGGCCGGCCGTCCTCTCGCTTCTTCCACCTGTCGCCGGCCGGCGCGTCCTGGACGTGGGGTGCGGCTCCGGCTGGTACGCCGAGGTCCTCGTCGAGCACGGGGCGATCGTGACCGCCGTCGACGTCAGCCCCAAGATGGTCGCCTTCACCCAGGCGCGCCTGGGCGACCGCGCCCGGGTCCTGCAGGCCGACCTCGGCCAGCCGCTCGACTTTGCCGCCGACGCCACGTTCGACCTGGTCCTGTGCCCGCTGGTATTGCACTACCTGGAGCACTGGGAGCCCATCTGTGCCGAGTTTCACCGCGTCCTCAAGGATGGTGGGGTACTCTTGTTCTCGACCCATCACCCTTGCATGGACTTTCGACTGTTCAAGACCGAGAGCTATTTCACGACAGAGCTCTTGGAGGACGAGTGGAGCACCGGCAAAGTCCGCTTCTACCGGCGGCCGCTGACGGCGATGGTCGACGCGCTGGCCCAGGCGGGGTTCGTCGTCGAACGGCTCCTCGAGCCCCAACCGACGGACGACTTTCGACGCGTGGACCCGGAAGGATATGAGCGTCTTTCCAGGAACCCCTGGTTTCTCGTCGTCCGCGCCCGGCGCGATCGCGACCTGACAGGTCTTTGAGGAGACTTGGCCAGGCCGAATACGTGCCAAGAACACACACCCGGGGCTACAAGATGCCGTCAGAGACCTGTCAGGTCTGTCATTCCCCGTAAAGGATATCACACCATGCGCATCACCACCCACCGTCTCCCCGGCCTCGTGCTCACCGACCACGAGTTCACCGTCCCGCTCGACCACGCCCGGCCGGGCGGCGAACAGATCACCGTCTTCGCCCGCGAGGCCGTCGCCCCCGGCCAGGAGGACGCCGACCTGCCCTGGCTCGTCTTCCTCCAGGGCGGCCCCGGCTTTGGGGGCCCGCGCCCCGACGGCAAGGACGGCTGGCTGAAGCGGGCGCTCGAAGCGTACCGGGTGCTGCTGCTCGACCAGCGCGGCACCGGCCGCAGCACGCCCGTCCTCCCCCAGACGCTGGCTCGCTTCGCCACGCCCCAGGCCCAGGCCGATTACCTCAAGCACTTTCGCGCCGACGCCATCGTGCAAGATGCCGAGTGGGTCCGCCGCGCGCTGCTGGGCGAGGACGGCCGCTGGAGCGCGCTGGGCCAGAGCTATGGCGGTTTCTGCCTGCTGCACTATCTCTCTGTTGCACCCGGCGGGTTGCGGGAGGCGATCTTTACCGGCGGGCTGGCGCCGCTCGACCGCCCGCCCGACGACGTCTACCGCGCCACCTACCGGCGCGTGATCGAAAAGAACCGGCGCTACTACGAGCGCTACCCCGGCGACGCGCAGCGCGCCCGCGAGATCGCCGACCACCTGGCGGCGCACGACGTGCGCCTGCCCACCGGTGACCGGTTGTCGCCCCGGCGGTTCCAGCAACTGGGCATCGCCTTCGGCGCCAGCGACGGCTTCGAGAAGGTGCACTACCTGCTCGAGGACGCCTTCGTCCGCGGCGCGGCCGGCCCGGAGCTGAGCTACACCTTCCTGCGCGGCTTTGAGAACGCCTTCGCCTTCCAGACCAACCCGATCTATGCGGTCCTCCACGAGTCGATCTACTGCCAGGAGGAACCGTCCAACTGGGCGGCCGAGCGCGTGCGGGCCGAGTACCCCGAGTTCGAGCTGTCGCCCGACCGGCCGTTTTACTTCACCGGCGAGATGGTGTACCCGTGGATGTTCGACGAGTACCGGCACCTGCGCCGGCTGAAGGAGGCGGCCGAGATCCTGGCGGCCTACGACGGCTGGCCACAGTTGTACGACGTGGCGGCGCTGCGCGCGAACACCGTGCCCTGCGTCGCCGCCGTCTACTACGACGACATGTACGTCGAGCGCACCTTCTCGGAGGAGACCGCCCGCGACGTCCAGGGGATCAAGCTGTGGGTGACCAGCGAGTACGAGCACGACGGGCTTCGCTCCTACGGCGAGCAGGTCCTGGGCCGGCTGCTCGACATGCTGCACGGGGAGAGGTGACAAGGGGACAGGGAGACAGGGAGACAGGGAGACAAGGAGACAAGGAGACAAGGAGACAAGGAGAGGAGGGGTGTGGGTGTGTGGGGGAGAGGGTAGGAGGAGAGGGATGAACCGATTGATTCTGGTCGCCTCAGTTGCATTGCTATTCCTGGCGGCGTGCGCGCCGGTCCTGGCGCCGACGCCCACCGCTACCCCGACGCCTGTCCCCACCATCCCCCCGACGGCGACGTTCACACCGTCGCCCACGCCGACGCCCGCGCCGACCGCGACGGCGACGCCGCGACCGGCGCCCACCCCACTCCCCATCGAGGTGACCAAAGACGTCCCCTACACCACGCCGCTCCAGCCGGACGTGCGGGCACGAAACCTCGACGTGTACGCACACGCCGGCCCGGGGCCGTGGCCGGTCGTCGTCGTCGTGCACGGGTACGCCTTCACCAAGGCGGACTATCGCCTGATCAGCGAGGCCATCGCCGCACGGGGCGCGGTCGTGTTCACGGCCGACTGGGCCGCCTGGACGCCGCCCACGCGGGCCGCCGAGGGGAATGGCGCCAGGGTGCGCGAATGGGCCGAGACCGTGACCTGCGCCGTCCGCTTCGCCCGGGCAAAGGCGGCGGACTATGGCGGCGATCCGGGACGGGTGACGCTCGTCGGCCACTCGGCCGGCGGGGCCGTGGGACTTGTAGGCGCGCTGGGCGGCGACGGCCTGGGCCCGCTGTGGGACGCGTTCGCCTCGGCCCGGGGAGGGCCGCCCCCGCAGGTCGCCTGCCTGGCGGACGGGACCTCCGCCTATCCCGACGCGTTCGTGGGATACGGCGGCGCCTACCCCATGTTCGAGTTTCTGAAGGAGGACGACCCGGAACTGTGGCAGCTCGCCAGCCCCTTTGCGCTCCTCGGCGGCAACCCCGAGCTCCAGGTGCGCTTCATCCACGGGGAGTGGGACACCATGATCCCGGCCGAAGGGGTCGAGCTCTCCCGGCAGCTCCTCGACACGCTGGCGGACGCGGGATACGATGCCACGTGGACGACCGTCGACGCCGGCCACCAGTTCAGCCCGACCGGCCCAACCGGCGAGTCAATCGTCCAGATGATCCTGGAAGCAGCCCGCGACTGACCGTCACACACCCTCCCTGAACCCGACCATCCAGCACCCAGCATCCAGCATCAACACATCGACAAGGAGACCTACAGATGAAAATCACACACTACAAGGACGTCCCGCCCGACCCGGTGGGCGAGGAAGGAGCTTCCGGCATCACCGTCCGGTGGGTCATCGCCGAGAAAGACGGGGCCCCCAACTTTTCGATGCGCGTGTTCGCGCTCGATCCCGGCGGGTACTCGCCGCACCACAGCCATCCGTGGGAACACGAGGTGTTCGTCCTGGAGGGAAGCGGCGCCGTCGTCCGGGAAGGCCAGGATGTCCCCATCTCCAGGGGCGACGTGCTGTTCATCCCGCCTGGCGAAGCGCACCAGTTGAAGAACACGTCCGCAGAGACGCTCGAGTTCATTTGTCTCATTCCCAACCCGGAGTGACAAGGTGACAAGGTGACAAGGTGACAAGGAGACAGGGAGACAAGGGGCAGGGCCAGGGCAATGGTGGACCACAGGAGAGGACTGGACGATGGCGACGTCGCTAGAGATCGTTCCGCTGGAGGATAAGCACATCGAGGAGGCCGCTGTGTTGGTGAGCGCTCGCTACCGGGCGTTGCGTGAGGACGTGCCACTGCTGCCGTCCCGCTACGAGGACGCTGGCACCATACTGCCGCTGGTGCGCGACCTGGCCGGGCAGGCCTCGGGCGTCGCCGCGATCCGTGGCGGTCGACTCGCCGGTTTCCTCCTCGGGTTCGTGATCCCCGAGTTCCAGGGCAAGCGGAGCGTGTTCAGCCCCGAGTGGGCCAACGGGGCAGATCTGGAGGACAGCCGCAGGATCTACCAGGAGATGTACGCGCACCTTTCGGCCCGCTGGGTCGCCGATGGGTGTTTCACGCACCTGGTCAGCCTGCTGGCCGACGACCGCGACGCCATCGACGGCTGGGAGTGGCTGGGCTTTGGGTTCATCGCGGCCGACGCCGTGCGTGACCTGGAACCGGTGCACGGCCCCGTCGCCGACGTCGACGTTCGCCGGGCGGGCCTGGAGGACGTCGAGCAGGCGATGGCATTGGACGAGGCGTTGCAGCAGCACATGGCGGCCGCGCCCACGTTCTTCCCCCACGACGAGGAACACGACAGAGGCTTCCACGAGGAATGGCTGGGAAATCCGGCCCACGCGCTGTGGCTGGCCTATCACGGCCCGGAGGCGGTGGCGTGCATGGGGCTGGGGCCGGCCAGCACGGACGCCTGCACGGTCATCCGCGACGAGGAGACCACCAGCATCGTCAGCGCGTTCACCAGCGAGCGCGTGCGCGGCCGGGGCATCGCCACCGCGCTCCTGAACCGGTCGCTCGACTGGGCGCGCTCCGAGGGGTACGAGCGGTGCGCCGTCGACTTTGAGCCCATGAACGTCCTGGCGGCTCGTTTCTGGATGAGGTACTTTCAGCCGGTCTGCTATTCGCTGGTCCGCTACGTCGACGAGCGGATTGGCTGGGCAAACGGGAGGCAGGCGGACGGAGATCTGTGGTGAGGGGAGGGGAATGACCAATGACAGATGAGAAAGGAGAATCGAGAATTGAGAATTGAGAATTGAGAATTGAGAAATGACAGATGGGAAAGGCTGATTTGGAAGGAAGAATATGACCCGGTCCATGCTGATCATCGGCGCGGGAGCATGAACATGTCCGAGATTACTGTTCAAAGCCTGGACAACGTGGCTGAAACGTTGCTCATTCCGCTCTACATTCGAGCCATTGAATCACAGCGCCCCGATGCCCTCCTCAAAGACGAGAAAGCCGTGGCGCTGGTCCGGCAGATGGACTATGATTTCTCGCGGATCAAGCAGGCCAGAATTGATGAGCAAGTTCGGGTAGCTCTTGTCCTGCGTAACCGGGAGTTCGATCGCTACGCGCGGGACTTTATGGCACGCCACCCGGAGGCGGTCGTTGTCCATATTGGGTGCGGTCTCGATGCGCGTTTCGAGCGCGTCTGCTCTGAGCAGCCAGATAATGGCCAGGTAGAGTGGTATGACCTGGATCTGCCGCAAGTCATTGAACTGCGCCGGAAGCTCATCGGCGGCGAAGGGGTGCGCTATCATTTCCTGGCTTGCTCGGTGCTCGACAGCGCGTGGCTAAACGCGGTGAGTGTCCATCGCCAGCGCCCGTTTCTCTTTCTGGCCGAGGGTGTTCTTATGTTCTTTGAAGAAGCACAAATCAAGTCGTTGGTGCTGACGTTGAAGGAACACTTCCCAGGCGCGGAACTGGTCTTGGATGCATTTTCGCCGTTCTTGGTCTGGGGGAACAACCGCAGGGTCGCCCACACCAAAATCGGCGCCCGTTGTCACTGGGCCCTGAAACGCGGCAAAGACGTCGAAAGATGGGGCGATGGCATCTGCCTGCTCGATGAGTGGTTCCCCTTCAGTCGCCCTGAGCCGCGCCTGGCTCATATTCGATGGGTGCGCTACATTCCACTGTTGGCCAAAACCACGGGCATTTTCCACTACCGGCTTGGAAAGACAGCAAGATGAAAAGGCTGTAGCATGATTACGGGCGCTGTCCCATCGGCTTGGGCGCTAGCTTCTTGGGTCAAACGGGGAAAGGCCAAGGCGCAGGGACGGCGGGGGGCGTTTCACATTGGGGCCAAGTCCAAGGTGCCAGGCACTTTAGCCAGCTCAAGACCTGAAGCGGCTGTTTGTCAGAGTCGCCTCTTGCCTCAAGATAGCTCATAAGTGCCTGGCACCTGATCGGATCTTCTGCCCCAAAAGTGAAATCTACCCCGGACGGCGAAGGGGCTTGACTTGGGCGCAAGTTGGGCGTATAATATGAGCATGTTTTGACAATACAATAAAAATCGCCTCCTGGCTGTCGCGAGCCCGAGGCGGTAGCCAGGCGGTGGGACCGGCCTGGCACCAGGGATTGTAGTAGAGAGCCCGCCCACCGTCAAGGCTTCGGCGTGAGTCAGCCGGACGGTGTGGCGGGCGTTTGGTTTGGGAGAGCATGGAGTAGCAGACGTGGATGGGCGAATTGTTGCAATTGCGACAATCTGAGCAAAATTATATTGGGGGAGGTACGATGAATTACAAGAAACTATTACTACAAACGATCAGCTTATTGGTATTGTTACCTGTAGCTGCACATAGTCTGGCTGCGCAAACAACGGATGCCACGACCCCCGTGACTACGGTCGACAGTGGGGGAAGTGTCGGGCTGTATACCTCACTGGCTCTCAATAGCAGCGACTTTCCCGTCATTAGCTATTACGATGATACCAATGATGACCTGAAAGTGGCGGTCTGCAACGATACCGCATGTACCAGCTCCACCCTGACCACTGTCGACAGTGGTGGAGATGTCGGGCAGTACACTTCGCTAGCTCTCAACAGCAGCGGCTTTCCTGTCATCAGCTATTACGATAACACCAATGGCGACCTGAAAGTGGCGGTCTGCAACGATGCCACCTGCACAAGCCCCACTCTGACCACCGTCGACAGTGGAGGGAATGTTGGGTGGTACACCTCACTGGCTCTCAACGACAGTGGCTTTCCTGTCATCAGCTATTACGATGACACCAATGATGACCTGAAAGTGGCGGTCTGCAACGGTGCCACTTGCACCAGCCCCATCCTGACCACCGTCGACAGTGGGGGAAATGTCGGGAAGTACACCTCACTGGCCTTCAACAGCAACGGCTTTCCCGCCATCAGTTATTTCGATGACACCAATGACGACCTGAAAGTGGCGGTCTGCAACGATGCCACCTGCACAAGCCCCACTCTGACCACCGTCAACAGTGAGGGAGATGTCGGGAAATACACCTCACTGGCCCTCAACAGCAGCGACTTTCCTGTCATCAGCTACTTTGATGACACCAATAACGACCTAGAGTTGGCCGTCTGCAACGATGCCATATGTACCAGCCCTACCCTGACTACAATCTACGATCAAGTTGTCGGGCAGTACACCTCGCTGGCTCTTAACAACAATGGTTTTCCCGTCATCAGCTATTACGCTTTCTCTTCCTCCAGTGAAGACCTGAATGTGGCTGTCTGTTATGACGCCACCTGTACCAACTCTTCCCTAACTACAGTCGATAGCAGAGGAGACGTTGGGCAGTACACCTCGCTGGCTCTCAACAACAGTGGTGTTCCTGTCGTCAGCTATTACGACAGCACCAATAGTGACCTAAAAGTGGCCACCTGCAATATCTGCATCATGCCCGCACTGACCACCGTCGACAGCGAAGGAGATGTCGGGCAATACACCTCGCTGGCTCTCAACAGCAACGGCGTCCCCGTCATCAGTTACTACAATAGCACCAATGGCGACCTGAAAGTGGCTATCTGCAACGATGCTAACTGTAATGACCGCACTCTGGTCGCCGTTGACAGTGGAGGAGATGTCGGGCAATACACCTCGCTGGCTCTCAACAGCAGCGGCGTCCCCGTCATCAGTTACTACGATAGCACCAATGGCGACCTGAAAGTGGCTATCTGTAACGATGCTACCTGCACAAGCCCCAATCCCATCCTGACCACTGTTGACAGTGGGGGAGATGTCGGGCAATACACCTCGCTGACTCTCAACAGCAATGGCTTTCCTGTCATCACTTACTACGATAGCACCAATGCCGACCTGAAAGTGGCCGTCTGCAATGATGCCACTTGCACCAGCCCCACCCTGACCACGGTCGACAGTGCGGGAGATGTCGGGCGGTTCACCTCGCTGGCCCTCAACAGCAGTGGCTTTCCCGTCATCAGTTATTACGATGAAACCAATGAAGACCTGAAAGTGGCCGTCTGTAACAATACCACCTGTACCGACCCCACTCTGACCACGGTCGACAGCGGGGAATATGCTGGGCAGCGCACCTCGCTGGCCCTCAATAGCAGCGGCTTTCCCGTCATCGGCTATTGCGCAACCTTTCTTTGTTGGGACCTGAGAGTGGCCGTCTGCAACGATGCCACCTGCACCTCTCCCACCCTGACCACAATGGCATGGGAGGACGGTGCGGGGCAAGCTCCACATGATATCTCGCTGGCCCTCAACAGCAGCGATCTTCCCGTTATCAGTTATTTCGATTTCTATCCTGGAGACCTGGCAGCGGTCGTCTGCAACAATGTTACCTGTACCAGCTTTACTCCGACCACTGTCGACAGAACGGGGAGGATCGGGGAGTACACCTCACTGGCTCTCAACAATGATGGCTTTCCCGTCATCAGTTACTACGCCAGCGGTGACCTGAAGGTGGCTATCTATAATCCGTTACAAAGCATGAAGATTTATCTACCTCTTGCACTGCGTAACTATCAATAGTCCTGGATGATTTGGGCTTGGGCGCTTTTGCGTCCAACAATTCTTGGGGAAAAGGCCTTTCAGTGGACGTTGCCGCCCAACAAGTCGCTCTGCGATCTGTTCTGACGCCCGTCAGGCGTCTGGTCAAAGAATTTTGGGACGCGACCCGTCACCAAGGACAAGGGCGCCCACCCTGGCGGTTCAAAGTGCCAAGAGGCGCTGGTCAGCTTCCAGGCGACATTGCCAAGTCGTGAGGGGAAGGTCGCGCCATAGGCGAGATCCGAACCACCGAAACAGTACTGGGAGGTCACTGGAGGGCCACGTTACACGGGAGGTGGTCACGGGTGGTTCGGAAGAGGACCGTTGGAAAAGTATCCCTTTTGGGGTAATTCGCTGGCGGCGTACCCCAGCCCTACGCCGGGCTCGGGAGTGTTGGTGGGACAGGTGACCACCCCGGCGACCACAACGGAGCCGCCGCACTATTGGGCGGCAATGCGAAACTGAAGCCAGGGGTAGCACAAAGAGACAACTCCGGAGGTGGGCTAGACGAGAGTGGAGAGGCGTCGAGCTTCCGAAGAGCTTGGAGCAGGTATTGAGGCACGAGGTGGTTCGATGAATTTCCAGCGAGCCGGGCGGCGACGGGGAGCGTGGATTGTTAGACTTGGCGGGAGGGAGAAAGCCTTCGGGTCGAACAGCCGCGGTTTGCCCGAACTCGATTCGCTATACGTTCCCAAGGTGCCGAACCCCAGCCACTGGGAGGACTACACAACTACGCTGGTGCCCGGTGCCGTAGATAAACTGGTCGGTGAGCTCGGTAAATCCGACGATTAGACCCGGGTCACATCTGGGTGTTGACTGTGGGTGACAGTGACACCGCGCAGGGAGGCGACCATGGCACAAGCTATCATCGTCGTGAAGGTTGTGCAGGCAATTGCCAAAGCCAGCCTGGTAGATTCAATCCGCGACGGCTTCGTAGACTTCCTGGCTGAGACGGCCAAGGGTGTAGGTAAGAAGGAAATCTCCGACCGCATCGCCAGGCTGCGTTCCGACGCCAAGCTGCGGGCGCAGATTCAGGAGGCGACGGAGCGCGCCGCTGAGCGCTGGGCTGCCGACTACCCCGACCGCGGCCTGGTCGGCGCGGTCGCCGAGAGCACCCGCTTCGCCGACCTGCCGTCGGTGCAGGAGGCGATACGGACGATGGCACGCCAACCGTTCGACCCGGTGGCTGCCGAGACGCTACAGGGAAGGTTCGGCGAGGTGCTACCGCCGGGCTTCGAGGAGGCGCGCGTCGAACGCGGCGTGGCGACGCTGCTGGGTTTCCTGCAGGAGGAGTTCGCCGGGATCCCCGCCCTGCAGCAGGCCCAGGCGGTCGCTGCGGCGATTCGAACGGCGCGGGGGACAGAGCAGATCGCCGAGCACACGGAGGCGCTGGCGCGGATCGAGAGACTACTGGGGCAGATGCTGGCCGGCCCGACGCCTACCGAAGAGACGCTCCGGGGGTACCTGAGTTGGGTGATCGACCAGCACCGGTACCTGGACCCACGGGGCGCCATGCAGACGGTGCGCCAGGTGCAGGTGCGTATGAACGACGTGTACGTGTCGCTGACTGCGGAGGCGGAGCCAGCGTTGAGCGAGATCGACCGGCGGCTGTACCGGGAAGAGCTAGAGGCACTGCTGGCGCGGGAGGACCTACGTGCCGAGGAGAAGGAGGACCTGCGCGAGAACCTGCTGGCGCGGTATCTGCAGGTGGAGGGAAGCCATCCCGGTGGAAAACGCGTCGACCTGACCGGGCTGGTGCGCGAGCACGCCAAGGTGGTGATCCTGGGTGATCCGGGCGCGGGGAAGACGACGCTGCTGCGCTACCTGGCACTGGGGCACGCGGAGGCGCTGCGGAGGGGCGAGGACGAGGTGGACTCACTGGGCCCGGCGCGGCTGCCGCTATACCTGCGGATTGCCAGCTACGCGGAGTACGGAAGGGGTCGGATGCTGGCGGACTTTGTGGCGACGAACATTCGGGGAGAGGAGGACAGCGAGGAAGGGCTGGCAGCGCTGATCCGGGAGCGGCTGGCAGAGGGGATGTGCCTGGTGCTGCTGGACGGGCTGGACGAGATTGTCGAGCTGGACCGGCGGGCGGAGATCGCGGGGCAGATCGACGGTTTCGTCCGCGCGCACGAACGGAGCGGGAACCGTTTCGTGGTGACGTCGCGCGTGGCCGGGTACCGGACGGCGGCGCTCTCGGGGGACATGGCGCACTACCGGGTGTGCGACATGGACGGTGAGCAGATCCGGCGCTTCCTCGAGCAGTGGTGCCACGCGGTCGAATGCTTCCAGACACCTGACCTTTCGCCTGAGGCGATCGCTGACAAGGCCCAGACCGAGATCGACGCGATCCTGCACGCGATCGAGACGAACCCGGGCGTGCGCCGGCTGGCGGCCAACCCGCTGCTGCTGCGGGTGCTGGCGCTGATCCACCGGACGGGCGCGCGCCTTCCGCAGCGACGGATCGAGCTGTACCGGCTGGCGGCGGACACGCTCATCCGGGACTGGGAACTGGCACGGGGCGTGCCGCAGGCGGCGCTGGTGCAGGAGGCGGAGGCGACGCGGCTGCTGGCCGAGCTGGCGGCCTGGATGCACGAGGAGAAGCCGGCCGGGATCGCGACGCGGGGCGAGGTGCGTAGGTGCCTGGCCGAGGTGAAGGGGCGGCTGGAGGGCAAGGAGCCGGATCATCCCGACGTGCAGGTCGCGGTCGACGACTTCCTGGAGCGGATCCGGCAGCACACGGGACTGTTCGTCGAGCGGGCGCCGCGGCGGTACGGGTTCATGCACCTGACGTTCGAGGAGTACTTTGCCGCCCGCTGGCTGGTGGCGAAGCCGCGCCAGGCCGCCAGGCGGATCCGGTCGAAGCTGCACCGACCACGGTGGCAGGAGCCGATCCTGCTGGCGATCGGATTCTACGGGATGGAGTTCCCTGACGACGTCGATGACCTGGTCGAGGAGGCGATTCTGGGCGAGGGTCTGGGCGGCCCCAGCCCGTACGAGCCCGTCCTGCAGCGGGACCTCTTGTTCGCAGTCAAGTGTCTGGGCGACCAGGACATGAGCGCGGACCTGCGCAGGCGGCTGGTGAACGGGTTCGTCCAGGTATGGTTGGACCCAGAGCAAGGCGGGATGTACAGGCCGTTATGGAGGCAGATTGAAGAGGTGGCGGAAGCGGTACAGGGGAGTGCGGCCGGGATCACACTGGCGGAGTGCCTGCTCCCGGCGCTGGACGACGAAGCCGCGCGCGTCCGCGCAAGCGCCGCCGCTGCGCTGCGCAACGCCACGACCCAACCCGAGGTCGTCTCTGCCCTGCTGGCGGCTCTCCACGACGAAGCCGCAAGCGTCCGTGAAGGCGCCGCCGCTGCGCTGGGCAACGCCACGACCCAACCCGAGGTCGTCTCCGCTCTGCTGGCGGCCCTCCACGACGAAGCCGAACACGTCTGCTACCGCGCCGCCGATGCGCTGCGCAACGCCACGCTGACCGCCGAAGCCGTCTCCGCCCTGCTGGCAGCCCTCCACGACGAAGTCGAGAGCGTGCGCTACTTCGCGGCCGAGATTCTGGGTCGACTGGCGAGTTCATCCGCAGTGGCAAGGGAGCGGTTGGTTCGGGAAGCTGGTAGCCCCGATAATAGGATTCGCGAGGGGGCTGTGTTTGCGCTAGGTTTATGCAGGGTATCCGAATCGCACACATTTCTGCCGATGCTGCTGAGTGCAGCGTGTGATCCGAATGGACTTGTGCGTGAATCTGCGGCTTCGGCCCTTAGTTCATTGAGCCTAGCTACGTACCCAGAGGCGATTGTTGCGCTACTTCATAATCTACGTCATCCAGAAGAGAAGGCTCGCGCAAGCGCCGCCATTGCGCTGGGCAACGCCACGAACCAAACTGAGGTCGTCTCCGCTCTGCTGACGGCCCTCCACGACGAAGCCGAAAGCGTCCGCGAACGCGCCGCCGCTGCGCTGCGCAACGCCACGACCCAACCCGAGGTCGTCTCCGCCCTGCTGGCGGCCCTCCACGACGAAGACGCAAGCGTCCGCGAACGCGCCGCCGCTGCGCTGCGCAACGCCACGACCCAACCCGAGGTCGTCTCCGCCCTGCTGGCGGCCCTCCACGACGAAGACGCAAGCGTCCGTGAAGGCGCCGCCGCTGCGCTGCGCAACGCCACGGCCCAACCCGAGGTCCTCTCCGCCCTGCTGGCGGCCCTCCACGACGAAGTCGAAAGCGTCCGCGCAAGCGCCGCCGAAGCGCTGGGCAACGCCACCGCCCAACCCGAGGTCCTCTCCGCCCTGCTGGCGGCCCTCCACGACGAAGTCGAAAGCGTCCGCGCAAGCGCCGCCGAAGCGCTGGGCAACGCCATCGCCCAACCCGAGGTCCTCTCCGCCCTGCTGGCGGCCCTCCACGACGAAGTCGAAAGCGTCCGCGCAAGCGCCGCCCGGGGGTTGAGGAAGATCGCGCATCGTTCGGGCAGCGCCTTGCCGCAGGAATTGCCCGAGCGACTTTCTGCCGCCCTGGACCTGGTCATCTTAGATGAAGCGGAAGTCCCATGGCGGCGCGCGCGCGACCAACTCTTCGACGCGCTGCTTGCCGTAGCCCCGGGCCCGCGGGTAGATTAGAGGTTAGGCAGTTCAGTTTGTTGGTGGCGCATAGGCGCGGACCCCGCAGGCGTGGGCGCTTCCTCCATGCATCCTAGCGATCGTCCCCACGGGGACCCCGGGGCCCTCACCTCCTCGGCCGTCGTCCACTCCCGCTCCCCTCACCAATCCCCCCCATCGATCTCCTCCAGCACGTCCCCCCACTCGACCACCCCACCCTCCCCCATCCTGGGCCACTGCTGCTTGTCCAGGATCGCCACCAGCGCCGCGCTCATGAGCAGGTCGTCGTGGCCGCGGGCGACCAGGCCGTCGCAGGCAGGGGTCTCCCAGACGCCCCAGCGCATCGCCTGGCCCGGGCCGCGGCGGATTTCGTGCTGGCAGTGCTCGATCTCGTACCAGAATTGGCGCGTGTCCGGCCCGGCGTCCTCCACCTAGTCGCGGTAGCGGCCGGTTTCGACCACCCCAAGCAAGGCTCAGCCAGGCTCACTCTTGACCTTGGGGCCGAACAGGCCGGCGATCAGCCTGTCGCGCGGCGCTTTCTCCAGGAAGCTGGCCAGGCCCGCACCGACCCCCGTCGCGTCGACGACGACGAACGTGGCGTGCCAGTGGTTGGCAAGCGCCAGGATCTTGGCGTAGAGCGTGGCATACTTGACGCCCAGCCAGGGCTGGCGGTCGACGGCGCGGCAGGTGGGTAGCTGGCCGTAGGAGGCGGCGACGTCGTCGACGGTGAGCGCGGTCGCGTCCCGCTTGCGGCTGGCTAGCAACAGGCGGCTGGTGGCGTCGCCCTCGGCCTCATGCTCGCCAGCGACGTCGACGAGGAGCGCGTAGCGGCAGCCGGGGACGGGCTCGTGCCGCCGCTCGTGGTCGCCCCGCATCAGCGCGCGGCGCAGCGGCGGGAAGAACCCGCCAGTGGCGTTGATCTCCTCCAGGTAGCCGACGATTGAAACAGCTGATACCAAAAAGTGCGTTACAAACGCACTAGATGAACCTGTTTGCAACAGGTTTTGGGTATCAGCGAGGCGTTTCAACGCTCCGCGTGGCGGCGATGAGGCCATTCTGTCCCCAGCACGATACGCTCGCAGCGCTGGGGAGCGTATCGCATTTGGGACAGGGCCCCGCCGACGATTGAAATCATCGGCTGATACCAAAAAGTGCGTTAAAAACGCACTAAGATAACCTGTTTGCAACAGGTTTTGGGTACCAGCGGGGCGTTTCAACGCTCCGTGTGGCGGCGATGAGGCCATTCTGGCCCCAGCACGATATGCTCGCCTGGGCCTCGCCAGCGACGTACGCCGCGCAGGCCGGGACCTCGGCACCGACCCGGACCGCGTCGTATTTGAAGTCGCAGCGGCGGCCGTCCTGCGCCTGGATCCGCTGGAGGTGCCGGATCGTCCGGGCGAGGAGCGTGTCGGAGGTCCAGGCGATGCCCCACAGGAGGGTGGTAACGTTGTTCGAGCGGGGGTCGGCCGAGAAGAAGAGGCAGCGAGCGCGGCCGAGCTCGACGACGTACCCCCCGCGCCAGTGCCACCTGCCCTGGTTCCAGCGGTTCGTGTGTCTATAGCAGGTCCCCCCCACGCCTCGGAGAGGGCGACGAGCGACTGGGGGATCGTGTCGGCGAGCTCGTCCCCCTCGCCGCTGGTCAACTGGCGCTGGCCCCGCCTGAGCCGGCCGAGGCGGCTGGAGATCTGGCCGTGCAGCGCCATGAGCGCCTTGAGCTGGTCCGGCTCCAGCTCGTCAAAGTGGGCGTCGATATAGGCGGAGAGCCGGTCGATCCTGGCCGCCAGATCGTCGATGCGGACCTGGAGGCCGGCCGGGGCGCCCTCAACTGCCGCGTACGCGCCGTGCTCCTGGGCGTTCTTGTTCCCCACCGGCGCGCCGACGCGGGGGCCGTGGTCCTGCCGGTGCGCGGCGCAACGGGGCAGTGGGGAGGGGGTGGGCTCAGGGGGCGGGGGTGGTGGCGAGGAGGGCCTGGAAGGAGGGGTGGTCTCGGATGGGGTCGAAGTCGTGGTCGGTGCAGGCGTCGTCGCGGCGGGTTTGGTCGAGGGCGATGGCCTTTTGGAGCCAGTCGCAGGCTTGGGTCACGTTTTGCTGGAGGGCGTAGGCGCAGGCGGTGTTGTAGTAGGCCATCGGGTCGTCCGGGTCCAGGTCGATCGCCCGGTCGTAGTCCGCGATCGCTCGCTCGTAGTCGTTCAGGGCGGCGTAGGCGGTTCCCCGGTTGTTGTACGCCGCCGTGTCCTCGGGATCCAGGTCGATCGCCCGGTCGTAGTCCGCGATCGCCCGCTCGTAGTCCTTCAGGTCGGCGTAGGCGGCCCCCCGGTTATTGTACGCCGCCGCGTCCTCCGGGTCGAGATCGATGGCCCGGTCGCAGTCCGCGATGGCCCGCTCGTAGTCCTTCAGGCTGACGTAGGCGGCCCCGCGGTTGTGGTACGCCAGGGCGTCCTCCGGGTCCAGCTCGATGGCCCGGTCGAAGTCGGCGATGGCCTGCTGGTAGTCCTTCAGGTAGGCGTAGGCGGCCCCGCGGTTGTTGTACGCCAGGGCGTACTCCGGGTCCAGCTCGATGGCCCGGTCGAAGTCCGCGATGGCCTGCTGGTAGTCCTTCAGGTAGGCGTAGGCGGCCCCGCGGTTGTGGTATGCCGCGGCGTCCTCCGGGTCCAGCTCGATGGCCCGGTCGAAGTCCGCGATGGTCTGCTGGTAGTCCTTCAGGTAGGCGTAGGCGGCCCCGCGTTTGTGGTACGCCGCCGCGTACTCGGGGTCCAGCTCGATGGCCCGGTCGAAGTCCGCGATGGCCCGCTCGTAGTCCTTCAGGTAGGCGTAAACGAACCCTCGGTTGTGGTATGCCGCGGCGTCCTCCGGGTCCAGCTCGATCGCCCGGTCGAAGTCCGCGATCGCGCGCTCGTGGTCGTTCAGGCCGGCGTAGGCGAGCCCCCGGATGCGGTACACCGCCGCGTCCTCCGGGTTCAGCTCGATGACCTGATCGTAGTCGGCGATCGCCAGCTCGTAGTCGTTCAGGCCGGCGTAGGCGAGTCCCCGGATGCGGTACACCAGGGCCAACTCCGGGGCCAGCTCAATCGCACGGTTGAAATCCGTCATCGCCTGCTCGTAGTCCGCCGAGACGAGGTAGGCGAGGCCACCGAAGAGGTAGAGGCTCGCTCGGGCGGCGTCGGAGAGGTCGTCGCGCCGGTCCAGGGCCTCGCGGAAGGACAGCAGGTCTTGCCAGGATTGGCCTTCTATGGCCGCCCATCCGGCAGCGAGGATCCCGGCCCAGTTAGTGAGGTCGGTGGCGGTCTCGAGTTCCTCGGCCGCCTGCTGCCCGGCGGTGGCGACCTCGCCGGCGAGGGGGTAGTACCGGCGGAGGGCGACGAGGAAGGTGTCCAGGCCCTCGCGCTCGGCGTCGGCGCTCTCCTGCATCAGGCCGTGGTAGAGGGCCTCGAGGGTGCAACGGCGCCAGGTCTCGTCGCGGTAGCGGGGCTCGTCGCCCCTGGCGGCCAGCAGGTCGCGGTAGTAGGCGCGGAGCCGGGCGTGGACGGCGTTGGCGTCCTTGACCGAGCGGCTGCGGGCGAAGCGGAGCATGAGCTTGCGGACCTTGGGGTGGTACTCCCAGTAGCCGGGGCGAGTCTGGACGAAGGGCATCGCGGTGAGCCAGTCGAACAGCGCGTCGGCGTCGTCGGGACCCATGACGGCGGCGACGACGTCTTTGTCGAGGCGGCGGGCGGCGGCGCAGCGGAGGGCGGCCTGGCGGTGGCGGGGGTCCTCGACCCACGTCAGGTAGCGCTCGACCAAGCTGTTGGCGGCCTGGGCCGCGCTGCCCCCCTTGGCGCTGGCGAGCGTGCTGACGAGAACGGGGACTCCGCCGGAGAAGGCGAGGATCTGCTGGACGCGGGCTTCGCCGGTGACGCCCTGCTTCCGCAGGTAGTCGCGGGTCTCGTCCTCGGTGAACTCTTGGAGCTCGAAGCAGGCCATGAGGGGGAGGAAGGGCTCCCAGGCGTCGCCCGGGGGCTGGCGGCCGGCGATGACGACCCAGACGCCGGCGCTGAGGCCCTGGGGCTCGTACAGGAACCGGAGCCAGGCGTCGAGGTGGGGGCTGGTGCGCTCCCAGGTGTCGAAGCAGAGGACGACGGGACGGTCGTTTGCGAGGGCGTTGAGGTCTTGGACGAAGAGGGGGGTGAGCGTCTGGACGGGCTCCTTGACGAGCGCGACGAGGTCATGTTTGCCCTTGAACTTCTCGGCGAGGTAGCGCCCCCTGGCCTCGGCCCAGTCGACGAGCTGGTCCTCACCGGCCCCTAGCTCGCGGAGGGCGCCTTCGGCGGCCTGGCCGACGAGCGTGGCCTTGGCCGCGCCGGTGGCGATGCGGGCCGTGGCCCGGGCGAGCTTGCCGAACGTGCCGGCGGGCGCGTCGGGGTCGGCCTCGACCTGGTGGATGGAGTCGCGATACTTGCGGTGCGACTGGTCGAAGGTGTCGAGCGGCGCGCCGGCGCCAGCGAATTGGCTGGCCAGGCGGGCCATGGCGCGGACGATGGATTGGTCGCGGACGGCGGTGGCCTCGGCTTCGTCGGTGACGGCGGTGAGAGCACCCTTGGCGCTGGCGATCTCCTGGTAGCGGGCGACGAGGAAGCTCTTGCCGATGCCGGCCTGGCCGTGGAAGGCGAAGATGAGGCATCGTTGGGATAGTTCGCAGTCAAAGTTGCGGCGGAAGGCGTCGCGCTCGTCTTGGCGACCGATGAAGAGGTCCTTGCGGCGCTGCTGCAGGAGTTCCATGGCAGTGGGGATTTCGCGTGGCTCCTGCGGGCGTTCGGTGCCGGTGGGTTTGCTGGCCATCTTGCCTCCCTTGGCGTGGTGCAGGGCTGAGCAGGTCCGTGACGGGGTGGTTGGTTTGGGGGAGAGTATAGCGCAAGATGGGGGGGAAGGCAAGAAAGCGGGGGAGGGAATGACCAATGTCCAATGGGGAGAAGACAGGGAGAGACGGAGGGACGAGTGGGGTTGGGAATGGTATGCACGGTGGCGGTGCGGGGTCTTGACTCGGACGCAAAACGGGCATATACTTGGGGGGTGAAAGCAGTCCTTCAGACGATAACAGCTTGACAAGGGAAAGGTGGGCGGCGGATGGAGGGACAGGCGTGACAATGCAAGGCCTGCAAAAGCAGCCTGCCGGAATGGCAGGGTTCACCATCGTATGGATCGGCCAGGTCGTCTCGCTCCTGGGTACCGCGATGAGCAACTTTGCGCTGACCCTGTGGACCTACGAGGTCACGGGTAAGGCCACGCCGCTGGCCATGGTCGGCTTCTTCTTCGTGACGCCGATGGTCGTGCTGGGCCCCTTCGTCGGCGTGCTGGTGGACCGCGGCAACCGCAAGGTGATGATGATGCTCAGTGACCTGGCCGCCGCGCTGGTCACCGTGATCGTCCTGGCACTCTACGCCGCGGGCAACCTGCAAGTCTGGCACCTCTACGTCACCGCCACCATCTCTGGAATCTTTCAGGGTTTCCAGTGGCCGGCCTACTCCGCCGCCATCACGCTGATGCTGCCCAAGGAGCAATACGCCCGCGCCAACGGGATGCTGGAACTGGCCGGCAACGGTTCGATGGTCTTTGCCCCGCTCCTGGCCGGGGCCTTGATCGGGCCTGTGGGTCTCGCCGGCGTGCTGAGCATCGACCTGGCCTCCGCCGCAGTCGCGATTCTTGCGCTCCTCCTCGTGCACGTCCCCCAGCCGCCCAGGAGCGCGGCCGGCCGCGCGGGCAGCGGGAACCTTATGACGGAAGCGGCCTATGGCTTCCGCTACATCTTTGCCCGGCCCAGCCTGCTCGGCCTGCAGATGGTGTTTCTGGTCGGGAACTTTTTCAACGGGCTGGCCTACGCGGTCCTTGCGCCGATGATCCTCGGCCGCACGGGGAACGACGAGTTGATCTTTGGGAGCGTGCAGTCGGCCGGGGCCATCGGGGGCGTGATCGGCGGCGTGGCGATGACGGTGTGGGGCGGCCCCAGACGCCGCGTCCACGGCGTGCTGCTGAGCTGGTCCTGCACGGGCTTGCTGGGGCAGACAGTGCTCGGCCTGGGACAGGCATTGCCCGCCTGGGCAGTGGGCAGTTTCCTGTGGTCCTTCTTCGGGCCGATCATCAACGGGTCCAACCAGGCCATCTGGCAGGCCAAGGTCGCGCCCGACGTGCAGGGGCGGGTCTTTACCGCCCGGCAGTTCATCGCCTGGCTGGTGCTGCCCGTCACCCAGTTGCTGGCAGGCCCTCTCGCCGACCGGGTCCTGGAACCGGCCATGGCGGAAGGGGGCAGCCTTGCCCCGGTTTTCAGTTGGCTGGTGGGCACCGGCACCGGCGCCGGGATCGGGTTGCTGTTCGTCGTCACCGGCGGGCTGGCGGCGCTGGCGAGCCTGGGCGGGTACCTCTTCCCCGCCGTCCGCGACGCTGAGGACATCCTGCCGGATCACGACCTCACGACATAGATCGCCCGAACAGCACAGCGCGCCCCTCATTCGGAGCGCGCCAGAGTCCCCGCGGGGATTCGCGTTGCGTCGCCGCTCACTCGGACGTCATGCGGCCGTACAGCGCCAGCAGATTCGCCACGTGGATCTGCTGGACCAGCCCGTTGAGCGGAATGCGCGATAGCCCGCAGGATTCGATGCTGACCCTCCGCAGTGACTGCCGCCCCTTGCCACGCTTGATCGTCTTGGCCACCAGCGCCTCGATCGCATCCAGATAGTGCAGGCTGGCCTGCACCACCTCCGGCACCTCGCCGCGCAGTATGACCTCCCCGTGCCCCTGCACCATGTTCTCGACCGGCAACTCCAAGACCTTCCGCAAGGATGCCCTGAACGCGTCCACGTCACCGTCGACGATCGAGGGCACCGGCATCACCGTGTCGGCCGCGAACAGCACGCGACTCTCTTCGACGTACACCATCACCGAGTCCGACGTGTGACCAGGCACGTGAATCAGCCGCACCAGCTTGTCCGCCAGCCGCAGCCCCATCTCTCCGTCGCCAAACGTGATGTCGGGCAGGCGCAGTGTCACGTCCTCCAGTTCGGGCGCTTCGGCCTTCGCTGCCTCCAACGCCGGCACACCGACCCGGGCCAGCAATGAGCGGCAGATCGCGTGTGCCACGACGTCGGCCTGCGGGAAAAGGTACATGCCATAGGTATGATCGGCGTGATAATGCGTCAGGATCAGGTATCGCACACCCAGCCGGCAAACATGTGCGATGAACGCCGCCATCTCGCGCGCTTCGGCAGGAAAAGGCAGGGTGTCCACGAGGATCGCGCCGTCGGGCGTCACGATCGCTCCAGCCGTCACTTGCGCGTATAGGTCACTGGTGAAAACATAGATGTCGTCGGAGACCCGTTCTCGTAACACGGCGCACCTCACACTCCGTGGTTTGGAAAAAGAGGATAGCACAAAGGAAGGGCCAGGTCAAGCGCAGGTACGCAAACGCCACCGGTATGTCGGTGGCGTTTGCAGACACACATTAGGCCCAACCCTGCCGTGCCGTGTGCCGACGTGTTTTGAACCTGCTTTCGCAGGTGGGAACCTGCTCAGCGGTCTGCCTTGCCCGAAGGCTATCGCATTCCTCTCTGAAGAGACAGTTCCCGTTTTTATAGGTGTTGGCTCAAAACGCAAAAACGGCGATCACGCACACAGCAGGGTTAATTAGACTATACCATGCTTTCGGAAAAAGCGCAAGTCGCCGGATTGAAGGCAGACCTTCCCGAAAGCTGAAAGACCACCGAGAAGGCCACGAACACGGGCCAACAGCGGTGAATCGTACACCTGATACCCTCGCGTCAGCTTTCGGGAAGGTGCCTCACGCCGTCTCCAGATACCGCGCCAACTCCCAGTTCGTCACCTGGATGCGATATTCATCCCATTCCGCCCGCTTGGCCCGCAGGAAGGCGTCGGTGATGGCCGGGCCCAACGCCTCCCGGATCACCTCGTCCCGCTCGAGTGCGTCCAGTGCATCGGACAGCGTGCCGGGCAGCGTGCCGATCGCCCGCTCGCGCAGGTCCCGCTCGTCAAAGTCGTAGACGTCTTCGTTCACCGGCGATGGCGGCGTCAGGTCCCGCTCGATGCCGTCGAGCCCCGCCGCCAGCATCGCGGCAAACGCCAGGTACGGATTGGCGCTGGGATCAGGACAGCGCAGCTCGATCCTCGTCGCCCCCTCCCGCAGCGCCCCGTGCGCCGGGACGCGGATCAACGCCGAGCGGTTGAGTTGCGCCCAGCAGATGTAGACCGGGGCCTCGTACCCCGGCGTCAACCGCTTGTAACTGTTGACCGTCGGGGCCACCACCGCCGCCAGCGCTCGCGCGTGTTCGATCTGCCCGGCGATAAAGTTGTACGCCAGGCGCGACAGGCGGTATTCGTCGTCCGGGTCGTGAAACAGGTTCCGCCCCGCCGCGTCGAACAGGCTCTGGTGGGTGTGCATGCCGGAGCCGTTGATACCAAAGATCGGCTTGGGCATGAAACTGGCATAGATGCCGTACGTGGCCGCGACCGCCCGCACCGTGTATTTGAACGTGACGGCGTTGTCGGCGCTGGTCAGCGCGTCGGCGTAGTGAAAGTCGATCTCGTGCTGGCCCGTCGCGACCTCGTGGTGGCTCATCTCCACCTCCATGCCCATCCCCTCCAGCGCCAGGATAATCTCGCTGCGCACCTGCTGCGCCTCGTCGCGCGGCGAAAAGTCGAAATAGCCGCCCACGTCGTGCGGGGCCGGCCGGGTCGGAAGCCCACGGTCCTGCTCCGTGTTGCGCTTGAACAGGAAGAACTCGAGCTCGGGACCGACGTTGTAGACGTACCCCCGCCCGGCAGCCCGGGCCAGCACCCGCTCCAGCACCACGCGCGGCGCGCTGAGCGCGGGTGCTCGATCCGGCCCGTGGGCATTGCAGATCAGGCGCGCTCGCCGCCGCTCCGGCGCGCTCCACGGCAGCACCTGGTAGGTGGCCGGGTCGGGCACCAGCACCATGTCGCTCTCAAAGATGCGCGCAAATCCCTCGATCGACGAGCCATCGAACCAGATCCCCTGCTCCAGCACCTCCCCGAGCCGGCCGACGGGGATCGTGACGCTCTTGATCATCCCCAGGATGTCGGTGAACTGCAGGCTGATGAACCGTACCCCGTCCTCTCTTACGCGGGCGATCAAATCATTGACCATTTTTCCTCCCATGAACACAGCAGTCAGCAGTCAGCGGACAGCAGTCAGCATATCCCCCTGACTGCCGTCTACTGTCTACTGTCTATCGACTGCCATCCACGATCTGGATGTGAAGCTCCTCCAGTTGCTTGGGCTCGGCTGGCGACGGCGCGCCGGCCATCAGGTCGGCCGCCTGCTGCGTTTTGGGGAAGGCGATCACCTCGCGGATGTTGGGCTCGCCGGCCAGCAGCATCACCAGCCGGTCGATCCCTGGCGCGATCCCTCCGTGGGGCGGCGTGCCGTACTCGAACGCCTCCAACATGTGGCCGAAACGCTCCCGCGCCACCTCCACGCCCAACCCGATCAGCTCGAACACCTTCTCCTGCACCTCCCGCTGGTGGATCCGGATGCTGCCGCCCGCCACCTCCTCCCCGTTGCAGACCAGGTCGTACTGCTGTCCACGGGCCGCGCCGGGACTGGTCTCCAGCAGCGAGACGTCCTCCGGCATCGGCGAGGTGAACAGGTGATGGCTGGGGTCCCAACGCTGCCCCTCCTCGTCCCACTCAAAGAGCGGAAAGTCGATCACCCAGCAGAACGCCAACACGCCGCGATCACACAGCCCCAACCGCTCGCCGAACGCCAGCCGCAGCCCACCCAGCGCCGCGTTCACCACCCGCGGGCGGTCGGCGACGAACAGCAGCAGGTCGCCTGGCTGTGCCTCCATCCGCTGGACGATGGCGGCCACCTCGAAATCGGCGAGGAACTTGGCGAAGGAGGAGCGCACCTGGCCATCCTCGCCCAGCGCCAGCCAGGCCAGCCCCCTGGCTCCCTCTCGCTGGGCCAGCTCGGCCAGCTCGTCGACCTGGCGCCGGCTGTACGTGCCACAACTGGGGACGCGGATGCCCCTCACCTGCCCGCCCGCCTCGACCGCCTGGCTGAATATCCCGTAGCCACATTCGGCCACCAGGTCAGAGATATCCACCAGCTCCATCCCGAAGCGCATGTCCGGCCGGTCGGTGCCAAAGCGGCGCATCGCCTGCTCGTAAGTGAGGCGGGGAAACGGCTTGGCCAGCAACTGCCGGTCGGAGCAGGTCTCGACGATGCCGATCATCAGCTCCTCGGTCAACGCCATCACGTCCTCCCGCTGGACGAAACTCATCTCCAGGTCCAGTTGGGTGAACTCGGGCTGGCGGTCGCCCCGTTGATCCTCGTCCCGGAAACAGCGCGCGATCTGGAAATATCGCTCGTATCCCGCGACCATCAGCAGTTGCTTCAGTTGCTGCGGCGACTGGGGGAGGGCGTAGAACTTGCCGGGGTGGACGCGGCTGGGCACCAGATAGTCCCGCGCCCCCTCTGGCGTGGTCTTGAACAGGACCGGCGTCTCGATCTCGACGAAACCCCGGGCGTCGAGGAAATCGCGGATGTGCTTGACCACCCGGTGGCGCAGGATGAGGTTGCGCTGCATGCGCGGCCGCCGCAGGTCCAGGTACCGGTACTTGAGCCGCAGCGCTTCGTCCACCGGGCTGTCGTCGTAGATGTAAAAGGGCGGCGTCTTGGCCGCGTTCAGGACCCTCACCGCGTGGGCCACGACCTCGATCCCCCCCGTCGGTATGTCGGGATTGATCAGCCCCTCCGGGCGCGCCCGGACGGTCCCCTTGACCTGCAGCACGTACTCGCTGCGCACCTGCTGAGCCGCCGCGTGCGCCTCCGGGGCCACGTCAGGGTTGGTCACGACCTGCACGATACCCGAGCGATCGCGCAGGTCCACAAAGACCAGGCCGCCGTGATCGCGTCGCCGGTTGACCCACCCTGCCAGCGCCACCTCCTGGCCGACGTGCTCGGTCCGCAACTCACCGCAACTGTGTGTTTTTAACATGATCGGCTCCTTACGTAAGCTGTTCTGCCCAGGCCAGATAAAGAAACAAGCCGCCCGTTGGGGGGCGGCTGAGTTCATACACACGGCAACCAGGTGCGCGTCACACCGTCGGCCACCCCCTGGGGCCGCCAGGATTATTATCGGTATCGACGATCAGCCAAACGGTGTGCGCCATCGTTTTTCCTCTGGGTAAAGTATAGCACAATTCGGGTGGAGGGCAAGTCCAGGTGCCAGGCACTTGGCTACTTCAAGACCTGAAACGACGGTTTGTCAGAGCCGCCCCTGGCCTAAGAGTGGCGTTGATAAGTGCCTGGCACCTTGGCACAAATGGGGTTATAATCCACCCATATGCGCCGACAGGACACCTATCTCTACGTCACCGCCTTCGCCGGCGGGCTGGTCTCGCTGGCCGTCGAGCTGGCCGCCTCCAGCCTGCTCCGCCCCCACTTTGGCACCGCCAACCTGGTCTGGGCCGCCATCATCGGGCTGATCCTGCTCTACCTGACGGCGGGCTACTTTCTCGGCGGGCGTTGGGCCGACCGCTCCCCCTTCCCCGCCACGCTCTACCAGGTCGTCGCGTGGGCCGCCTTCCTCGTCGGGCTCGTCCCCTTCGCCGCCCACCCGGTGCTCTCTCTGGCGTCACCAGGCTTTACCAGTTTCAACGTCGCCATGCTCGGCGGCTCCTTCGTCGCCGTGCTGATCCTGTTCAGCGTCCCCGTAACGCTGCTGGGATGCATCTCGCCCTTTATCATCCGGCTGGCGATGGAGGACGTGGAGCGCGCGGGCCGGACCGCCGGGCGCGTCTACGCCATCTCGACCGCCGGCAGCTTCGTCGGCACGTTCCTGCCCGACCTGCTGCTCGTGCCCACGATTGGCACGCGCAATACGTTCGTCCTGCTCTCGCTGCTCCTGCTCGTCGTCGCGCTGATCGGGCTGGCGCGCAGCCGGCCACGCCGCCTGCCCCTGTACCTGTGGATGCCGGTCGCCATCCTGTTGCTGGCGCTCCTCCTGCGCGGGCAGCCGGTCAAGGCGGCCGGGCACGCCATCTATGAGACCGAGTCAGGCTACAACTATATCCAGGTGATCGAGCGAGACGACGGCTGCCGCGACCTGCTGCTGAACGAGGGGCAGGGCATCCACTCCGTCTACTGCCCCCACGAGCTGCGCACGCCCGGGCCGTGGGACTATTTTCTCGTCGCCCCCTTCTTTAACCCCCCACCCTACACGCCCGACCGGGTCGAGGGGGTGGCGCTCGTCGGGCTGGCCGCCGGCACCATGGCCCGGCAGTACACCGCCGTCTACGGGCCGCTCCCCATCGACGGCGTCGAGATCGACCCCCAGATCGTGCGCGTGGGGCGAGAGTACTTCGCCATGAACCAGCCCAACCTCAACGTCGTCGTCGCCGACGGGCGCTACTTCCTGGCCCACTCCGCCCGGCGGTACACCGTCGTCGGCGTCGACGCCTACCGGCTGCCCTACATCCCCCCCCACCTGACGACGGTCGAGTTCTTCCGCCAGGTGCGCGACCACCTCACCGCCGACGGCGTCGTCGCGATCAACGTCGGCCACACGCTGGACGACTACCGGCTGGTCGAGGCGATGCTGGCGACGTTGCTCCAGGTCTTTCCCTCGGCGCACGTGATCGACGTGCCAAATAGCTTTAACGCCGTCGTCGTCGCGACGGTCCAGCCCAGCCAGCCAGCCAACCTGCAGGCCAACCTGCCCGGGCTGGAGGGCGACGCGTTCCTGTACCCCACGGCGCTGCAGGCCGCGGCCAACCTGCGCCCCACGCAGCCCGGCGACGTCGTCTTTACCGACGACCGCGCCGCCATCGAACTGATGACCAACGCGCTGATCTTGAGATTTGCCCTGAAAGGAGAGATGCCATGAGGAAATCCCGCCCGCTGTGGCCCCGCCTGGTTCAAGCCGTGCTCGTCGCGGCTGTGCCCGTGCTCCTGCTCGTGATCGCGCTGCGGGTCGTGACCGGCCATTGGTTCGTGCGCTGGGAATACGGGAAGGAGAGCTTTCCGCCCGACCCGTTCGGGCTCTCCGCGGCGGAGCGCACCCACCTGGCCGAGGTGTGCGTGGATTACCTGGCGACCAGCGCCGATCTCTCGCTCCTGGCCGACCTGCAACTGCCGGACGGAAAGCCGGCCTTCAACGCGCGAGAGCTGCGCCACATGGACGACGTGCAGGCAGTGTACAACTGGATGACGGTCGCCGGCATCGTCGCCGCGCTCGTGCTCGTCGGGGGACTGGCGATCCTGCACGCTTCGCGCCACGCCCGCCGGCGCGCCCCCGCCGCGCTCCTCGGCGGCGGGCTCCTGACGCTGGGATTGCTGGGGGCCGTCGGCGCGACCATGGCCCTGAGCTGGGGCGAGTTCTTTACCACGTTCCACCGCATCTTTTTCGAAGGCGACACGTGGACCTTTCCCTACTCCGACACGCTGATCCGCCTGTTCCCCATGCGCTTCTGGATCGACGTAGCCGCCGCCACCGTCACCCTCCTCGTCGTCCAGGCCCTCATCCTCGCAGCCCTCGGGCGGCTATGGACGCGGCGGACCCGCTCCGATGCCGAAACCTGAAACGTGAAACGTGTTGCGTGTTGCGTGTTGCGTGTCGTTGCTGGTCCCGCTTTTCGCACGGCTTCAGATGGAATGGATGCCGGAACTTGTTCCGGTCCGTGTTTGCTGGGGACGCCACGATGGAAGCCGAAACTTGTTTCGGTGGTCCCGGCACCGCTGTCGATTGCCCGCATGAGGCTTCACGCTGGCCAAAGACGCCAACGAGACTTCGGCAAGCTCAGTCGAGCCGTTGGCGCATCCATCCACTATCGTGGGGTGTGAAAGGCACGCCCAGCTTGCATTTCGCACTCGTCCGCCATAGACGGAAGCCGAAACTTGTTTCGGTGGTCCCGGCAGCGACGTCGATTGCCCACATGAGGCTTCACGCTGGCCAAAGACGCCAACAAGTTGGCGCATCCATCCACTATCGTGGGGGGCGAAAGGCACGCTAGGGAAGCGGGCACGCCTCGTATGGCTTGCCCTCGCCCAGCACCTCGTGGACAATCGGCATCCACTCGCTGATCGGTATGCCCTGGGGGCACAACTCCTCGCATTCCCGGCACTGCACGCACGCGCTGGCTCGCTCGTCCTCGGATATCCACGTGTACGCCTGGCGCGCGTGATCCGGCTTGGCGTACATCACGCCCTCGTTGTAGGTTTCAAAGTTTCGCGGAATGTCGACCCCGTTGGGGCAGGGCATGCAGTACCCGCACCTGGTGCAGGGGATGGGACAGAGCTCCCGGTACTTTTCGCGGACCCGCCCGACGAGCGCCAGCTCCTCCGCCGTCAGCACGTGGGTGCCCGCTGTATCGGCGCAGGCGACGTTCTCCCTGACGTGGTCCATCGCGCTCATACCGCTGAGGACGACCGACACCTCGGGCTGATTCCACAGCCACTCCAGCGCCCAATCGACGGGCGTGCGCCTCCTGGCGGCGGTATCCCATAGTTCCTGGATCGGCGCAGGCGGGTCGACGAGCCGGCCGCCCAGCAATGGCTCCATGATCACGACGCCCATCCCCCTGGAGGCTGCATACTTCAGCCCTCTGGTGCCGGCCTGGTTCTCCACGTCCATATAGTTGTACTGAATCTGGCAGAACGTCCACCTGTCGTACGCGTCGACGATCTCTTGAAAGACCTCGTACTTGTCGTGGAACGAAAAGCCCAGGTGCCCGATCCGCCCGTCGGCGATGGCCCGCTCGGCCCATTCCAGCACGCCCAGATCGCGCACGTTGTGCCAGTTCTTCTCGTTTAACGCGTGCAGGAGATAAAAGTCAATGTGCTCGTCCTGTAACTTCTCGAGCTGTTCGTCGAGGTACCTGTCCAAGTCCTCGCTGGCCTTGACCAGCCAGCAGGGCAGCTTGGTCGCCAGCTTGACCTTTTGCCGGTAGCCTCCCTTGAGCGCTCGACCGACGAACCGCTCGCTGTTTCCGCCGTGATACGGGTACGCCGTATCCACATAATTTACGCCGTGGTCGATGGCGTAACGGAGCATTTTCGTCGCCTCCGGCTCGTCGATGTCCTTGTGATCTCCCGTCGTCGGGAGTCGCATGCACCCGAAACCGAGTGCCGAGACTTTCCAATCCAATTCTCCAAATCTGCGAATCTGCATATACTGATCTCCTTACATTCGGATCATCGTTCTTCCAAATGGTCGCGGCGTGAAGATAGCACGACTGCCACGACCGATAGCAAGCCCAGGACGGCCGCCCCGCCAGCGAGCGCGGTCAGGCCGAAGCGGTCGATGGCAACCCCGGCCCACAGCGTTCCCAGCGAGAACCCCAGCGTAAAGGCCATCGAAGTGATGGCCTGGAGCCGGGCCTGGTAAGCCCGGTCAGCCACCTCCCGGATGCGACTGGTGTTCCAGACGGCCTGGGCGAAGGCGGCAGCGCCGATCACGGCCAGTGGCGCCATCGAGAAAAGACCCACGGGCAGATAGACGAAGAAAAGCAACGCCGCTGCACTGACCAGGCCGAGGAAGGCGTAACGGCGCGCGGGGTGGTCGCCAGCGCTGCGCACACCGGCGAAGCCGGCGCCGACAAAAGCCCCCAGACTGGTCGAGGCGGCCAACAGGCCCAGGTCGACGATCGAGCCATCCTGGGCGTGGACGATGGACGCCAGGAGGCCGATGGCAGGGCTGACCGTCGTGATGGTGAGAAAAGTGAGGAGGAGGGGGTACAGGATGCGCGGCTGGCGGGCCAGGTAGACCAACCCGGCGACCAGGTCAGACAGCACCCGCCGCACGTCGAGGGCTGGGGCGCGGCCGGCGGACCGCCGGCCGAGGTCGCGCAAGCCCCAGAGGCTGGCCGCCGCGACGAGGTAGGAGACCGCGTTCAGGACAAAGGCCAGCGGTAGCCCCAGGAATCCGAGGAGCACACTGCCGGCGCCGTTGACGACGACCATCGAGGTGGTCTCGGTCATCGAGTTGATGGCGACCGCCGGGCGCACCTCGTCGGGAGGGACGACCTCGGTCAGGGCGACCTTGTAGGCGGGTCGCGAAAGCAGCGCGATCATCCCGTTGACGACGGCCCAGGCGTAGATGTGCCAGATGGCGACGCGGCCGGTCAGGACCAGTGCCGCGACGACGACCGTCGCGGCTGCCCCGACCAATTGCCACGCCATCAGCAGGCGGCGGCGGTCGACCTGGTCGGCGATGACGCCCCCCAGCGGCAGGAGCAAGAGGGGCAGGGAGCCCAGGGTGGTGATCCAGCCGACGGCCAGGGCTGAACCGGTCAGCGTCGCCACCAGCCAGGCCTGGGCGAGTTGTTGCAGGCGGTCCCCAGCATAGGAGCTGCCCATCCCGACCCACAGTTGGCGGAACGTCGCTCGCCGCAGGGGGGCCGGGACGGCCGACAACAGGCGGGCTCGGGCTGCGCTCGTGCGGCTTTCTTCGACGTTTTGTGGCAAAATGCGCCTCGTTGTGCTGTCTCGTACCTGCTCCGAGCTAACTAAGGACGTCCATCAGCTTCCGCGCCTCGTCGGCCAGACAATCGAAACAACATCTCACCTGGGCCCTGTGATCCAGGATCTCCCCAATGGAGTGCCCCATCGCCTGCTGTGCCGACGCGTGCAACCGCTCATCGAGGATGATGGTCAGGAACCTTCCGATTTCGGCAACCTGTAACGCAAGCTCGCAGCCGCCGTATAGCCCAACCGCGCGAGCCGTGGGTCCCCCTGCCAGCCGGCATCGCGCAGCCCCTCCAGGTAGCCCTCGAAGACGATTTCCTCGAGTGACTGCGCCTCGTCCGGTTCGACCTCGAAAAAGTAGACACTGGCCAGGACCAGGGGGACCAGATCTTCGCCAATCGCGCCCTGTCCGGCATACGCCCAATCGACGGCCACCGTCCGATCGTCGCCACCGGCCGTTCGTCGCGCGAACAGGTTGCGGCGAAATATATCGAGGTGGCAGAACGTCTGGGGCAGGCAGTCGAGGGCATCGAGGTAGCAATCGCGCTCCGCCCAGAGACGGAAGAACCTGTCGCTGGCATCGTCCGGGATCCAACGACAGACCAGCGGGTGCTCGAGCGAATCGCGGAGCGGCCCTATGGCAGGGGCGGAATGAGCGACGAATTGCCGCAACCAGCCCGAGCTCAGCCACGGCCAGTCCGGTAGCGGTCGCCCCGCCAGGTACGCCCCATTGAACTGGCCGAGGTGGCGGGCGACGACGCCATAGTGCTCCAAAGGCCAGCGCGGGCCAATGTCGTCGGCGATGTCTTCCAGCCAGATCCAACACGTCCCGTCCGGGCGTTCGACGGTGCCAAAACTGCGCGGCGCCGCCAGCCCACCGGGCAGGTCATCGAGCCACCCGGATTGATAAGCATCCACCTCGCGCTTGTAATAGTTCCAGGCCGACAGATCATCACCATAGACTTGCGGGTGCAACACCTTCAAGATGAGCGACCACGATACCGCTTGCCCCTGGTCGCGCGCCCGGCCCGCGAAACGATGGACAGCCGTCCCTGCGCCGACGCCGCCGGGCAGTTGTTCACAGTCCCAACTGGCGAGCTCGACGGTGTCGCTGTTCAAAACGCTTTGCACAATCGGCGTCAACGTCACCGGATCGATCGCTGCCAATTCCGGTGCCTGTGCTTTGGGTGCTGTTTCACTGAGCACCGATCCACCTGAGCTTTCACGTAGTAGCCACGTTGAACGTGACCGCTGAGGAAGCCCGACGCCGGGTGAATCGCCAGGTCGTGACCGAGTTGGGCACCGGCTTGATTGCGCGCGACCCCGAGTTGGTCCTCGTGGGCGAACAAATCGCCTGGCGCGTACCTATCATGCTTTCGTTGCCGGGCCTGGGCGACCTGGGCCAGGTGGGCACAGTGGACATAGACGCTCGCTCGGGAGACCTTTTGCTCGGCCCCGATGCCCAGGAAAGGATCGTCCAACATGCCCGCAGGCTCTACGCCGGTGCGACACTACAAGCAAAGTAGCCCAGGATGACGATGTATGCCGCCGGCCATTCGCCCTACTCCAGCCCTCCCCAATTCTTCAGGTAGCCCGCCCAGGCTGACTTGCTCTATTGCAGATGAGCGGACACCCCTGATCTCCCGACATCCAAGCTGGCGCAGCCGCTTGGCGACTTCGCGGTATCGCATCAGGCGGTCACCAGCATCTCGATGGTCTGAGGGCGATCGGCCAAGGCCGGACGCAGAACGGGCGGGGTCTCCATTCCCAACTCCTGCCAGGCATCCTTGAGCGCGTCAAGGGCCTCCTGGACATTATGGAGGATCTCATCCGGCGTGCGCCCCTCAGTGACCAGGCCGGGCACATCGGGGCTGGTGACGGTGTAGATGCCACCAGGGTTTGGCTCCAGGTAGAGGCGGATGGAATAGAGTCTCAACGGGCACTCTTCCGAAGGGTCACGCCCTGTACTCTTGCAGGATCATCTCCTCCAGCGAGCGCTTGGGCACGTGGTGCACGCCCTCGGCGTCGCGGTAGTACTTGGTGTCGCCCTCCGGGCCGACGTCCTCGAGCACCACCGTCTCCTTCGGCTTGCCCAGCGCCAGGATGAGCAGAATCTCGTACTGCTCCGGGATGTCGAGCGTCTGCCGCAGCCCGTTGCGGTCGATCGAACCGATCATGCAGCCGCCCAGGCCCCGCTCCGTCGCGCCGAGCATGATCGACTGGGCCGCGATGCCGTGGTCGCAGCCAGAGTCCTTGCGGATCTCTGTGTCGCCCAGGATGACGACGTACGCCGCCGGCCGCTCGCCCTCCTCCGGCCCACCCCAATCCTTCAGGTAGCCCGCCCAGCGCGTGTGGGGAAAGATGCGCGCGTTGACCTCTGGATCGACGCTGAGGACATACTTGAGCGGCTGCAGGTTGGACCCGGAGGCCGAAAGCCGGGCCAGGTACACGAGCGCGCGCAGCGTCTCGAGCGCTACCGGGACGTCCTGATAGAAACGACGGTAACTGCGGTTCTTGCGGACGAGATCTTCGAGCATGATACCCTCCTTAAGAAGTCTATTTGGCCGCCAGTATATCACTTCTGCGTCCACAGGGCAAACAGACGAGTCACCTTCCCGAAAGCTTGCACGAGCAACCTGACAGACATTCCGGCGCTTCCCGGCACCACCTCCGGCATTGCTGATCCTTGCGCCAGCTTTCGGGAAGGTTTCTGCCAATTGTATTTTGCCCCAATCCATGGTACTATGGAATCAGTGCAGCGTCGTGGCAGCCATCCAGAGAATATCCGGTGGTGAATGAGATGAAAGGGTTTATACGTTGGGTAAGCGCGCTGTTGGTCATTTCCGGCCTGTGCCTGTGCCTGGCAGATAGCGCCGGGGCGGCCGGGCCGCCGATCATCACGCAGACCGAGGCGCAGGTCACAGTGCTGGGCGACGGCACGCTGGACGTCAAGTATCGCCTCACCTTCCAGGAGACCGAGCCCCGGAGCGGGATCACCACGATGGGCTCCTTCGACCCCGGCCACGAGATGCTCGATTACCACATCGAGCACCAGGGCCAGGAATCGCCCATCCGCCTGAACAGCAAGGGCAGCGGCCTCTATGGCGTGGACTTTGGGTTCAACACCCAACCCGGGGTGGACTATACCGTGCACGTCCACTACCAGGTGCGGTACGGGCTGGACGAGACGGCGGTGGACGGCGAGCCCTACTGGGTGCTGGAGTGGTCGCCCATCGAGTGGACCCTGGAGATCGGCGAGCAGATCGTCACCCTCATCCTGCCCATCGAGCTGCCGGCCGGCGTCACCCAGCCGGAACAGGTGACCGACGAGATCGTGGACGAGGCGGGCATCCTGGTGGACGACGCGGCGGTCTCGTCGTTCGATCGCTGGGTGTACTACCCGACCCCCGACGAGGTCTCGGGCCAGAACTGGCTGTCCATCTACGTGTCCAAGACCGACCTGCCGCCCCAATACCACTTCCGGCCCAAGGTCTACATCCCGGCCCGGTATTTCAGCGGTCCGGTGGCCGAGCCCACCGAGACCGGATTCGTCGCTCCGATCGAACCGGAACCGACGCCGGAGACGCCCAGCCCTCCCCTGGCGGGTACGAGCGTGTGGACCTCGCTGTGCTGTTTCGGCGGAGGTGGGCTGGGGCTGGCCGGGTTGATCGTCTTTCTCGTGCTCCGGCGAGCCGCGCCCAAGGCCGCGCCCGAGGAGTACGAGGCTCCCGAGATCGAGCTGGAGACCTTTGAACAGCCGGGGCTGGTGCCCGACCTGGACGCCATCGAGGCGGCGATGTACATCGGGGACACGACGCGGGTGCTCACGCTCGTGATCATGGCGCTGGTGCAGCGGGGGGTGCTGACGGTGCTCAACCGCAAGCCGCTGCAGCTCGAGGTGACCAATCCCGGCCTGGAGATGGCCGATTACGAAAAAGCGCTGGTGGACGGCATCGCCGACGACGGGACCCTGCCCCCGACGACGGTCGATCGCGTGCTAAAGACGCTGTCCGCGCGCCTGCAGACCAAGATGTGGAACGCCGACGCCGAGGCCACGCGGCAGACGTACCGGCGCCGGGCCGACGACGCCTGGGAAGAGTACCGCCGTATGGACCCAACCCGCGCCTGGGGCTGGGACCACCCGCGCTTTCCCTGGATCATCCTCTCGCGCGGATACCCGGTCTACCAGCCCGCGCCGGTCGCCGTCGCGAAAGGTCGCCCAGCGCCCGCGCCCGCGACGCCGGCCGGTCCCTCGGTGATGGAGGGGCTGCGGGAGTTGCCCCTGGTGGGCGCGGCCGACCAGGCGGCCGGCCTGCTGGAGGGGGTGGCCTCGGACCTGGCCAGCAAGGCGGAGAACGTGGCCACCTCGGCCACGAACATCCTGGACAACCTGCTGGGGCGGGAGGACGCCGGGTACGACGCCTGCCACTCGGCCTGCCACTCGGCGTGCCATTCGGCCTGCGTCCACGACGCCTGCCACAGCGCCTGCGTGCACTCGAACTGCCACAGCGCCTGCCACAGCGCCTGCGTCTGCCACAGCGCCTGTCACTCGGCCTGCCACAGCGCGTGTGTGAGCAGCTTCTGATCACGCATCACACATTAGGTTTCAAGTTTCAGGTTTCACGTTTCACGTTTCACGCATCACGCATCACGCATTACGCATCACGCATTCTGTTTCACGTTTCACGCATCACGTTTCACGTTTCACGCATCACGTTTCACGTTTCACGTTTCACGATAGAATCACAATGTCCAGTTACGTAAGCGACCAGCTTCAGCAGTTTGCCTCCTCCTTCGTGGAGAGCACCCGCGATTACGTGTTCGTGCGGCCCGAGGACAACCTGCTGATCCTGCGGCCCAACCGCGTCCAGTACCTCAACCGCACCGCCACCGCCATGCTCCACGCGCTGTACAGCCAGCGGCCGGTCGACGTGGCCGCGCTGGTGGCGCAGATGGCCGGCCGCTACCGCGTGCCCGAAACCCGGATCGTGCAGGACCTGGACAGGCTGCTGCGCAGCCTGGCGCTGATCCTGGACAACAAGGCCGGCTGCGCGCCCGCGGTCAAGAGCACCCCCTTTGGCACCCACGAGCGCAAGTATCCCGTCCTGTCAGAGATCGCGCTCACCTACCGCTGCCAGAACCGCTGCTTCTTCTGCTACGCCAGCTCCCCCGAGCGCGGCCGGACGGTGCCGGAGATGACCACCGCCGAGGTAAAGACGGTGCTGGACAAGATCGTGGACCAGGCGCGGGTGCCGACGGTCTCCTTCACCGGCGGCGAGCCGACGCTGCGCGCCGACCTGCCAGAGTTGATCGCCTACGCCAGGTACCGGGACCTGCGGACCAACCTGATCACCAACGGCATCCGCTGCGCCGACGACGCGTACGTCGCGCAGTTGGCCGAGGCCGGCCTGCACTCGGCCCAGGTCAGCGTGGAGGCGGGCGACGCGGCCACGCACGACGCGGTGGTGGGCAACCCGGGGGCTTTCGAGCGCACGATGCAGGGAGTGCGCAACCTGAAGGCGGCGTCCATCCACACCCACACGAACACGACCATCAACGCGCGCAACCACCACGCACTGCCGGTGCTCATCGACCTGCTGGCCGGGATGGGGCAGGAGTATCTGTCGATGAACATGGTCATCCGCACCGGCGGAGCCGTGGGCGTGCCCGACGTCAGCTACGACCAGATCGGCGGGATCGTGCTGGCGCTCAAGGAACGCGCTGAGGAACGCGGGCTACGCTTCGTGTGGTATTCGCCGGTGCCCTATTGCCTGTTCAACCCCGCGGCCCACGGGCTGGGCTCCCAATCCTGCTCCGCCGCCGAAGGGCTGCTGTCCATCGCGCCCGATGGGCAGGTGCTGCCCTGCTCCAGCTTTGAGCAGGGCGTCGGCAACCTGGTCGAGGAGGATTTCGACACGATCTGGAACCGCCGGACGGCGCGCTACTGGCGGGACAAAGAGTTCTTGCCGCCGGGCTGCAAGGACTGCCGAATGGTCGACATCTGCTGCGGCGCGTGTCCCCTCTACTGGGACGAGCAGGGGTCGTTCGCCGAAATCGCCCCGCACCTGAGGGAAACGTCGGCCTGGGAGCGGCTGGCCTGGCGGCTCAAGCGCCGCTACCTGGGCCAGGTCACGGGCGTGAACGTTCGCCCCTCCCTGGAGGGAGGGGATGGGGGAGGGTGAATCCAGTCAAACGGTCCACCCCCGCCCCAACCTCGTAGGAACTCGGACAGGAAACTGAGATGAGCAACCGTCTTTCTCTGGAGCAATTCTCCAAGACCATCGCCGACAACGTCGAGCGCATCGGCACGGTCCGCCGGGAGGTGGAAGAGATCCAGGTCGGCTTCAACTCGGCCTACGTCGAGTGGAAGGCCGGGCACGACGCCACGCTGGAGCAGTTGGTCGAGGCGGTGACCGGCCGGCTGGACGAGGCCGGCCCGGACCTGCGCGCCCGCACCGAGGAGCGGATCGGCGAGGAGCAGCGTGCCATCGCCGGGCGCCGCCAGGAGCTGCGGGACACGCTCGTCCCCGAGACCCAGGCCGAGGCCGACCGGACGCTGCAACAGGGCCAGGAACTCATCGCCGAACTGCGCCAGTTGAACCCTCGCCTCGACCAGCGCGAGGAAGAGCTCAAGGCCCAGGGGGCGGCCCTGGAGGGCGAATTGGATCAGCTCAACGGACAGATCCGCCGCCTCTCGGGCTGCCTGCGCGTGGTGTTCAACTTTTTCAAGATCGGCAAACTCGACCGCCAGCGGCAGCAGGCGATCGGCCAGTTGAAGGTCGTTCAGCAGGAGCTCAAGAAGGTGCGCGACGAGTGGCAGGAGTTCCAGGCGCTGGGCCGGTCTGAGCAGGGTGACCTGCAGGCCCAATGGCAGGAGCTGACGCTAAAGCTGGCGCAACTCCAGGGAGAGCTCGATTACCTGGACGCCGAGACCAACCGCGAGGCGCTGGCGCTCAGGCGGGCGATCCGCCACGTGATCGACAACCTGAAAGAGCCGATCCCGTGCCCCGCCGGCGATATCAAGGCCGAATTGGACAAGATGGTCGAACTGAATGTCCAGACCGACGACTACCAGGAGGGACTGGGCTCGGTGGGCAGCCTGCTGTCCATATTGGACGGGATCACCGAAGGGCTGAACCGCTTCAACGAAAGCGTGGGTGGCCTGATCGAGGAGCAGCGCATGCACAGCGCGCATCTGCCCAAGCTGGACGTCGCCGTGCCGGACGAGGTGCGGGCCTTTCATGCGCAATGGGACGGCCTGGCCCAAAAGGTGCGGGACGACGGCCGCCTGTGCGCCAACCCGACCGAGTTCCTGGCCATCGTCCGGCCGGTGATGGAGCAAGACCTGAGCGAGGCCAAGATCAAGGCCATGTTCGACGGCCTGGGCCGGGCATTGGACGACGCGACCCAACGATGGAGGTGATGGATGAACCGGACTGCTGCTATCGTCGTGCTTTTGATTTCCGCCGTGCTGCTGGCCGTGGGGCTGCTGTTCCTGTGCGCCGCGACCCGCCAGCCATCGCGGTTCCTGCTGGCCGGGGCCCTGGTCGTCGTCGGGGGCGGGCTGGCCGCCTGGGGCGGGACCACGCTGCGCCGGTTGCGCGCTCTGGACCCCGAGAACCTCAGCGACCGCATCACCGCACTGGCGCGCGCCGGCGACGCTGAGGTGACGCTCTCGGGCGTCGTGGCCGGGCTGGGTGTGCCCGACGAAGCGGCCGTGGCCGCCCTGAACCTGCTCGAACGGCGGGGGCAGTGCTACCGCGAGCGGAGGGGGGAGCGGGAGTTCTACGTCTTCCCCGGCCTCAAGCCCAGCAAGGTCACCCGTCGCTGCCCCTACTGCGGCGGCGAGTTCAGCGTCAAGACGCCGGTCTACAAATGCCCCCACTGCGGCGGGGATTTGCGGGTGGAGCGGGAGTAGCCCCTGCCGAAACGCTGCAATTCTTCCGAGCGGTGCACCTCCGTCAGTTACCCTCATCCGCGACTCCACCAGCCGCGAGCGGGCATTTGCTGAGGGTGGTCACGGGCGCCAGTGGCCGGTGAAGCAGGTCAACACTGGAAGCAGGTGCAAGGAATGAGTCTTCTGCAAGAGTTTGCAGGATTCGCTGAGGAGTGGCTCCGCGATTTCACGGGGCGAGAGTGGTTGATCCAACAGGTGCGGGAGTTTCTGGACGATCCGCAGGCCCCGCATTTCCTCCTCATTATCGGCGAGCCAGGGATCGGCAAGAGCGCGTTCGCTGCTTACCTCTGGCAGCGCGCCCAAATACCAGATGCTGTCCACTTCTGTATTGGTGGGCGAGGCGGCACGACTGAACCGCTGGGCTTTGTCCACTCCATTGCGGAGCAATTGGCCGGACGCGTACCTGGCTTTGCCAAGGCCCTGGTAAAAGCGCAGGAGACGTTTGCCGATCGAAGCGTGATTATCCATACCACCCAACACATTCGGTCGGTGCAGGGAGGGGATATCACCGGGGTGCGCATCCAGCACCTAGAGATCCAGGGCCTGCCACCAGAGAGAGCCTTTGACCGCCTCATCCGTCACCCGCTGCGAGCCCTGGATGAGGAGGGAAATCTGCCGGCGACCATTATTCTGGTGGATGCTCTGGACGAGGCAGTTGTCCACGTCAGCCGTCCTGGTATTGTGGAGATCCTGAGACAGGCGCATGATCTGCCCACCCAGATCCGCTTCATCCTGACCAGCCGCCCCGAGCCGAGTGTCTTGAACAGCTTTGCCGACCGACCTCACATCTCCATCGAGGCCCAGAACCCTGAGAATCAGGAGGATATCACACACTACTTGGGCAGTCTTCGGCAACGCGACGAGCAACTGCAGGATGCCCTTGCCAATGCGGGATGGGATGAAGCCCAGTTTATCAGGGATTTAGGGGACATGGGTGAATGGAATTTCCTCTACTTGAGCCTGGTATTACCCGAGATCATCGCAGGGCACTTTCTTCTTGGAGAGGATGCGCTGCCACGCGGGTTGGATGGGTACTACCAGTACTTGCTCGGCACTCGTGTGAGGACAGAGGAGTGGAGGCAGTGGGGTGCCGACCTGATGGAGATAGTGTTGGCTTTGCAGGAGCCAGCTTCCTTGGAACAGATAGCAGCCTACTTGGAATGGCCGGAGCGCCGGACGCGTCAGCGATTGGAGCAGGTAAGCCAGTTGCTGGACCTGACGCTGTGGCAGCAGGAACTCTTTTGGCGCTATCACTGGTCGGTCGCTAACTTTCTGATTGACCGAAAGCGGGCCGGGGAGTTTTGGTGCGACGAGCGGCAAGGTCACGCGCGCATCGCCAATTTCTACCTTACACTATGGGGGGGTGTAGAGGACAGACTGCCAAGATTGCAGGAGCCGGAGAAGCGCGATATGTATGGCGGTTACGGCCTGCGTCACCTGGCGGTTCACCTGGAAGGGGCCGGTCGCACGGATGACCTGCACCGTCTGCTGCGCCTGGATCGGCCGGTGAGTGAGCGGTGGGAGAACGTGTGGTTCGCTGCGAAAGAAGCAACGGGTGGCCTAGGAAGCTATTTGGCCGATGTGGCCCGCGCGTGGCGGCAGGCGGAGGCGACGAAGGACGTGGGGATGCAGGTGAGGTGTGCCCTGTGCCGCAGCAGTGTGGCTTCCCTGAGTGCCAATCTACCGGGGACATTACTAGCGCGCGCGGCAGAACACCGTCTTCTCTGGCCGGAGCAGGCAGTGACCCTCGCGCGGGGCAAGCCAGAGAAGAGGGAGCGCGTGGCAGCACTGGTCCAACTGGCCCCGCATCTGCCAGCGTGGTTGAGGGAGGAGACGCTGGAGGAAGCGCTGGCGGCAGCACGGGAGATTGGAGGCGCCCATGACCAAGCACGGGCACCGAGTCATCGGTACCTGCACCTGTCGCCGTGGCAGTCGGTGGCGTCGCCGTGGCAGCGGATGGAGTTGGCGGCGTTAGCGGCAGCGCCAGAGATTGCCGATGGATGGCGACTTGCGAAGGCACTGACTGAAATGGCCCCACATCTGCCGGGGAGGCTGCTGGAGGAAGCACTGGCGGCAGCGCGGGAGATTGGAGACGCCGGGGGCCGCGTACAGGCGCTGGTCGGTCTGGCCCCGCACCTGCCGGAGCCATTGCGGGAGCAGGTGCTGGGGGAGGCGTTGGCGGCGGCACAGGACATCAAGGATGGGCATTGGCAGGGCTGGGCACTGGTCCACAGAGGTGGACGGCTGGGGCCATGGCGGCCATTACAGGAGCAGGTGCCGGGGGAGGCATTGACAGCAGCACGGGAGATTGCCAGTAGGTGGGGAGGCGGCGAGGCGCTGGTCCTGGTCGATCTGGCCCCGCATCTGCCGGAGAGGCTACGAGAGGAGGCATTGGCGGCCGCGCAAAAGATTCGGAACGCGGATGACAGAGTAGAAGCGCTGATCAGTCTGGCGCCACACCTGCCGGATCCATTGCGGGAGCAAGTGCTGAGGGAGGCATTGGCGGCTGCGCGGGAGATTCGGTGGGATCAGGCCCGTGCCGAGGTGCTGGGTAGTCTGGCCCCACACCTGCCAGTGCCATTACGGGAGCAGATGGTGGGGGAGGCACTGGCGGCCGCGCGGAAGATCTGGAATGCTGACGACCGAGCACAAACACTGGGTGCTCTGGCCCCCCACCTGCCAGTGCCATTACGGGAGCAGACGGTGGGGGAGGCACTGGCGGCCGTGCGGAAGATCTGGAACGCCAACGACCGAGCACAAGCACTGGGTGCTCTGGCCCCATATCTGCCCGAGAGGCTGCTGGAGGAAGCATTGGCGGCCGCGCGGAAGATTCGGGACGCTGGCAGTCGAGCACAAGCACTGAGTGCTCTGGCCCCATATCTGCCAGACAGGCTGCTGGAGGAGGCATTGGCGGCTGCGCGCAAGACCAAGCACGAAAAGTGGCGAGTGGAGGCCCTTGTGGGGTTGGTCCCGCACCTGACGAGTCCATTGCGGGAGCAAGTGCTGGGGGAGGCATTGGCGACCGCGCGGAGGATTGGGGATGCCGATGACCGAGCACGCGCGCTGCGGGCGCGGGGACTCAGCCGACAGCGGAGGTCTGCCCATACGCTCCGCGGAAAATCGAAGACATCGAAAGTGACGACCTCGTCAACGTATGTGGAATCGACTGGGTGGGGGTCGCTTGTGCCTATGGATGTCATTGTTCTAGTCAGTCGACTGCGTGCGCGGGCGCTGAGCGCACTAGCCCCGCACGTGCCAGAGCAGTTGCGGGAGCGGGTATTGGGAAAGGCGCTGACAGCAGCGCGCAAGATTGCGGAACTCGGCAGCCGAGCACAAGCGCTGAGTAATCTGGCTCCTTACCTGCCGGAGAGATTGTTGGGGGAAGCGTTGGTGACCGCGCGGGAGATTCGGTGGGATCAGGCGCGTGCCGAGGTGCTGGGTAGTCTGGCTCCACACCTGCCAGTGCCATTACAGCGTCAGGTGGTGGAGGAGGCACTGGCGGCCGCGCGGAAGATTCAGCGGGGCGAGGTGCGCGTCGAGGTGCTGGTTGGTGTGGCCCTGCACCTGCCGGAGCCACTGCGGGAGCAGGTACTGGAAGAAGCGTTGGCAGCGGCGCGGGAGATTGAGTATGAGGGGAACTGTGCCAAGGCACTGCGTAGTCTGGCCCCGCATCTCTCGGCTGAACTGCTGGAGAAGGCGTTGGCAGCGGCGCGGGAGATTGAGCATGAGGGGGGACGTGCCGACGCGCTGAGTGGTCTGGCCCCGCATCTCTCGGCTGAACTGCTGGGGCAGGCATTGACGGCCGCGCGCGAGATTGGGGACGCCCAAAAGCGGGCACAGGTATTGTATGATCTAGCGCCCAATCTCACAGAGCTCTCTGGCTCGGCCCTGATGCATCTGTGGTTGGAGGACTGGGATGGCGCCAGCCTTCTCCACGCTTTGGCTCACCGCCCTCGCCCTCACCTGCTCGCGGATCTCGTCGCCCTGGCACCCGTTATCGCCGCCATGGGCGGGGAGGAGGCGCTGGGGGAAGCCTTCCGCGCCATCCAAGACGTGGGGCGCTGGTGGCCATGAGTACTCGATGCAGTGAGGTTGATGTCCAATTTGCCATGACAATCCACCAGTACGGCCATGACCTGGAATGACTGTGCGAAAGAGCCTGGCCCTGATCTTTGTCTTCATCGACGTGGTCGGCTTCAGCCTGATCCTGCCGCTCTTGGCATACTACGCCTAGACGTTCGCGGCGATGCCTACCGTCGTCGGCCTGTTGTCGGGCGCGAACGCAGCGGCCCAACTCGTCGGCGCACCGATCATCGGGCGACGGCACCGTCACCAGCTTTCTGATGCTGGGCCTGGCGAACTCGCTGTGGATGCTCCTCCAGAATCGCTCCCCCCGGAGAGACGCGCCGAAATGGCCCGCAGCCCCAGGACCGCGTTTACAGCCCGCGCGCTGTGGGAGGCGCTGAATCGCCCCTGCGTCGGCCCGACGTTGCGTCGGCCGTTGCTGCACGTGAGCCTCTTCTACGGCCTGGCCTTTACCGTCTTTCAGACCGTCTTTTCGCTCTTTGCCCAGAAACGGCTGGAGCTGGACGTGCCGGGGGTAAAGCTGGCCGACCGCTCGGTGGTCACCATCTTTGCCATGGGGCTGGCAGGCGGCACGCCCTCTCTGATGGCCGTGCCCAGTCTAGACGCCGCGTTCGGACCCACCCCCTTGCTGCCCGCGACAGGCGGGACAGACCCCTACCGCATGGCCGCCATCACGCTCGTCGCACTGGCGACAGTGCTGATCATTGGCGGCATGGCCCTCCGCCTGTACCCCACCCGGAGGTAGGCGCTGCCGCACCCAGTCTGAAACCGTCGTGAGACGAATCGGGGCGTGCGCGTTCTGCGCGGCTCCGGCTTCAACCACGAAACGGGGCGACCAGGCAGGTCGCCCCATTTCGCATGGTCGCAATTTGTGCAAGCGCTACCCTTGGGCTATAATCGGAGCTACCCACCATCCACCGCAGCACCGGACCGCCGGGGGCGACGCACACCACGCGGCAGGTTCCCTGTGCAGATCGAGTCAAGAAGAACCGATGAGAGACGCGACACTCTGTATCCTGCGAAGAGGTAATCCGCCTAGCGAGGTCCTCCTGGGGCTGAAGAAGGCAGGCTTTGGCCAAGGGAAATATGGGGGTTTTGGCGGCAAGATCGAACCGGGCGAGACGATAGAAGCGGCCGCCATCCGGGAGTTGGAAGAGGAGACAGGGATCAGGATCTCGGAACAGGACGCCCAGAAAGTGGGCCGGTTGACGTTCCTGTTTCCCGCGCACCCGGATTGGGGCCAGGTGGTCCACGTCTTCCTGGTCAAGGCATGGGATGGCGAGCCGGTGGAGAGCGACGAGATGAAACCGGTGTGGTTCAAGATCGACGAGATTCCATTTGAGGACATGTGGCAGGATGGGGCCTATTGGCTGCCGCTCGTCCTGGCAGGGCAAACCGTCCGGGCGAGGTTCACGTTCAAAGCTGACAACGAAACCGTCGACGAGATGGAGATAGCAGAGTGGCCTGGCGATGAGCAGTATGGATAAACACGATCGACCGGATCGACCGTCCAGCGTGATGGCCTTCAGCGGGTTCCCGCCCGGCAAGGTCCGCAACGCCAGCATCCCGGAGCCGGTGTTCACCGAACTCATCCCGCTCATCGACGACCTGGCCGAGCTCAAGCTCACGCTGCACGTGCTGTGGCGGCTGGGGCAACAGCAGGGCAAGGTACGCTACCTGCGCCGCGCCGACCTGGCCGCCGACCAGGTGCTCCTCGCCGGCCTGGGCGACGCGCCCGCGGAGGCGCTGAGCGAGGCGCTGGAGCGCGCCGTCGAGCGCGGGACGCTGTTGCGGGTCGAGACGACCACCGGGGAGACCACCGAGCCACTCTACTTCGCCAACACGCCCATAGGGCGCGCCGCGGTCGAGGCCATCGCGCGCGGCGAATGGCCGGACGAGCTCGAGTCGGCCACACGGCCCAACGTCTTTACGCTGTACGAGCAGAACATCGGCCTGCTCACGCCACTCATCGCCGACCAACTGCGCGAGGCGGAGCAGATCTACCCGGCCGCGTGGATCGAGGACGCGTTCCGCGAGGCGGTGTCGCTGAACAAGCGGAGCTGGAAGTACATCCGCGCGATTCTGGAGCGCTGGCGCACCGAGGGAAGGGGAGATGAGACGGGGCGGCGGCCCGCCGAGGCGGATCGGCGGCGCTACATCGAAGGGGAATATGGCGAATACATCGAGCACTGACGAGGGAGCAGGGGAGCAGGGGAGCAAGGGAGCAGAGGAGGTCTGCCCGATCTGCAAAGGGTTGGGGTACCTGCGGCTGAACGTCCCGCCGGATCACCCGGACTTTGGCCAGCTCGTCCCCTGCACCTGCCGCCTGTCCAGGCTGGCCGAGCGGCGCGTGGCCGCGCTGCGCACGCTGGGCGACCTGGGGATCATGTCCCGCATGACCTTTGAGACGTTTGCCCCCGAGGGGCACGGCCTGCCACCCGACAACCGGGCCAACCTGCGCTGGGCGTACGAGGAGGCCCGCACGTTCGCCGAGAACCCGGAGGGATGGCTCGTCTTGAAAGGGGGCTACGGCTGCGGCAAGACCCACCTGGTCGCCGCCATCGCCAACGCCTGCGTCGAGCGCGGCCAGCCGGTGCTCTTCATCACCGTCCCCGACCTGCTGGATCACCTGCGCGCCACGTTCGCCCCTTCCAGCCCCACCGCATACGACGCCCGCTTTGAGGAAATTCGCACTGCCCCCGTTCTTGTATTGGACGACCTGGGCACCGAAAGCAGCACCCCCTGGGCGCTGGAGAAGGTATTCCAGATTCTCAACTATCGCTACAACGCACAGTTGCCGACCGTCATCACCACCAACCACGAGCTGGAGGAGATCCCCCTGCGGCTTCGCTCCCGCCTGGTGGACCCCGACCTGGCCAAGATCGTGTCCATCACCGCCCCCGACTACCGGCTGGCCAGCGCCCCGCACGACCAGTCAGACCTGAGCAGCCTGAGCCTGCACAGCCACCAGACGTTCAAAAACTTTGACCCGCGCAAGGGGGAGCTACCGCGCGAGGAGGAGGAGAACCTCAAACGCGCCTTCGACATCGCCCGTGGTTTCGCCGAGGAGCCCCACGACTGGCTGGTGTTCACCGGGATATACGGCTGTGGAAAGACGCACCTGGCCGCCGCCATCGCCAACCACCGCGTGGCAGGGGGCCATCCGGCCCTGTTCGTCGTCGTCCCCGATCTGCTGGACCACCTGCGAGCCACCTTCAACCCCCAGAGCACGGTCACCTTCGACCAGCGGTTCGAGGAGGTGCGCCGCGCGCCGCTCATCGTCCTCGACGACCTGGGCACCGAATCGGCCACGCCGTGGGCGCGGGAGAAACTGTACCAGATCTTTGACTACCGCTACAACGCCCGGCTGCCGACGGTCATCACCACCGCGACCACCATCGAGGAACTCGACCCCCGCCTGGCGACGCGCATGTTGGACGTGAGCCGGTGCACGCCGTTCGCTATCCTGGCGCCCGCCTACCGGGGCGGCGTCCCGCGCCGCAGGGCCACCCGCCGGCGCGGGTGAGCGCCCGTCCAGCGTGCAAACCTTCCCGAAAGCGGCGACCGCGGCGGTTGCTTGGGCACGGATCAGCAATACCGGGGGTGCTGCCGAGAAGCGCCGAAATGTCCGTCAGGTCGGTCGTGGAAGCTTTCGGGAAGGTGGCTTGCCCCACCCTCTGTTGACACCCCCGCGTGGGCGGGTATAATGACAGGTAGAAACTGAGGCCAGGGGGGGAAAGGGTATGGATACAGCCTACGTCTACGATCCAGTCTATCTCGAACACGACCTGCCTTCCCATCCTGAGAACGCCCGCCGCCTGAAGCGCATCCTCAGCACGCTGGAACACGAGGGGATGTTGGCCCGCCTGAGGCCGCTGGAGCCCCGCCCGGCCACAACTGAGGAACTGCAGCGCGTGCACACGTCCGCGCACGTCGAACGGGTACAGCGCGTGGCCCAGGCCGGCGGCGGCTACCTCGACCCAGATACCTACGTGGTCCCCCGCTCCTTCGACGCGGCGCTGATGGCCGCCGGCGGGCTCGTCCGGGCGGTGGAGGCGGTGCTGGCGGGCGAGGTGGCCAACGGGTTCGCGCTGGTGCGTCCACCGGGACACCACGCCACGGCCACGCACGCGATGGGCTTTTGCCTCTTTAACAACGTCGCCGTCGCCGCGCGGGCTGCATTGGCACAGGGGAAGGTGGAGCGGGTCTTTATCGCCGACTTTGACGTGCATCACGGCAACGGGACGCAGGACGCCTTCGCCGACGATCCGGCCGTCTTTTACTTTTCCACCCACCAGTACCCGTATTACCCGGGCACCGGTCACTGGCGCGAGACGGGGACCGGCGCTGGCGAGGGGACCGTGCTCAACGTGCCGTTGCCGCCCCGTGTGGGGGATGCGGGCTACGCCGAGATCTTGACCGAGTTGGTCTGGCCGCTGGCGAAGCGCTTTCACCCTGACCTGATCCTCGTCTCGGCCGGGTACGACGCTCACTGGAGCGATCCATTGGCACAGATGAACCTGTCGCTGGCCGGCTACGCCGGGCTGGGACGGGAGCTGGTGCGCATGGCCGATCAGTTGTGTGAAGGGCGGATCGTGTTTACGCTCGAAGGTGGCTACGAACTGGACGTACTGGCATACGGCGTGCTGAACGCGTTCCGCGCCCTGACAGGAGAGGATGCCGTTACCGATCCCATCGGCCCCTCCCCTCGTCCCGAGCGCCCGATAGACGCACTGATCGCACGCCTGAAGGAAACGCACGGCCTGAATTGACTTTTCGCGCCAGACAGTGCATAATCCAGACGTTGATGGTCACCGTGGTTCGCGGTGCCCGACGCAGCGGAGGCCCCGATCTATCGTGAGCCTCCCAACCAGAGTGTGGAGCAGGAGGGAAGAATGAACGAGATTTCCCTTCACGAATATTGTGAGCAGATCGAGATCATCATCGAGCAGGGCCGTTATGTGGAGGCTGTGGCCCACGGGCAGCACATCCTGAAGCAATACCCCAAGCACGTGGCGACCTACCGGTTGCTGGGCAAAGCGATGCTGGAGGCCAATCAGGATGAGTATGCGGCCGACATGTTTCACCGTGTGCTCGGCGCCGACCCTGAGGATCTGGTCGCGTGGGTGGGGATCAGCGAGTTGTCCAACCGGCGCGGCGACCTCGACGCGGCCACGTGGCACCTCGAACGCGCGTTTGAAGTCGCGTCCGATAACGAGGCGGGCATCGTAGAGGAGGAATTGCGTCACCTCTACGGCCGGCGAGATGGCGTAGCGCCCGAGCGGGTCCAACTGACCCGCGCCGGACTGGCCCGGCTCTACCTCAAGGGTGACCTGCTCTCGCGGGCCATCAGCGAGTTCCACGCCCTGCTGGCCGAGCAGCCAGAACGGGTAGACCTGAGCGTCGCGCTCGCCGAGGCACTCTGGCGCAACGAGCAGCGCCTGGAGGCCGTAGAGGTCTGCCAGCAGGTGCTGGACAAACACCCCTACACCCTCAAAGCCAACCTGATCCTGGGCGAGATATGGACGCGCAGCGGTCGCGAGGAAGCCCAGGCGTACCTGCGGCGAGCCGCGGCCGTGGATCCGGAGAACCGGATAGCACGGGAACTCCTCGGCGCTGCATCACCGCTGCCCGCACGGGAAGTCCGGCTCGTGCCGCTAGAGTACCGGCCTCCGACGGAGGAGGAGCGCCCGGCCTGGATGACCGACCTGGAGGCTGTATCGGCGGCACCGCCACAGGCCGAACGCGAGGCCCCGACGTTTGACGTGGCCGCGGCGAGGGACGCACAGATTGAGCTCCCCTCCTGGCTCGAGGAGGTCGGCGGCGAGGAGGCTCCCGCGCCCACACCGCCCACCCCTCCCGAGCCACTGGGAGAACGACCACTGGAGGAAGCGATCCCTCCTCCGACGGGGGAGGTCCCCGAGTGGCTGGCGAGCATCCGCGAAGGGCTCGTCGAGGAAGAGGAGGAGGAGGTCGCAGAATGGCCAGCCGAGCTGGAGGTTGAGCCCACCGGCGCGAGAGAAGCACCAGCGCTCCCGGGCGAGGAGGAGGCTCCGGAGTGGCTGGCCAGGTTGGGTCTCGAGCCAATTGGCGAGGAAGAGGTCGCAGAGCGCCCGCTCGAACTGGGGGTTGAGCCCACCGGCGTGGAGGAAGCGCCGCTAGTCCCCGGGGAGAAGGATGCGCTGGAGCCGCTGGCCGAACTGGGCGTTGAGGCAGCCGGTGAGGAGGCAGCCCCCCCAATTCCACCTATGGAACTGCCTGAAGATTGGCTGGCCGGCCTGCGCGAGCTGCTCGCCGAGGAAGTAGAGATACCGGAGGAGCCCCCCACTCCCGCGGCGGAGGAGATGCCCGCGCCGGCGTGGCTGGAGGGCGAGGGGATGCCCTCCGGCGACGAGGCGCTGGCCTGGCTGGCGCAACTCACGGCCGGCAAGGAAGAGGAACTACAGGCCCAGGCCGAAGCAGAGGCCGAGGCCCGCCTGGCCGAGATCATGGGCCGGCCCCAGCCCGCAGAGGCGCCTCCAGTCGAGGCAGCGCCGGAGGAGGCCATGGCCCCGCCGGTCGAGGAACCGTTCGGCTGGACACCGTTCGGCGAGCCGGAAGCCCCACCCGCGCCCGCCCTCCCGGTGGAGGAGGCCGTGCCCACAGCGGAGGAGGTGCCCGCGCCGGCGTGGCTGGAGGGCGAGGGGATGCCCTCCGGCGACGAGGCGCTGGCCTGGCTGGCGCAACTCGCAGCGGGCAAGGAGGAGGAACTCCAGGCCCAGGCGGAAGCGGAGGCGGAGGCCCGCCTGGCCGAGATCATGGGCCGGCCCCAGCCCGCAGAGGCTCCCCCGGTCGAGGCAGCGCCAGAGGAGGCCGTGGCACCACCGGTCGAGGAACCGTTCGGCTGGACACCATTCGGTGAGCCGGAAGCCCCACCCGTGCCCGCCCCACCGGTGAAGGAGGCCGTGCCCACAGCGGAGGAGGTGCCCGCGCCGGCGTGGCTGGAGGGCGAGGGCATGCCCTCCGGCGACGAGGCGCTGGCCTGGCTGGCGCAGCTCGCGGCCGGCAAAGAAGAAGAGCTACAGGCCCAGGCCGAGGCGGAGGCCGAAGCCCGCCTGGCCGAGATCATGGGCCGTCCACAGATCGAAGAGGCACCCCCAGTCGAGGCAGCGCCAGAGGAGGCCGTAGCCCCGCCGGTCGAGGAGCCCGTCGCGCCCCTGGTCGAGGAACCGTTCGGCTGGATGGCCTTCGGCGAGCCGGAAGCCCCACCCACGCCCGTCGAGGCGGTGGAGGAGGCCCCGCCCGCCGTCGAGTTCCCGATGCTGGAGGAAGCGCCGCCACCTGAGGAGATCCCGACATTCGAGGCAGCGCCACCCACCGAGGAGGTGCACTGGGGGGCGGTACTGGAACCCGCCCCAGAAATGGAAGGGGCGCCGGCACCGGTGGTCGAGGAGATACCGGGCGTGGTCGAGATGGAGCTAGCCGGGCCACCCGAGGAGCCCATCGCTCCGCCGGAAATCCCGATCGCTGAGGCCGCTGCCGTCGAACTCCCTGCGGAGCCATTTGCCACCGAGCGGGGGTACCTGAAGGATCATCCGCGCGACTATGAGGTCTGGCTTGCGCTCGCACGGGCGTTGTGGCAGGCCGACGAACGGCAGGAATCACTGGAGACCTATACCCGCGTGATCCGCGCCGGCAAGCTCCTCGACAGCGTGACCGCCGACCTGGAGGGGTACGTGCGACAGTGGCGGGATGCCAGCACGCAGCGGGTGCTGGGTGACGCCTACATGAAAGACGGCCGGCTGCAGAAAGCACTGAACATCTACCGCCGGGCGTTGGAAACGCTTTAGCTGCGATTGCGCAACACTCGCCGCGCTCACGAGATTCTTCGCTACGCTCAGAATGACGACGAAGCAGGGTGGCCTTTGCAGCACTGCCTTTAACTGATAACCTGGAAAACGAGGAGGGAACTTGGAACGCACGCTAGTCATCATCAAACCCGACGCCGTACAGCGTGGGCTCATCGGAGAGATCGTCACCCGTTTCGAGCGCCGAGGGTTGCGCATCGCCGCGCTGAAACTGATACACATCGACGAAGCGCTGGCCCGACGCCACTATGCGATCCACGAGGGGAAGCCCTTCTACGAACCGCTGATCCGGTACATCACCTCCAGCCCAGTCGTGGTGATGGTGTTGGAGGGCAACGACGCGATCGAAATCGTGCGCCGCACGATGGGGGCGACCAACCCAACTGAGGCAACCCCGGGCACCATCCGCGCCGACTTTGGCCTGGAGATCGGGCGCAACCTGGTGCACGGCTCCGACGGGCCGGAGACGGCGGCCTTCGAGGTGCCGCTCTTCTTCACCGAGGACGAGATCCTGTCCTACGGACGGGACACCGACCGCTGGATATTTGAGTAGGTTCGTCCTGAGACGTACAACCGGCAGGGGGTGGATACATCCAGGATGTATCCACCCCTGGTCGTCTAGGCGTGAGTGACTCCTGGAGAGGGTGATGAAAGTGCCCTTAGCATTTGGCTTTCAATCGGTGCTCCGGGAGTTCTTTGTAGAGATCGGGGAGGTGCCCTGCCGTGTCTGAGCCCATCCCTGGGCCGGTGGCCGTGCTCACCGGCGCTGGTATCTCGGCCGAGAGCGGTGTGCCCACTTTCCGGGGCGAGGGCGGGCTGTGGCGCAATTTCCGGCCCGAGCAACTGGCGACGCCGGAGGCCTTTCGCCGCGATCCGGCGCTCGTGTGGGAGTGGTACGACTGGCGGCGCGGGCTGATCGACTCGTGTGCGCCCAACGCCGCGCACGAGACGCTGGCGGAGATGGAGGCAGCGCTGCCGGACTTGACGCTGATCACGCAGAACGTGGACGGCCTGCACCAGGCAGCCGGGAGCCACAACGTGCTGGAGTTGCACGGCAACATCTGGCGCACGCGGTGCACTGGCTGCGGGCGTGTTTCCGAGGATCGCCAGGTGCTGCTGCCGGAGATCCCGCCCCGCTGCCCCGAATGCGGGGCGCTGCTGCGGCCCGACGTGGTCTGGTTTGGTGAATCGCTCCCGCTGGAGGTGCTGGATGCCGCGTGGGCGGCAGCGGCGTGCTGCCGCCTCATGCTCGTCGTCGGGACGTCGGCCGTCGTGCAACCGGCCGCCTCGCTGCCACTCGTCGCGCTGAGGAACGGGGCGCGACTGGTCGAGGTCAACCCCGCCGAGACGCCGCTGTCGGCCCAGGCCCACGAAATACTCCGTGGCCCGGCCGCCGAGGTGCTGCCTGAGTGGTGGAGAAAGAGAGAGCCATAACTGGATTACCCCGTCACTCATTGCTGACGCAGCGTACCCAGGGCTGGGCCACCGCATTGTACAAGTGTCTATCCGTCGTCCACAGTTCGCACCCCAGTGTTTCGGCCAGTGCCAGATAGAAGCTATCGTAGGCCGCCGCACGGTCTAGACGCATCGTCCAGTCAAAAGCCAGACGAGCTTGTGCGTCGTCTGGCGGGATCAAGTGCATCCCCAGCCCTTGAGCTAGTGCCAGTGCCTCCGCCCCCTCGTCGGACTGGAGATGTCCAAAATGCACCACTTTGCACAGCGCCGAGGTAATCTCATAGACCCACAACGTTGGCGCGCACATCCCATAACCATCTTGCTTCCACTGCGCCATCAGCGCCCGAAAGTGCGCCTGTCGGGGATTGGGTAGAATCAACTTGAAGGCAAAACTGGCATCAATGACCAAGGATCTTGTCATCGCGTGCCTCCAGGTCGGCCCGCGCTGCCTGCCACAACGCATCCACATCCAGGGGGACCCCACCGCGTCGCTCCAGAATATCGGCCGCCAGCTTTTCACTCTCGGCCAGCCACGCCTGCCAGCGAGCCAGGTCCTGGCTCGCTCGCTCCTGCTCCAGACGCTGATAATCCTCGAAGCTGACCAAAGCCGCCTTGGGCTTGCCCCGGGACGTCAACAGGATGCGCTCACCGCCGTAGGCAACTCGATTGACCAGATCAGAGAGGTCTCGCTTCACCTGCCCGATAGCAACGCGTATCTCAGGCATCATATGCCTCCTATCGGATGAATTTCACTATCCTGATAAAGAGTATAATACAATTCGAAAGAAAGTCAAATCATTGGGAGGCCCTCACCTACGCTAAGCGCTGCCACGAGGCAAGGGCCGAGTGAAGACGAGCCCCCACTCTGAGAGCGCCATGCCGCCACCGCAACCATCCGACGCAAAACCGCTCCAGCCGTAAGGCTGGGGCGGTCGGGTCGAACCACGCCGGGGGTTGCGGGGGCTGGCAGGGCGGGGTAGAAGGTGCTCGCAATACGCGAGCGATCGCCAGCGGTGCACGAAGGTGACCGAGGACCGCCGGGTATCGCTGCCAGAGATCCCGCCCCGCTGCTCCGCACGCCGGGACTACTGCATCACAGCATCCGCACCACGACCCGCCCAGCCCGCCACAACCCTTCGAGATCGTAGTACGCCCGCGTCTCCGGCGCGAAGAGATGGACGACGACACCTCCATAGTCCATCAACACCCACCCGGTAGCGGACTCTCCCTCGATGCGCAGCGGCCTGGCGTCGAACGCCTGCTTCATCCCCTGCTTGATACCGTCGATGATCGCCTTGGCCTGGCGCTCGCTCGTGGTAGTGCCGATCACAAAGTAGTCGGCCAGGATGGAGACGTCCCGAATGTCGAGCAACAGCACGTCTTCGCCCTTCTTATCGGCGATCAAATCCACAATGTTCCGAGCCAGTTCCAGTTGATCCAGTATGCACCTCCTGTGAATGACCAATGACCAATGACTAATGACCAATAGTCAAGACTTGTTGGCGCTGGCGATGATGGTGCTGAGGATGCGGACCAGTTCATCGCTCTCTTGTTCCAATGCGCAAAACTCGCTCCTATCCAGAATGGCGGCACGGACGACACGGAGCCAGTAGCGGGACTCGCGTGCTTCCTTGCGAGCAATGCTCATCTTGTGCACAAAATCTCGCCTGGATTCGGCGCCGTCTGCCTCCTCGACGTTTGCCCCTACGGAAGTGGCCGATTTTGCCAGTTGATACGCCACCACACGAGTCGCTGGATCATCTGGAAGTTGCCGAATTGCCTGCAACACGCGCACCGCAAACTGAAACGTCCGCTCCCGAATGTCGTAGGGCACCTCCCTCTCCCAGCCCGCTGGTGTCTCAAACTCCCCCCGCCTCCGGTGCGCCATTCTTGCCTCCTCGTCGTCTGCCATAGCAACTCGCGTCCATTGAACATTACTCATTGGACATTACTCATTGGACATTGGACATTGGACATTGGTCATTGGACATTGGTCATTTCCCGGTTCCACAACTCCGCCACCTCTTCACTGTTCCGCGCGGCCGCCAGCACGACCATCAGTTTGATGCGTGCCTTCTGCCCGTTCAACCCACCGGCAAACAGGCAACCCAGGCTGGCCAGCGTGCGATATGCGCCCGGATAGCCGTAGGCGTCCCACACGCTGCCCGAGGGACACCGGCTGGCGATCACGACCGCCACACCCTGAGCCCGCGACCGCTCGATCGCGGGCAGCCACCACGGGGGCACGCGCCCGCCACCCAACGCCTCGACGACGATGCCGCGAGCGCCCCGCGCCAGCGCGTCCTCCAGTGGGGTGGCCTCCATACCCACCGCCAGCTTGAGCAACGATACGTTCGGCTCCAGGCCATGCCACGGTAGCACATGCCGCTCCGGCCGGCGCGCGACGATGACGGCATCCCCCTCCACCCGCCCCACCGGCCCCCAGCCAGGCGATTGGAAGGTCGCCGGGCTGAGCGTGTGCATCTTGGTGACGTAGCGCGCGGCGTGGATTTCGTCGTTGAGGACGACGACCGCGCCCAACCTTCGCGCCTGCGGCGCTCCCGCGACGCGAACGGCGGACAGGAGATTCGCATAGCCTTCGTAGCCCACGTCAGAAGCGGCGCGCATCGCCCCGGTGACCACGAGGGGCTTCTCCCCCGGCACCGTCAGATCGAGCAGGTAGGCCGTCTCCTCCAGCGTATCGGTCCCGTGCGTGACGACGACGCCAGCCACCCCAGGCTCCACCACCAACTCGGCGACTCGCTCACGGATCGCCTGCACCGTCTCCAGCGTAAAGTGGGAACTGGGCAGGCTGACCAGCTCCTCGGTCCGCAGTCCCGCCAGGCCTGCTGGCAGCGCAGCTATAAAGTCGGCGGCGCCCAGCGTGGGGATAGCTCCGCCAGCTTCTGCATCGTGCTGCATGGCGATGGTGCCGCCGGTGGTCAGGACAGCAACCTGGAGACTGGAGATTGGAGATTGGAGATTGGAGATTGGAGATTGATGATCAGGCATTCTCTAGTCCAACTGGAGCGACACCACCTGCGAGACCGCATCCGCGCCCATCGAGACGCCATAGATCGCGTGCGCTGCCTCGGTGGTCACCCGGTTGTGCGTGATGACGATGAACTGGGTCTGCTCCGCCAACTCCTCCAGCAACGCGCGAAAACGCCCCACGTTCGCCTCGTCCAGCATCGCGTCCACCTCGTCGAGGACGCAGAAGGGGGTCGGGCTGACGTGAAGGAGCGCGAACAGGAGCGCGGCCGCGGTCAGCGCCCGCTCCCCGCCGGAGAGAAGCGCCAGCCGCTGCGCGCGCTTCCCCGGGGGCCGGGCGACGATGTCCACGCCGGTGTTCATCAGGTCCCCGGGCTCGGTCAACTCCAGCCGCGCGGCGCCGCCGTTGAACAGGGCCGTGAACGTCTCGGAGAACCGGGCTGCCACCGCCTCGAACGTCTCCCTGAAGGCGGTCTCCATCAGCTCGTCCAGCTCGGCCACCACGTCGCGCAGTTGGGCCGAGGCCGCCTCAAGGTCGGCCGACTGCTCGGTGAGGAACCGGTGCCGCTCCTGGACCTCGGCGTAGTCGGCCGGGGCATTGGGGTTGACCGACCCCAGTCTTCGGACCCGGGCCTTGAGGATCCGAATCTCCTCCTCCAACCCCTCGGGCAGATCCTCGACGATAGGAAGCTGCGAGACCACCGGGCGGAGTGGCAGTGGCGTCTGGGCGGTGACGCTCTCCGACAGCTCCAGCTCGACCAGCCCCAGGTCCTCCTCGATGCGCCGGGCCAGCAGCTTTAGCTCATCCCGGCAACGGGCGACGTCCAACTGAGCGCGGCCCAGACGGGCCTCCGTGTCTCGCACCCGATCGCGCGCGCGCCGCTCTCGCTCCTCCAGCGTCGCCTGCTCCTCGTGCAGGCGCGCCAGTTCCTCCTCGGCCGGCTGAATGCGCGCGCTCATCTGGTGCAGTTGCGCCTCCATCTCGGAGGCCGCCCCGCGCAACGCCTGGGCGTGGGTGACGACGGCGGTGTGCTCAGCCTCCAGCTCCTCCGCCCGCTGGCGGCGGGCGGCCATCTGGGCCTCCAGCCGCTCCAGCAGTGCCTCCTCCCGCTGCCGCGCCGCCCGCTGGCTGCGCACCGCCTCCCCGGCCACCGCGACCTCGGTGCGGGCCTTCCCCATCGTCTCCCGCTCGACCCGCGCCGCCTCCTCGCGCGCCTCCATTGCCTGCTGGGCCAGTTCCTGCAGCCCGGCCTCCAGCGCCGCGACCTGTTCCGCCTCCACCCGCTGCTGGGCCTCGAGCTCCTGGGCCCGCCGCTGGATCTCCCCCAGTCGTGCCGGAAGTGATGGCTGGGCCTGCGCTCGCCCCGCTCCTTCCCCGCGCGTGCGGACATCACCGGGGTGAACCGCCACCTGCGGGCTCTCTGCCCGCATCTCCTGAAGACGGGCGACGCTGACCGCGTACTCGGCCTCCAGTTCGTCCGCCTGTCCACGCAGCGCCGCCATCTGGGCCTCCAGCCGCTCCAGCAGCGCCTCCTCTCGTTGCAGTGCCGCCCCCTGGCTGTGCAGCGCCCCCTCGGCGACCGCGACCTCGGTGCGGGCCTTCCCCACCGTCTCCCGCTCGACCCGCGCCGCCTCTTCGCGGGCCGCCAAAGCCTGCTGGGCCAGTTCTTGCAGCCTGGTCTCCAGTGCCGCGATCTGTTCCGCCTCCGCCCGCTGCCGCCCCTCGATCTCCTGGCAGCGGTGCTGGACCTCTTCCAGCCGGGCGGGGAGTTCCCGGCGCGCCTGTTCATCGGCCAGCACACCGCCCGCACCCGCCTGGCCGACCGAGATCACGCCGTCGGCCCGCAGGACGACGCCCGTGGCCGTGACGCAGCAGCTCCCCGGTGGCATGTCGCCGAGCAGCGCGCGGGCCGCCGCCAGATCCTCGCACAGCGCGACGCCCCCCAGCACCGTCTCGACCGCCGACCGCACGCGCTCGTCACAGGTGACGACGTCGGCCGCCCGCACCGCGCCCGAGCGCAACGACGGGGCCGGGCGCAGGCCATCCAGCGGCAGCAGCGCCACCCGCCCCCCCGACGATTCGAGGATCTGACACACCTCGTCGACGAGCGACGTACGCTCCACGACGACGGCCTGAAGGTCAGCGCCCAGCGCCGCCTCGACGGCGCGTTCCCACTCCGGTGGCACCCGAATCAACGCCGCCAGTGGACCGAGTACACCGTCCAGATCCGCCTGGAGCAACGCCCGGACCCCGGCGGCGTACGCAGACGACGCCGCGTGCGTCCGGCTCAACGCCGCGTGCTCGCCCGCCAGGTGGGCCGCCTCCGCACGGGCGTCGAGCAACGCCTGGTTCAATCGTTCCAACGCCGCCCGGTGGGCGCGCAGGTCCTGCTCGACGCGGGCGCGCTGCTGTTCAGGCTCCTGCGCCTGCCCCTGCACGGCCGCCCACTCCCGTTCTAGTTCCGCCAGCCGTCCCCTGCGCTCCGCCAACGCGCGGTCCAGTCGCTCAACTTCAGCGCGTGCCTGGGCGACCCGCTCAGCCTGGGCCTCCTGTTGACCGCCCAGGGGGTCGAGTCCGGCCACGATCTCGTCGCGCCGGGCCCTTAACTGGCGCGCCCGTTCCTCCGCCACGGCTTGCTCGCTGGATAGGCGAGCCGCCTCTGCGCGGACCTCGAGCAGCGCCTGGTTCAGCCGTTCCAACCCCGCGCGATGCGCGCGCAGTTCCTGCTCCACCTGCGCGCGCCGCCGGGCGGGTTCCTCCGCCTGTTCCTGGACGGCGGCCCACTCCCGCTCCAGCGCCGCCAACCGTTTCCTGCGCTCCTCCAGGTCGCGCGCCAGTTGCTCGGCCTGAGCGCGGGTTTGGGTGACTTGATCGGCCTGCGCTGCCTGCTGGCGGCTCAGCGGATCGAGCTCGGCCAACAACTCCTCGCGCCGGACCTTTAACAGCCGCGTCCGCTCCTCCGCCACGGCCAGTTCGCGCTGCACCTCGTTGGCCTGGTCGTGCAGGTTGGCGCTCTCCCGATGCCAATCGCGCAGACTGGCGCGCAGCTCGCTCTCCTCCTGGCGCAACTCGCCCAGCCGATCGTTGATCGCAGACGCCTCGGTCTGCTGCGCCTCCATGCTGGCTTCCAGAGCGGAGGCCCTGTCCAGATCGCGACCGAGCGCGGCTTGCTGGCGTCCCCACTCGTAGCCATACCAGGTGGACTGCAGTCGCTCCAGGTGGGCCACCAGCCGTCTGTGCTCCTCCACGCGCTCTGCCTCCCGCTCGAGCCGCCGCAGGCGGGGCGTGATCTCGCTGATGATGTCGTAGACGCGCTCCAGGTTGCGCTGCGTCTCATCCATGCGCTGGACGGCGTCCTCCCGCTGAGCGCGGTAAAAGCTGATGCCAGCGGCCTCCTCGAAGAGCGTGCGCCGCTCCTGGGGCCGCAGCGAGAGCGCCGCGTCGACCAGCCCCTGGCCGATGACCGTGTAGGCCCGCTGGCTGAGGCCGCTTTCAGCCAGCAGTGCCGCGATGTCACGCAGCCGCACCCGCGATCCGTTGAGCAGATATTCGTTCTCGCCGGAGCGGTACGCACGACGGGTGAGGGTGACCTCGCTGAACTCGATCGGCAGCCAGCCATCGGCGTTGTCGAGCGTCAGCGAGACCTCGGCCATGCCGGCCCGGGCGCGGCGGTGCCCGCCGGCAAAGATCATGTCGGCGGTGGACCGGCCCCGCAGGCTGTGCACGCGCTGCTCGCCCAGCACCCACCGGATCGCGTCGGCGATGTTGCTTTTGCCGGACCCGTTGGGGCCGACGATCGCCGTGATGCCGGTGGGAAACAGGAACTCGGTCTTGGTCGCGAACGACTTGTAGCCCTGGAGTACGAGATGGTTGAGGCGCATAGATCTGTCCGCGCGCAGTATACCGCGCTTGGGGGGAGATGGCAAATTGGAGGGCGGAGAATGGAGATTGGAGATTGGAGATTGGAGATTGCAGACCGGCAGGCGCGAGTATTGACGCACGCGCCAGTTCATGGTATATTGACGCCGCACCAGAGGGACAAACCCCGTCTCGGGATCCACCAAAGCCGGGATGGCAGGCGGTAAACGTTGAAGCCGTTCAAAGCCCGCCCACCGTCAAGGTTGGCGGGCGCTTTGTTCCGAGTGGAGTGAACATATGAGCAAAAGAGCAATCTTGTTGGGCCTCGCGGTCATAGCAGTGGTGGCCGTGCTCTTGATGACGTACCTGGTCTTGCGACGAGAGGACCAGCGTTTGACTATCGAGCAAGCAAAGGGACAGCACGAAACCGAGCTCATGGCCATCGAAGGCGTCGTTGGGGTCGGGATTGGCGAATGCGAAGGGGAACCCTGCGTGAAGGTGTTGCTGGAGAACGAGTCCTCAGATCTGAAGCGGCAGATCCCCACGCAGCTTGACGGATACACGGTGGATACAGAGGTGGTAGGATCGCTTGAGGCGTTGCCTGAGTAAGCGAAAGGATGACCTCATCCGGGTGGTGTGCAACCCGGTACACGTCGCGCAGCGTGCCGATCCCCGCCCCGCGCAGGCCACCCGTCCCCCTGGTTGGCGGCGCGCGGGCGGGGATCTCCAATTCACTCGTGGGTGGCGTCCTCAGAGGGTCCTGCGGATCTCCTCGAGCCTGGCTTTCGCATCCGGCGCGCCGTTGACGAAGGTGGTGATCTTTTCGCAGCCATAGTCGTCGCAGTGCGCGCAGGTGATCACGCCCCGCCCACTCGCGCAGGCGCGGACCTGACACTCCCCACAGTAACCGATCAACCGATCGCTGCCGGAGACGCAGCCATCGCAGAGGCAGTCCGCGGTGGTCATCGGCGCGCCGAACTCCTTGCTCCACTGCGCGGCGAGGCGCGCCAGCGCCTCCATGTCATCCGCCTGGGTGGCGACGTAAGCCGGGCAGTCGGTGCACACCAGCCCACAGTAAGCGATCATTTGCTCAGCCATTGGATCTCCTTTCTTGGATAGGGTATAGAACGTTTGTTCTAATTTGATTATACCACACTCCGACCGCCCTGTCAAGCATTTTTCGCAAAATCTCGCCCAACATCCGCTGCTAACTTTGCCACAGCACGTCGCCGCGCAGCGCCCGCTTGAGCAGTTGGAACATGGCCCAGCATTCCCAGGCAAAGGGCGGGAAGCCCAGGAGCCCCAACACCGGCATGCGGAAATAGTAGACGCCGAAATCGAGCGGCCAGGGCACCGCGTAGCGCCAGCCGGACGTCGCCCAATAGTTCCAGAACTCCCACAGGAATCCGGCGACCATCCCGGCCGCCAGCAACCGCAACGCCGGGCGCGGGTCGCCGCGCGCCCACTCGCCCAACGGCGATTCGACGCCCAGTTGCACGTTGAGCGGCTCCAGCAGGAGGATGAACCCAACCCACACGAAACCAAAGGTATAGCGCGCGACGTGGACGGGCAACAGCGGTGGAACAGTCACAAAGGCCAATCCCACCACGAACATCGCCGCCAGCAGCGCCGGCGAGAGGGCGCGGGGCCTCGCCCTCACGTTGCGCAGGAACCCCAGCCCCTCCAGCACGTCGGCGGTTTCAAACATTCCCGGCATGATCGTGGCGAAGGCCCACAGGTAGGCCCAGCCCCGCTCGACCGGGTGCTCCGGCAGGCCCACGTAGGTCCAGTTCTGCAGGCGCACGTTGTACGCCTCGAACAGCAGCCAGCAGCCGGCAGAGATCCAGCCCAGCATGAGCGCCTCCCGCGGCCGATCGTGGATGAGTGAATGACCGCGCAAGCGCAGCGCCAGCGCGTCGGCGAAGAGGACGTAGCCGGTCCAGACGATCGGGGTGAACCATTGGGCGACGAAAGGCTGCCGGGCAAAGAGGCAGATCTCGGCCACGACGACGACGCCCAAGCCCGCCCATCCGTACCACTTGAGACGCATCGTACACCTCCCGCGACATCAGGGGGTCGTCAGGGTTCATTGTAACTAGACACGGATTTGCAGGATTAAGACGGATTAGGAGCTGCGACATCGGAGGTTCGTCAGCGCTCATTGTAACCGAAAAAGACCTCGGTGGCAATGCGGAGAAGTGAGGCGTGAAACGTGAAACGTGATGCGTGATGCGTGGGGCACAGGTTACGCTCCTGCTCGGTGAGGTTGACGGGAGCGGAAGATGGATTATAATTTTGGCTTCTTGAACCACGCATCGCTGCCAGGCGTATATACTGTACACGGTGCAGCGCGGTGAACGATGCCGAGACAGTCGATCTCGCCTTTGGCCTGGCTGCCGGCTCCAGGTTGTCCACTTGATCAACACGACGATGTCAGAAACCCCCACTGTGTCTGCCAACGAGGCGGCGCCCGCAATGACCCCGGTGCAGTTGAGGGAGCGCGTCGAGGTCATCGACATCCTGCGCGGCTTTTCCGTCCTCGGGATTCTGCTCGTGAACATGCTGAGCTTTTCCGGGTATGCCACTGAAGTTCAGGGGCTGGGAACCGCAGACCGTATCGCGGTGCTGCTCATCAAATTCGTCGCCCAGGCCAAGTTCTACACGCTGTTCTCGTTCCTCTTTGGCTGGGGGATAGCTGTTCAGATGGCGCGTGCCGCGCAACGCGGCACGCGCTTCGTGCCGCTCTACGTGCGCCGGCTGCTCATCCTCCTGCTGATCGGCCTGGTACACGCTGTCTTTATATGGAGCGGTGACATCCTGGTCACGTACGCGCTGCTTGGCCTCCTGTTGCTCCTCTTTCGCACGCGCTCGGACAGAACGCTCCTCGTGGCAGTGATCATCTGCATGCTCGTCCCAATTCTGATCAGCACGCCGGGCCCGGGAGAAACGTTTCGCGAAGCGTACGCCAGGGCGACGGAGAACCTGCGCCAGGACATGCTGGCGGGACATCGAGCCGGGGTGTACGCCGGAGGGAACTACCTGGAGGTCACGCTACACCGGCTGAAAGAGCTCAGACATACGTACGCCACGTCGATCTACTGGGCCACGCACGTCTTTGGGATGTTCCTGATCGGGCTGTACGCCGGGCGACGCGGGATCTTTTCCAATATCCCCGCTCACCTTCCACTCTTCCGCAGAGTCATGTGGTGGGGATTGATCCTGGGCGTCGTATTTAACCTGGCGTTCGTCGCCGTGACCGCCTCCCCAACGCTCGTCCCACCCTCGCTCTACGACCTCGCGACGAGAGGAGCGCGCACCATCGGGGGGCCGGCCCTGTGCCTGTTCTACGTCTCGGGCATCGTCCTGCTTGTCCAGCAAGATGGAAGTAGAACAGGCGTCCGGTGGCGGAAACACCTGTCCCCGCTGGCCTCGGTAGGGCGCATGGCGCTGAGCAATTACCTGTTCCAGTCCCTGATCTGCACGCTGGTCTTTTACGGCTACGGACTGGGGCTCTACCGCAGGCTTGGGCCCGCGATCACGCTCGTCCTGACGTTCGTCACCTACCGGATCCAAATCGGCTTGAGCGGTTGGTGGCTACGCCGGTACCGGTTCGGCCCGGTGGAATGGCTGTGGAGATCGCTGACCTACGGCAAACTCCAATCACTCGCGCCCGAACGAAGCCGGAGCAGCCGCGTCGGGAGCATCGTCACGTACAACGCGGACCAGGCCAGAACGAGCGACGCCCCTCCCCGATCCCCGCCCGAGGAGCGGGCCATCTCCGGCTGGCTCGTGTTCATGGTGCGCCGGCTGCTCTTTATCGCGGTCGTGGCCTTTGCCATCGTCTACTTCTGTGCGCTCGGCCTGCGCCTGAGCGTCAATTCGACCTCCACGGGCCGGACGCTCGGCGCGTGGGAGGTGGCCGGGCCGGCACTTGAGGACACGATCGACTTCTTCAAGGACGGCCTGCGGGGAGACCTGGGCTATACCGTCCGGGGCATCTCGCAGCGCACCCGGGTGCCGGTGGCCGACATGCTGGCCGACACGTACGGCGAAAGCGCACGGCTGCTGCTGGTGTCCATCACGCTGGCGACAGCGGGCGGCATCGCCGCCGGAGGGCTGGCTGCCGCCCGTCGCCACTCCCCGCTGGCTCTGTCCACGCTCACGCTGACGGTGATCGGCGTCTCGATTCCCAGTTTCTTCCTCGCCCTGCTGTTCCGGGTGGCCGCCATCGCCTTCTACCAGCGTACTGGCATCCGTCTGGTGTCCATCTTTGGCCCCAGCCTGAGCCGGACCCAGAGCCTGCTCCCCCAGATGACGCTCCCCGCGCTGGTACTGGCGGCCCGTCCGCTGGCGCACATCACCCGCGTCACCTTTGTCTCGATCTCTGAGATCCTGAGGAGAGACTTTATCCGCACCGCCCGCGCGAAGGGGCTGCGCCCCAGCGTCGTCTTCTGGCGGCACGCGCTGCGCAACGCAGGCATCAGCATCTTGACCGCCGTGGTCATCTCGCTGCGCTTCGCGCTGGGCAGTCTGCCGGTGGTGGAGATCTTTTTCGAGTGGCCTGGCGTGGGCTTTGCGATGCTCAACGCGATCTACCGGCACGAGGTCAAGGCGGTCGCCGTGCTGGGGCTGAGCCTGGGCGTCAGTTTCCTGCTGATCAACCTGCTGCTGGACGTGATCTACCGCTGGATCGACCCCCGCCTGCAGGCCGGGGGCAACGGAGGCGAGGCGTGAGGCCGCGCGAATTCCTCGCCCGTCTCCTGAACCCCCGCGCGGATCTTTCCAGGCTGGGCCACACGGCTCGGCTGAGCCTTCATGAGCGCCCAGTCGAACGCTCACCCGAGGTCGCCAAATCCGCATTGTCGGAAGTACCGGGGCGGCACGTCCGACTGCGCCACATCCTGGTCAACTTTCCCCTGCTGGCCGGCGGGTTGATCGTGCTGATCCTGTTCGTGGGTGTGCTGTTCGGGCCGCTGCTAGCGCCGGAGAACCCCTACCTGCGGGGTCGCAGCGGCCTGGAGTACGTGGATGGCGCCTTCCACGGCCCGCCTTTCCCGCCCTCGCCCGAACACCCGCTCGGCACCGACGAACTGGGCCGTGACACGCTGAGCATGCTGATGTACGGCACACGCAACACGCTGGTGGCCGCCGCCTTCATCACGATGGCCCGCCTGGCCCTGGGGCTGGTGTTGGGAGGCGCGGCAGGGTGGCACGAGGGCCGGTTGGTGGACCAGCTCGTGATGGGGGGCGTGCAGACGCTGGCCTCGCTGCCCATGCTGCTGGTGGCGGTGGTCCTCATCTTTGCGCTCGACATCCGGCGCGGCCTGCCGGTCTTTATCGCCGCCCTCTGCGCCGTCGGCTGGGGGGAGATCGCCCAGTACGTCCGCGCCGAGTTCATCCGCATCAAGGAGGAGCCATTCCTGGACAGCGGGCGCGTCGTCGGGCTATCGCCGCTGGGACTGGCGGTGCGCCACGTCCTGCCCAACGTGTTGCCCGCGCTGATCATCATCACGCTGCTGGAGATGGGCGCGGTGCTGATGATCCTGGGCGAACTGGGCTTCGTCGGCGTCTACATCGGCGGCGGCATCTCCCGCCAGGTGGACGACTTTACGCGGCGGCAGTACTTTAGCGTGCCCGAGTGGGGCGCGATGATGGCCGGATCTCGGGCGTGGGCTCGTTCCCGTCCCTGGATGGTCCTCTTCCCGGCCATCGCCTTCTTCCTCTCGGTCACCGGGTTCAACCTGCTGGGCGAGGGATTGCGGCGGCTGATCGACCGGGGCGTGTTCAACACCGCCGTGTTGCTCAGTTGGCGGGTGATCGTCGCCGCCGCGCTCATCACCGCTGCCAGCGTCTACGTCATCCTCACGCTGGGGCCCGCTCCCTCCTACCGGCACCTGGCCCAGCAGGTCAGCGAGGACGACCTGATGCGACACGTCGAGTTCCTCAGCGCGCCCGACATGAACGGGCGCGGCGTCGGCAGCCCGGAGGCACAGCGGGCAGCGGAATACATCGTGGACGAGCTGGAAAGCTACGGCCTGGTCACGCAGCTCCACGAGGTGCACGTCACGCTGGCCCGCCCGGTGGAGCCGCCGGAACTGGCCGTGGTGGACGACGAGGGGCGCGCACTCGCCACCTTCACGCGCCTGGCCGACTATGGCGAGAGCATTGAGCGCCACGGCGGCAGCGGCCAGGCCGAGGGGCCGGTCACGCTGGTGCTCTTCCCGCCGTCCGGGACCTCCCATCGACGCCCGCCGGAGGAGGCGTACGTCCGCTTCAAGGGGCTCGACCTGCGGGGGCGGATCGCGATGGTCGTCGCCGGCAACGCGCCTTTCGACTTTGATACCGAAGCGCTCATCCGGGGTGCGATGGGCGTGTTGATCGTCTCCACGGACGTGACCCCAGGCAACCAGGTCCTCTCGAACGACTACCTGGAGCGCCCGGCCCTGCCGGTCTTTCGCATCACCCCCGCCACCGCCGACGCCATCCTGGCCGGTGACGGGCTTGACCTGGCCGCCGTGCAGCGCGAGATCGCGGCAATGGCGGAAACGGGACAGGACTGGAGCACCCACGACCTGGAGGCGCGCGTGCGGATGCGGCTGGCGCTGGGTGCGCCGGAGACCGTCACGCTCTACAACGCGCTGGGGCTGCTGGACGGGGCTGACGCGGATCTGGCCAACGAACTGGTCGTCGTATCCTGCCACTACGACGGGCCAGGGGACGCCCTCGACGGCACGCCCTATCCCAGCGCCGACGAGAACGGGTCCGGCGTGGCGGTGATGCTCGAGATCGCCCGGCGGTGGCAGGAGCAGGGGTTCCAACCCCGGCGCAGCGTGCTCTTCGCCGCCTGGGCGGGCGGCGACCTGCGCTTCTCCGGCGCGCACGGTCTCCTCGACCGGCCCGGCATCCTGGGCTCGTACAACTACTCGGCGGTGGTCCACCTGGACCGGCTGGGGGGCGCGGCCGGCGACGGGCTGGTGGTGCGGCGCGTGAACGGGCGGGACAACCTGTTCAACCTGTTGGCCAACAGCGGCAGCAAGCTGGACGTGAGCGTCGTGCAGCGCGACGTCCCGGGTCATCCCTATCAGGAAATCCTGGGCGGGCGGTACGGCACGATGGTCGTCACCTGGGGTAGCCCGCGGCCGGCGCTGGCCGAAGACACGCTGGAGAGCATCAACCCGGCCCACCTGAGCCAGGCAGCGCAGGCCATCAACCTGGCGTTGATCACCGCCGCTCACGAGCCGCGTTATTGACACGAGACGAGACCCTAAGGGTTTTCCTAAACCCTTAGGGTCTTGGGGTCTTGAAAGATCGCCCACGATGAACAACCTGAGCCACAGTCCCAACCGTCGTACATTCATCTTGATCGTCGTCCTGGTGCTCATCCCGATCGGCATCGTGGTCTACCTGGGCGCCCGGCCCCGGCCATCCACACCTCCACCGACGGCCGAACCGACCCCCTACCAGCCCCGACCGGCGTCGGTCCGCACGGTCGTCCCCGGCGGCGGAGCGTCGACACCGGCGCCCACCCCGGCGGAGGCAGAGGTGGGACCGCTGGTGCCCGCCACGGACCACACCGCGCCCGCCCGCACCTTCGACGAGGAACAGGCGCTGGAACACCTGGCATTCCTGGCCGCCGACGAGCAGCGCGGCCGCCAACCCGGCACGCCCGGCGGGCAGGCGGCCGGTGAGTACATCGCCGCCCGCTTTGCCGAGTACGGCCTGGAGCCGGCCGGGCTGGACAGCACCTACTTCCAGACTTTTACCGTCCCCTACGGACGGATCACGGAGCCGCCGGCCCTGACCGTCGTTCCCCCCGGAGGGGAGGTGCTCGACCGCACCTACGCCTACCGCACCGACTACCGCGCGCTCACCGGCGGCTACCTGGGCGCCGGGGAGGGGGAAGGGCCGGTCATCTGGCTGAACGAATGCCTGCACGACGACTACGCCGGGATCGACGCGGCCGGCAAGATCGTGCTGTGTCGCTATTCCCGCAACCCCGAGGTCTACCGCCAGGCCATCGAGCACCAGGTGGGGGGGCTATTGCTGCTGGATCGAGAACAGGAAGGAGGGGTGTTCCGGCCCGGGGGCTACCGCGAGACCGCCTGGGTGCCCGAGACCGTCCCCGCCTACCTGATCTCGGAGGCGGTCGCGCGGGACCTGCTGACCGGCACCCGCTACACGCTGGATGACCTGAGCCTGCGCTTCGCCGCCACGCCCCTGTCCACAACCGTGGCACTGGCTGTGACGCTGGAGGAGCGGGAGGCGGTCGAGGCCCGCAACGTCCTGGCGCTCCTGCCCGGCTCCGACCCCCTACGCGGCGACGAGCTCGTCGTCATCGGCGCCCACTACGATCACCTGGGCCAGGAGCCGGACGGAGCCATCATGCACGGGGCCAACGACAACGCTTCCGGCGTCGCCACGGTGCTGGAGATCGCCCGGCTGTGGCAGGCACAGGACTTTTTTCCCGCGCGGAGCGTCCTCTTCGCCGCCTGGGACGGCGAGGAGCAGGGGCTGCTGGGCTCGCGTTACTACGTGCAGCACCCCACCTACCCGCTCACCCGCACCGTCGCCGTGCTCAACCTGGACATGGTCGGCACCGGAGAGGCGCTGCGCATCGACGGGGAAGGGGCTGTGGCCACCCAACTGCGGGCCAGCGCCGAGGTTTTCGGCATCACGACTACGCTCACCTTCGACGGGCGCAGCGACCACGTGTCCTTCCACGCAGCAGGGATACCAGCCGCCACGTCCATCTGGTGGCCCGACACCGTCTACCACACGCCGGACGACCAGGTCCAGGCGATCGAGCCGGAGAAATTAAAGGCCGTCGGCGTTCTGTCCGCGCACGCACTGGCCGCGCTGGCACAGGGACACGTCGAGCTGGAGCGAGCCGTGGAGCGGCTCCGTGCCAGCATCGCGACCGGCGACCGGGAGCTGTTTCTGGAGGGGCTGGACCCGGCCAACCCCGGCCTGCGGGCCGCCCAGGCCGCCTGGTTCGACAGCCTGTGGTGGCGGGAACTGACCCGGGTAACGATCGAGCCCAGCCGGGTGCGCGTCGGCGACGGCGAGGCGGACGTCACACTCACGCTAGCCTACCGCTGGGCCGACGTGACGCAGCACGTGCCATCCGTCTCGTACGACGTGCGCTTCGTGCAGCGGGACGGCGCGTGGACCTTTGCCGGGCACGAGCTGGACGCGCTGTCCGGCGACGTCGTCACCGTCGCCCGCTTCCCCGGCGTGCCTGTGGAGGCGAGCCAACTGCTCTCCACCACGCAGGCGGCCTACGTCTCCGTGGCCGCTGACCTGGGGCTGGAACCGATCACCGGCACCCGGTTCATCTTTTACCCCGACGCCGCCACGATGCGGGCCATCGCCCGCCCGGCCGCCGACCGCGCCACCCGCTGGCTGGTCCCGTCGGCGGGGCTGGCCGAACTAGCCTGGGGCCAGCCCATCACGCCCGCGCTGGTCAACCTGGCGCTCAACCAGATGGGCCTGCCGCCCGGCGCAGCCCCCTGGCTGCGGGAGGGACTGGCGCTCCACCACGAGGACGGGACGGAGAGGGAGAGGGAACTCCTGCCCGCGCTCGTCTCCGCCGACGTCCGCGCCTCGCTGCTGGGCTTCCCCGCGCTGGAGGATGCGCCGGACACGCAGGTCCAGGCGCTGCGCGCTCAGGCCTGGAGCGCGACCCAGTACCTCCTCGACCGGTACGGCACCGCCGGGCTGCGCGCGCCCCGCGCCCTGCGCACGCTGTGCGCCGCCTGGGGCCAGTCCGGCGACGCGGGCACCGCCTTTCGACAGGCACTGGGCCTCTCCCTGGCCCAGTTTGAGGCCGCCTGGCACGCCGACCGGCTCGACCCGCTGCGCGCCGACGGCGAGGCCATCCAGGCCGCCCTCGCCGCCCGCGCCGAGGCGGTGCTGCGCGGGGACGTGATCGGGTTCCTGGCCACCGTCACCCCCGCCGACGCCGTCCTGCGCGCCGAGGAGCGCAACTGGTTCGCCGACCTGGCCAGCCACCCCGTCCTGTCGTACACCGCCACGGGGCGGATCGTCAGTTGGTCGCCCGGCGGGGCGGAGGCCGTCGTCGCGGTGAGCGCCAGGTCCGTGATCTCTGGCGAGCAACCCGCCCACGCCGCCTACGACGCCCGCTTCGTGCGGGCAGGCGACCGCTGGCTCTACACCGGCGTGGCCTGGAGCGAGCGCGCCAGCGAGCATTTCGTCCTCAAGTACCAGGATCACGACGATGCCTGGGCCGAACGTGTCCTTCACCTGGCGGAGGCGGCCTACGACCCGGTGACCGGTGACCTGGATGCCAGCCCTCCGCTGCCCGTGGAGGTCAAGGTCTACGATCAGGACGACCTGTTCCGCACCTCGGTCTCCCTCGCTCTGCCCGTCCGGGTCACCAGTTGGACCGGGCCCGGGGAGGCCATCAAGCTCCGGTTGCAGGACGGGAGCGACCACGCCATCCAGCGCGCCATCGCCCGCGAACTGGCCCACCAGGTGCTGTTTGCGCAGGGGCTGCAAAGCGCCTGGCTCCACGAGGGGATGGCGAGCTACGAGGCCGGTCGTGCGACCCCGCTGGGCACCCACCGGGCAGCCGGGGAATATCTCCCCATGGTACAGGAAGCACTGCGCCGCCACCAGGATCTGCCCCCCACCGATGGTTCCTCCTTTGAGGGGTTGCCGGAGGAGCAGATGGAACTGGCCACCGCCCACGCCTGGTCGATGGTCTCCTTCGTCGCCGACCGGCACGGGCTGGCGGGGCTGCGGAGGCTCATCGCCCAGACCATCGCCGCCAGGGACGTGGCGACCGCGTTGCGCGCTACGCTGGGGATGGACCTAGCGCAATTCCAGGCCGACTGGGAGACGTACGTTCTCGCCGCCGGTGTGCCGGACGATCTGGCGTCCATGGCACAGCAGTTTGACCCCCAGCGCGCCCTGGCCGACATCGCCGTCCTCTCTGGCCCCGCGTACGGCGGGCGGGAGGCGGGCACCCCCGGGGCGGAACGGGCGGCGGCGACGATCGCCGGCCGGTTCGCCGCGCTGGGCCTGGAGCCGCTCGGCGACCCATTGACGGATACGGGGACGAGCACACTGAGCTACCTGCAGCAGTTCCCCATCTCCCACACCCACCTGGTCACGGCCCCGGCGCTTATGATTCTGGATGCCGACGGCGCCCCCCTGCACGAGTTCACCTACCGCGCGGACTTTATCGAAAGCGCGGGGGAGGGCATTGCCGAGGGGGAGCTGGTGTGGGTACAGGCCGGTGACCTGGAGGGGCTGCGCTTTGGCGGGGCGATCGTCCTCGAGCGGGATGTGCGCGACCCCGCCGCCCGGGCCGCCCAACTGCAGGCTCGGGGCGCGGGCGGGCTGATCGTCGTCACCAGCAGGGAGGCCGACGACTTCCAGACGAGCTACGTCCGGCCCGCCTTCGGGGCGGAGGCCGGTATCCCCGTGTTCGAGCTCACCGAGGCCGCGTTTGAGACGCTGCTGAAGCGCATCGGGATGGAATCCCGCCATCCGGCGGGCGCACCACCCGCGCTGCCGCTGGGCGTGCGCGTGCGCCAGGCGCTCGTGCGTTCGCCGGTCACGACGACGCTGACCGCCAACGTCGTGGGCCTGCTGCCGGGGCGCGATCCCCAGTTGGCGGACGAGGTGCTCATCGTCGGCGCTCACTATGACCACATCGGCGCATCACCGGACGGCCTGTACTTTCCGGGCGCCAACCAGAACGGGTCCGGCGTGGCGGCGCTGCTGGAGATGGCGCGGGTGTGGAAGTCGGCGGGCTACCGCCCCGCCCGCAGCGTGCTCTTCGCCGCCTGGGGCGCGGAGGAAGTGGAGGGCGCCGGCGTCGCCCACTACCTGGCGCATCCAGCCGTTCCTCTGACCCAGACGGTGGGCGTGATCGCGCTGGACAGCATCGGGGGCGGCAGGGGCTACAAGCTGCTGTTCTTTGGCACGCCGGAGCACGACCTGCCGCTGATTCACCGGCTCGCTGCCAGCGCCACAGAACTGGACCGGCGGGCCTGGCGCAGGGGCAGCACGGGGGTGGGCTGGCACACCGCGTTCAACGGTGCGGGCATCCCCACGGTCAAAATGATCTGGGCTGAAGCGGAACAGGACGCTTACCTGCCCACCGACACCGCCGATCGCATCGACCTCGAACACCTGGCCGCCAGCGGCGAGGTGGTGACGATGGCGGCGGCGTGGTTGGGAGGCCCGTGAAACGTGATGCGTGAAACGTGATGCGTGATGCGTGAAACGTGATGCGTGGTGCGTGGTGCGTGGTGCGTTTCTTCAGATGATGGATCATCGGATAATCCAGGCGGATTTTGACCGGATCGCGGGGCTGTCCGGGGGCGGCTGGAATCATAACAGCCACTACCACGAGTTCCTGCTCAGGCAGCTACCGGCGCATTGTGCGGAGGCGCTGGAGATCGGCTGTGGGACGGGGGCGTTCTCGCGCCTGCTGGCGAAGCGCTCCGACCGGGTGCTCGCGCTGGACTTGTCGCCGCGCATGATCCAGGTCGCCAGGGAGCGCTCCAGGCAGTACCCGAACATCGAGTTTCAGATCGCCGACGCGACGGCGTGGGCATATCCCACCGAGCGGTTCGATTGCGTGGCCTCCATTGCCACGCTGCATCACCTGCCGGCCGAGGACACGTTGTCCAAGATGAGAGAGGCCATGAAGCCAGACGGCACGCTGATCATCCTCGACCTGTTCCAGGGACAGGGACTATCCGACGTGCTCACGAGCCTGCTGGCCGTGCCGGTGCACGCCGGGTTGAAATTGATCAGGACCGGCCGCTTGAGAGAGCCCCGCCAGGTGCGGGAGGCGTGGGCCGAACACGGACGGCACGACTCGTACCCGACGCTGTCCCAGGTGCGCCAGATCTGTGCCGCTGTGCTGCCGGGCGCCGAGGTGAGAAAACACCTGCTGTGGCGCTACTCGATCACCTGGCGGAAGGCAGCTCGTCCGCGCTGAGAGAAAGGCTCCCGATATGTCCGAAAGTGGCTCCACCATCACTTTCCCCCGCAAGGTCATCGCGCGCGGTGTCGTCCGCACGTTGGGGCGACTGCTGCTCCCGGTGGCGTGCCGGATCCAGATCACCGGGCGAGAGAATTTCCCAAAGCGTGGCCCTCTCCTGGTCGTGGGGAACCACACCGCCGCGATGGAGGCCGTCCTGATGGCGGTCTACACGCCCTGGCAGGTAGAGATGCTGGGCGCGGCGGACATCCCGCACGAAAAAGTGACGCAGGTCGCCATCCGGATCTTTGGCTTCATACCCATCCGCCGCGGGCACGTCGATCGATCGGGCTTGAACCAGGCGTTGGACGTGTTGAGGCAAGGCGGCGTCGTCGCGGTCTTTCCAGAAGGGGGCGTCTGGGAGAGGGGCGGTATGCGCGCGCAAACCGGCGTGGCCTGGCTGAGCTACCGGGCCCACGCGCCCGTCCTGCCCATCGGTTTCGGCGGGACGCTGGGCGCGCTGGGCGCGGCGCTGAGACTGAAGCGGCCAAAGCTGACGATGAACGTGGGCACATTGCTGCCGGCGGCGCGGTTGCCACAGAGAAAGCCCCGCAAGCTCTACCTGGAGGAGTACGCCACGCAGGTTCTGGATGCGGTGACCGCGCTGCTTCCCGCCGACGATCCCGTGCGTCAAGCCGGGATCGCCGACGAGCGCTTTGAACTGCGAGTGACGGTGCAGGGCGCAGACGGCGAACCGGTGAGCTACCCAACCGATCTGGACATCCTCCACACGGCTGCGCTCGCCAAACTGCTGCACCGTTCGGTCTTGCTCAAGATCTTTGCAGAGAATCTCCGTCTGCCCACCAGGGCGCTGCAGGATCTGGAGAACGAGCACGATGCGGGGGTGATCGCGGACGCGACCCGGTCCATACTGGATTATCCCAACGACGAGAACCCCTACCTGCTGACGTACCGCTTCGGCCCGCAGGAGGCGGAGGCCATGCAGGCCGGGCTGGAGGAGCTCCTTGCCCTGGCCCGGTGGACCGCCGAATCCGGCCTGGCACTCACGATCACCCCCGTGCGCCGCTTCTACTCACTCGATCAAGGAGAAGAGGTCGTGCAGATCAAGCAGGGCAGCTTTGAGCGGTGGATGTAGATACGGAAGAATGTCTCACTCTGCGATCGGCAGATAGATGTCGAATTCCACGTCGCCGTAGGCGGATTCCGGCAGGGGAGCCTGCCCCTCCGGGGTGATGAATACCTCCGGGTTGAGACATTCCTCCAGCCACTGATGGCGGGCGCACTTGTACCTGCTGTCCTCGCACCACGCGGCCAGTTGTTTCCACGCATCACCGATGTTGCTGAGCCTGCACCCTGTGACCGCGTAGAGCCCGCCGGGGAACTCGATGATCCGCACGTCGCCCTCCGCTTCCACGTCCGGGCCGACGGTGATCCATTGATCGTAGCCATAGTTCGGGCTGCCGGGCGATGGGTCGGGGTTGTTGTACCCGAAGAAGCGAACCACCTCGAGGTCATCGAGCAACCCTTTCGACGCTGCCCAGGAGATGAGTGTAGCCCACGCTTCAAGCTCCGGGGTCTGGCCGAACCCAGACGCACACGCCACGCGCATGGGCTCCAGGTGTACGATCCGTACTTCCAGTTCAGTCATTGCATTTCCTCCTACGAGATCTATTGCTCTCAAGCATCGGTATCTTACCACACATTACCTGACATCTATTGTCAGCATTTTGTGGTAAAATGGAGGTAATCCTGGATGAGAAAGGGGGATCGATGCGCGCAGACCGGCTGCTATCACTCCTGATGCTCCTACAGATCCGCGGACGCACGACGGCGGAGAGGCTGGCGGAGGAGCTGGAGGTCTCGGTGCGGACCATCTACCGGGACATCGACGCGCTCAGCGCCGCCGGCGTGCCGGTGTATGCCGAGCGCGGGCCGGGCGGCGGCTGCGAGCTGATCGACAGCTACCGCACCAGCCTGACCGGGCTGACTGAGGACGAGGTGCAGGCGCTGTTCATGCTCAGTATTCCCGCGCCGCTGGACGAACTGGGCGTGAGCCAGGAGCTCAAGGGGGCGTTGCTCAAGCTCGCTGCCGCGCTGCCCGCCAGCCGTCGAGAGGACGAGGAGCGGGTGCGGCAGCGCATTCACCTGGACTGGGCCGGCTGGTTCCAACCAGAGGAGTCGGTGCCGCACCTACAGACGCTGCAACAGGCGGTGTGGGAGGATCGCAAACTGCACCTCACGTACCGCCTGCAATACGGGACCCAGGTCGAGGTCGAGCGGCTGGTCGCCCCGTACGGGCTGGTTGCCAAGGCCGGCGTGTGGTACCTGGTGTACACGAGGGACAGCCACGTCCACGTCCATCGCGTCTCCCGCGTGTCCGACGCGCACATCACGGATGAGCGCTTCGAGCGGCCTGCGGACTTTTACCTGCGGGCCTTCTGGAAAGCGTGGTGCGCCGAGCACGAGGAGAGCCGCCCGTACTACCCCGTCACCGTGCGCGTCGCGCCGGCCCTCGTCCCCGTCCTGCCGCAGTATTTCGGGGACCGCATCCGCGACGCGATCGCGCAGGCCGGGCCGCCGGATGGTGAGGGGTGGATCAAGCTGACGCTCCCCTTCGAGACGCTGCAGGCCGCGCGCGAACGCATCCTGGGCCTTGGGAGCGCGGTCGAGGTGCTGGAGCCGCAGGCGCTGCGCAGGAGCGTGATCGATTTTGCGAGGCAAATCGTGGCTTTTTATGGGCGCTGATGTGCCCTGTCGTGGGAGCTAATTGACTGACAAATCTGATTCTGGACGCAGATGCACGCAGATTTCCGCAGATAGAAAAGATCAGCGTAAGTCAGCGTATATCTGCGTCCCATTTCTCACTCTTGGAGCCAGTTTTGGGAGGTGTCGAAGCTTTATGAAATGGCAGGACTATGTCACGGTTGATCCGAACATCTGTCACGGAAGAGCGTGCATCAAGGGAACACGCGTTATGGTGTCGGTCGTGCTTGACAACCTGGCTGCAGGACTCACAGCCGATGAAATCATACAGAGCTATCCATCGCTGAGTCGAGAAGCGGTGCAGGCAGCCATAGCTTACGCAGCGGAGTTGGGGCGTGAGCGAATCGTTGCTATGCCGAGTCCTGACCACCACCGCGCCGCCTAGTCACCGTCCTCACGCTCCCGCTTCCGCCTCAGAAGCCGCTCCGCCAACGTCTCTCCCTCGGCGGCTTCTTCGGCCCCCACCCCGGCCCTCCCACGTGCGACAGGGGAGGGGGCTTGCTTGGACGGCGCGGGCGCAGGGGGCTCCTCAACCTCGAGTTCGGCAGGTGCCGCGTCGCTGACAGAGACCTGCCCCCCAGGCCGGCGCTCCCCGGCGCGGGACTTGGCTTCGAAAAGGCGGCCCACCGGTGAAGGGACCTCCGCGACAGGCCGCGGCCGGCCGCGCGGCAGGCGGGCCACCACCCAGGCCCACGCCCGCTCCAGATCGCGCCGGCCCAGCGCCAGCCTGCGCACGCCCACGTCGATCGGCAACAGGAGCGCCGCCAGCGCCAGCAGCCAGGGCCACAGGCCCCGCCGCACGCCGGCCCCCTTCAGATCGTGAACGAGCGCTCCGGCCGGCTCGTCCAGCACCGCCCCACCCCCGAGTTCGGCCAACCCAGCCAGGTACGCCGGATCGCCCTCCAGCGCGGCGTACTCGGGCGAGTAACCCATCACCCAGCCGGTGGTGAGCGCCAGCGCGCCCGCCCCCCCCTCTGCTCCCCCCCCCGGGGGGGGGGAGGCGGTGAGGCGCATCAGGTAGGCGCCCTCGGTATGAGGCACGAACGTCCCCTCGTAGCGCCCCGGCCCGGTCTGCGCCAGTTCCACCAGCACCGGCTCTCCTTCCGGCCCCACCACGCTCACGCTTGCGTCCAGCCCGTCGACAAAGGCCCCGCCCTCGTCGACCGCGTCCACCGTGACGCGGGCCACCTCCCCCTCCAGCACGACCGCGACCTCGACCGGCACGCCGGCCCGCTCGACGATCGTCCAGCGCACCGCCTGGGCCCAGAAGCGGGCAAAGCCCTCCCACGCCACCCAGCGCTGCGCCCAGCGGCCCGTCGCGTCGGATGTCCAGGCCACCGCCCGCCCCAGCCCGTACTGCCAGGCCGCCAGCAGCGGGTCGTCCTGGTGGGTGGCGAGGATCACGCGGCCGGCGGGCTTTTGCGTGGTCGCGACGTAGCCGGCCAGTTGCGGCACCGCCTCAATACCGGTCAGGATCGGGCTGGCGGCGGTCTGCCGGGGGTAGAACGGCTCCTCGACGACGTATGAGCGCATCGCCAGTTGCGTCTCCTGGGCAAAGATGACGGGCAGGTTCGCGGCCCGGTCGGTAAAGTAATAGCGTCCATCGCCCAGCGCGGCGATCTCCTCCAGGAAGCGCAGGTCGTTCCCGGCCCCGATGGCGACGGTGCTGAGCGTAACGTTCCGGGCCGCGATTTCCTGCTCGACCAACTCAGGCACGCCATTTTGATGCTCGGCGTCGGAGCCGTCGGCCAGGAGGAGGATGTGGCGCACGGCCCGGTCGGAATCGGCCAGGACGCGCAACGCCTCCTGCAGGCCTTCGCGCACATAGATGCCGCCGCCGCCCGCCTGGAGGCGGATCACCCGGTCGATCGCCTCCTCGCGCTGGCTGCCGGGCAGCGGCCCGATGACGTCGGCCGGGCGGTCGTCGAAGGCGATGACGGTGATCTCGTCGAAATCGGTGATCAGCTCGGCGACGCGGGCGGCCGCCTCCCCGGCCAGGCGGATTTTCTGCACGCCACCCTCCTGCGCCGCCATGCTGCCCGACTTGTCGATCACGACGACGATCGACATGGGCGGGAAGCGCTCCGGGTCGCGGACGACCATCTCGACCGGGAGGATCTCCTCCAGGGGCGTGTCGTACCAGCCCCCCACCCCATAGGCGTGCGGCCCGCCGACCGCGACGAGCCCGCCGCCCAGGTCGCGTACGTAGGACTGGAGCGCGGCCAGCGCCCGGGGGGAGAGCGACTGCGCGGGCGTGTCGACCAACACGACGGCGGCGTACCCGGCCAGGCCGGCCGGATCAGACGCCAGCGCGCCCGGCGTGCTCGTCTCCACCGCCAGCCCAGCGGCCTGCAGCGCCCCCTGCAGGGGATCGCTTTCGGCAGGGTCGGCGGCGACGACGAGGACGCGCGGGGGCCCCTCGACCAGCGCAAAGGCAGAGAGCGCGTTGTTCTGCGGGTAGACGTCGGCGGCGGGGGTGAGGTAAGCGCGGAAGGGAGCAAACCCCGGCTCGCCGGCCGTGAGCGGGACGGCGAAGGTGTTGGCGCCGGGGTTCAGGCGCACCCGCTCCTGCGCCACGACCCTCTCCCCGGCCAGGACGGTCAGCACACCATCGACGGCGGCCGTCGCGCGGGCGGTGACGGAGAGAGAAAACTCCTCGCCCTGGTGCAGCCGATTCGGAGCCGCCAGTTCAGAGAGCCAGGCCTCGACCCCTCCCCGTCCCTCCCCCGCGAGGGGAGGGAGGAGCGGGACCACGTCCACCTGGACCCCCTGCGCGCGGGCCAACTGCACCGCCCGCTCCGCCTCGCCTATCGTGGGGCGGCCGTCGGAGAGGATCACCATCCGCCGGGCCGCGCCGGCCGGGAACAGCGCCATTCCCAGCCGGACCGCCCCCTCCAGGTCGGTCTGGTGAGCGCGGGGGACGGAGGCGACCTCGCCCAACTCCCCGCCGCCCATCATCGGGCGCTCGACGAGCGCGTCGGCCCCGAAGAGGACCAGCGCTGCCCGGTCGTCCGGCCCCATCGCCGCCAGCGCCTCCTCGACAAAGCCCAGCGCCCGCTCGCGCTCCGGTTCCGGGACGCTGTCGGAGACGTCGACCAGGAAGACGACGGCCAGCTCGTCCGCGCCGTGGACGGACTGAATCCCGGCCAGGCTGAGCACGACCAGGAGCGCGATCAGGCAGCGCAGGACCAGCGCCACCCAGGCCCGGCCGCGGCCGTAGCGGCCCGTGGGGCGGCCCAGGTAGGCGAAGTAGGGCAAGAGTGCCAGCAGGATCAAGAACAATGGTTGCGTGAAGGCCATATGCATTCAGGAGACAAGGAGACAAGGGGACAGGGGGACAAGGAGAAAGGAACTCTCCTGATGTCCACGTCACATTGTCATCTTGTCATCGTGTTCCCTTTTCCCCGATGACCCATTTCTCCGGTTGCCGGATCATCACCGCCAGCTTGCCCAAGATACGGTCGTACAGCTCATACAGCGGGCGGGCCACCTCTGCCTCCAGATACCCGCACTTGACGGCGAACTCGAGCCAGGTCTGAGTCTCGGCCGCCTCGGCCTCTGCGTCGTTGAGTTTGTACACATAAGCTTGCTCTTCAGCCAAAACAGAGTATAATCAACTTAGAACACAATCACCACAAATCACTATGGACATATGAACGAGCAAAATTTCGACTGTCACTTCTGTGGTGGCAAGGTAACCGCACAGCGGGTCGACGTGATGCGCCACTGGAAAGACCGCTATATTTTGATTGAGAATGTCCCCGCACACGTCTGCACCCAGTGCGGCGAACGTTACTACGACGCCGTCGTCGCCGAAGCGATGGATCAGATTATGAAAGCCTCCGAAACCGAGCTGGGTGCCAAGCGCGAAATCTGCGTTCCCGTCATCGAGATGCCCGCTTTGTACCCCTCTCCACAACAGGTGGGCGCTGCCGTGCACGATGAGCCGGCAGACTGACCCCCCGCTTCTCCCTCCCTCTCTTCCCCACACTCTCCCATATCCCAACAGCCTGACTGACTACCCAACCAACTGCCCGCGCTGATACACCCACCATTCCATCACGAGCATTCCCAGCGCTGCGCCGGCCAGCCAGGGCCAGAACTCGAGGCGGGCCTCCTCCTCCCGCGTCGCGGCGGTCAGCTCCGCCTGCCCGACCCGCACGACCTCGCGCGGCGCGATGTTCGATTCGGACTCGTCGAACAGGTTGACGGCAAAGACGGCCGACTGGAGCACGTCACCCGCCTGGTCTAACTGCTCGACCCGGTAGACGCCCAGTTGGCCGGTGGCAGCAAAGACAGGGGGCTGCTCGCCGATCGGGAGCGCGTGGCGCGCGCCGTCCGGCGCGGTGACCAGGATCTCGGCGGCCTCGGGGTCGGGTTGGATGGGGACGGGGTCGCCGGGGCGGACGAGCTCAGGATACACCGCCGCCCCCCCCCGCGTGGGGGAGGAGAGCAGCCAATCGGCCAGGTTGGCGGTCAGGATGGGGAAGGCGACCTGCAGCGGCAGGTCAGAGTCGTGCAGATCAAAGGCCAGCACCGCCAGCCGTCCCTCCGGCCGCTCGGCGACGAAGAGGAGCGGGCCCCCCTCGGCCTCGACCAGGACCCGCGCGCCGGGCGGCGGCGTCACCGCGCGCGCCCGCAGGACGTGGACGCTGCCCAGGTCGACGTAGCGCAGCAGGGGGTCGTCCGTGGCGACGCGGGTGATCGTTGTGGCGGTGAAGAAACCACCCACGGCGATGGGGATGTCAGCCTCCCCCGGCCCCTCCCTTGAGGTTTCACCCTCCCCCAGCCCCTCCCTGGGAGGGAGGGGAGAGGAGGGGGCGATGAGCCAGAGGTTGCCGGCCGGAAGCGTGGGGGTGACGACGCCGTCGTAGACGTAGAGGTCGTACCCTCCCTCTGTCCCCCCCTGAGAGGGAGGGATGGGAGAGCCGGGAGGCAGCCGCACCAGCTCGACATCCGGCAGCGCGCCCAGCGCCCGCTCCAGGAACAGGTTGCCAGCGGAGACGAGCAGCACCCGCCCGGAGGCAGCGGGCGCGTGCACCGCCCAGGCGGCGTCGTCGAGCGGCAGCGCGTCCGCGTTCTCGAGGGCCAGGTGCGCCTGCAGGACCTGCAGGTCGTAGGGCAGGTCGGTGAGTGCCAGGTCGGCGCTGGCGTGGGCCGGGACGCGCAGGCGGCGGGCGTCGAACAGCGTGCCGTCGGCGGAGAGCTCGACCAGCGGCTCAGTTTCCACGTCACCGTAATTGACTACACGAAGGAATGCCTGGGGGCCAGCGGGCCCCTCGCGCGTCGCCAGCGCGGCGACGGCCAGGTTGTCCCCTCCGCCGCCCACGCCCACGAAGCGCACCTCGCCCGGCAGCGGGGGCAGCGCCTCCGGCAGCGCGCCGTCGGAGACGATCACCACGCGGGGTTCCTGCGCGCCGGCCAGCCCTGCGCCCGCCAGCGCGAACGCGGCCTCCCAATCGGCGGGGCCGCTCGTGGGCGCGGCGTCCTCCAGCGCGCGGCGCAGGAGCGCCCGGTCGCCCGTCGCGGAGGCCAGCACCCGGGGCTGCGGCCCGACGGCAACGACCGTCGCCACGTCGCCCGCGCCCAGCCCGGCGACGATCTCCTGCGCCGCCCGGACGCCGGCGTCGAAGCGGGTGGGCGGGACGTCGCGCGCCTGCATGCTGGCCGAAGCGTCCAGCAGGACGACGACGGAGCCGCTGACGACGGCCGGCCTAGGGACAAAGGGCCGCGCCAGCGCCAGCGTCAGCAGCGCCAGGACGAGCAGTTGCAGGAACAGGAGCAGGTTGCGCCGCAGCCGCTGCCAGGGCGCGTTCGCCTCCCGGTCGCGCAGCAGGCGCTCCCACAGGAGCGTGCTCGAGACGAGCACGTCCCGCCGCCGCAGCTTGAGCATGTAGAGGATGAGGATGGGGATGCTCAGCGCGGCGAAGAGCAGGGAGAGGGGAGTCAGGAAGCCCATAGTCAATAATCAATGGTACGTAATACGTAATACGTAATACGTAATGCGTGTTGCGTGTTTCGTGACGGCTGATCTGTCATGGTCAGTTCTCTTTGGTGTGGGCGCGCCAGAGGCGGGTGTGGAAGTCGTGGCGGACGCGGGCGTAGAGGGTGTAGGCGTCGCCGGAGCGCCAGGCGGTCAGGAGCTCCAGACCGCATTCGGGGCTGTCGTACTCGCAGACAGGCAGACCCTGGCCGGCGTCGACCCACGTGCTGCCGACGTCGGTGGAGACCAGGATCGCCACGTCGTGCTGAGCGTAGATGGCGCGGTCGGCGTCGAAGCGGGGCGATATCAGGTAGCCCGACGCCCACTCCAGCTCGCTGCGCCCGATGCGCGCCCAATCCCGCCCGCCGTCCTCCGAGAGATAGACGTCGTCGTCCATCACCGCCACCGCCAGCAGGTGGCTGACGAACCGGGCGACGATCGGCTCCCCGCCGAAACCGGCGTCAACCGCGTGACGCACCCACTCCGCTCCTGCCACCGGGTCCCATTCGTAAACGGCGCCCCAGGCCAGCGCGATCAACCGACCGTCGGGAGCCTCAAGCAGCTTTTTCACGCCCGACACCCCCTCCACCCTGGTCCAGGAATCGCCGCCGTCCCCGGTGCGATAGATGCGCCCGCTGTAGACCAGGTGTGCCACCCCGCGCTCGACAAAGCGCGCCGTAAACAGCGGCCCCAGGCGGCGGACCCGGACCGGCGGCAGCCCATCACCCGCCATGCGCCCCCACGACAGGCCGCCATCCCGGGAGACGAAGAACCCATCGCCGGTGGTGACGACCAGCACGGGGGTGGCATCCGCCCGGCCGACGACGGCTATGTCCCGCACATAAGCCGTCCCGAAGTCGCCCTCCGGCAGCGAACCCAGCGGCTCCCAGCGCACATCGTCCCCGCGCAACTGGAACAGCCGTAGATCGCCGCCGACGCTGGCGTAGATCGCGCCGTCGGCGGCGACGGTCACCGCCCCCACGGCCGATGCCGGCAAGCCGGCGTTGGACCCAGTCCACGTCGCCCCGCCGTCGGTGGAGCGGTACAGCCCGCGCATCGTGCCCAGGAGCAGCACGCCGTCGGACGCCGCCAGGGCCATCGGCGGCGCCGAGAGCCCCTCCGGCAGATCCACGTCCCCGACGGCGGTCGGGTCCACCGCCTCCAGCGTCGGATCGGGCGGATGCGGACATCCGGGGCAGTCGGGGTTGGGAACCAGGCGCGCCAGCGGGTCCAGCTCGAAGCCGGGATCGAATGGCTCCCAGGTCAGCCCGCCGTCGGTGGAACGGTAGGCGACGCCGCCCTCGACGGCGGCCCACAGGGTGGGATCAACCGGATAGGTGGGCGAGATAGAGAGCCACACGTCGGCGTCGGAGGCGCCGCCGACCTCGGCGACGCGGGACACCTCCTCCCACGTCCCCCCGCCGTCGGTGGAGCGGAACACGAGGCTGCGCCCATCGACGGCGAAGACGGTTCGGTCGGTAGCGAAGGCGGGGGAAACGGCGAGGCTGCGTAGCCCACGGTAGATGCTGAACGAGAGGGTCCAGGTCCGGCCGCCGTCTTCGGAGCGATAGACGTCCCTGTCGGCGACGACGAACACGGTGGTCGGCGTGGCGAAGGCGACGTCGTCCACCCAGGGGCCGGGCAGGCCCTCGGTCGGCAGGGGCTCCCAGGGGGAGAGAGGGCTGTCGCCGGTGGGAGGAAGAGGTGTGGGGGTGAGTGTGGGGGTGAGTGTGGGGGTGTGGGAAGGTGAGGGTGTGAGGATATGGGAAGATGAGGGTGTGAGGGTATGGGGGAGAGGGAGTGTGGGAGAGGGGGCGGGGGGGAGAGGCGCGGATCCGGTGCAACCGGCGACGAGCGCGATTGCGAGAGTGGCAGACATTGCACGAGCTACGTTTTGGATCTCCATACGTTCATCTCCGACTATCCCAGAGGCTCAAGTCCCGAGGCCGGGGCTGGGAGCTTGGGCAAAGGCGGCCGGCCTGCGCGCGCTTGCCCTTGCGAGCGCGGCGACAGGCCAGTTCCAGGTTCTCCCAGGCGCACACCTGGGGGTAGAGATTGCGATAGGTCTTCAGCAAACACCTCCTGCATCCACCCTTGCGAAGGTTCCAAGTAGTCCTGGCAATGAAACAATTTCCGGAGAACAGAGGCACCTTGGACGTAAAGTCTGCTGCCTAACCTTCGCAAGGGTTGGCGCCTCGGCTGAGGGGGGACACCCCCCTCAGACTCCCCCCGGTACAGAAACCAGCAGCCTGCACATCAGGAATCAGAACCAGCGGGGGAAACCACCACCCGAAACCCCCCGCCGTCGAGCGAGAGATCGGGATAGTGCCTGTCGCGCGCACGCACGCGGGCGCTCCCCCGATAGTCGTGCCACGACCCGCCGCGCAAGGCACGGTACTGGTACTCTTCATCATACCAGGACCCCGTCCACTCCCAGACGTTGCCCCCCAAATCCCAGACCTCGTACCGCTCGCTTCGCCCGGCGGGGTACATTGCTACCGGGGCAGTGCCACCGATTCCGCCCTCGCCCGTATTGGCACGACTCTCGTGCCATTCTGGCCCCCAGGGGTAGCGGCCTCCCTCCTCACCGTCAGCGGCGGCTATCCATTCCTCATCGGTGGGCAGGCGAGCAGTGAGGGTTTCAGGTTCCAGGTTCAAGCTCTCAAGTTTGCCATCGCGCCAGGCCTGAAACGTGAAACCTGGAACTTGAAACTCCTCCGTCAGCCAGGCGCAGTAGGCGTTGGCCTCATACCACGAGACACCCACGACCGGATAACCGCGGCGAGATTTGCCGAAGCGGGAGTCATCCCAACGGTCCGGCGCATCAGTGCGCTGCCAATCATACCTCGGTTCTCCAATGCGCCAGCGCCAGGCGGCGCTCTCCTCCCCACCCCAGTAGTCGGGATTCTCGTACCCGCCAGCGGCGATGAAGCGGGCAAACTGGTGATTCGTCACGGGGTACCTTCCCACGTAGATCCGCCTTGGGGTTTGGGATTTGGCACTTGGGATTTGTACCTCCACCCACGTATCGAGGTCGCCAGGCAGCCAGCCCATGCGGTCGAGGACCTCGCCCGCGGCGTAGCGGGTGGGGATGGGGACCACCGCTGGGTCGCTGCAAAGGCCATCGGGATCGGTATCCTGCATCGTGCGCTTCAGAAAGCCCACAACCCGCCGTTCCACTTCCGGCCCTCGCTCCTCGCCCCGCACCGTCAAGGTACCCACCTCTGCCAGAGCCTCACCGGCCAGGATCAATTGGCGAGACTCTGCCTCCCCCCGCGGGAACTCCTCCGGGCAGAGGTGGTAAATGGCATCCACCGCGTGCCAGGCCTTAGTCCGCCCGGCCAACCCAACCGCCAGCACGACGACCTCGTGCCACAGGTCATAGTTGTCCCGCACCCGCTCGGGCACCTCCCGATGGAACCTGCTGAGGGACTGGAGGTGGCGCGCGGCCAGGAACTCTTGGATGGTGCGGTGAGGGGTCTGAAAACTATCCTCGCCAGCCGGGACGATGAGACCGTTGCGCTGGCCCAGGAACTCGGAGACGAAGAACGCCGCCTTCGCTTCCGCCTCCTGTTTCCCCAGTCCGGCGTTGCTGAAGCGAGTAGTCAAGTGGGCATTTAACGTGGCCGCAGGAATCTCCACTGGACCGGCAGTAGTGGCCCCTTGTTCCTCATGAACCTCAAATACTGCGTGATCAAGGGTTTTCTGGAGGTGCAGCCGCTGCAGGCCGGGTACCCCAAGCCCCTGGATGAATTTGTCGGCAGTCTCGTGCCTGCCAGCCCGCTCGGCCCGGATACGCTCCCACTCCCAGAGGAGAAGCCTGGTGCACTCCTGGTAGAGCTCAACCCGCGTGCCGGGCAGCTCGCCAGCGTCGTGCACCAGCGCCATCTGGGTCAGAAGGATAGGACGTGGGGCGATCTGCTGCAGGTCGGGCCGGTCGCGGATGGCCATCTTGAGCGTCCTTGCCTTCTCTCGCCGCACCTGTCGGCTCTGCGGGCTGCTGTAGATCTCGCTGAACCACCGGTCAGCGAAACTTTCGATCTGCTGCGAGGTGAAATCGGCCAGCCTGGCGCAGTGAAAGCCAGAGAGCGCCCACTCAGCAGCACAGTGACCGGAAGCGTCCAGCGGATATTGGGCCACGCGGCAGGTGACGAGCACCCAAAGGTCAGGGCAGCGGCGGACAGCCAGGTCGTTGATCGCCTCTGCCACCTGTCGACGGCGATGCGGGTCCGCCACCTCGTCCAGGCCATCGAGCACCAACAGAGCATCCCTCCGGTTGAAGAGCTTCACGACGTGGCGGGGCAGGTGCTCGCTCCAGCGGTCATCCTTCAGATGCTTTTCGATGTAGGCGAGGAGGTGCCCGGCCTGGCCCAGGGCGTCGGTGTCCCCAGGGAGACATTCCCTGTCGGCGCTAAACTCGCGCAACCGAACACGCACAGGTAGCGGCGCTGGCCCTTTCCAGGCAGCATCGTGGGACACCAGGTTACTGGCCCATCCGGCTCCCGGTCTCCAGCGCTCGCCCGCCAGACAGAGCGCAAGGTGTTCAGCGAAGGTCGTTTTTCCAGAGCCAGGCTCGCCCAGGAGCAGCAGATGACGATGGTCAAGAGCAACACGCAGCGCGGAATAGGGCGCTTGCCGCTCGCGGCCCTCGGCGGCGAATTCCAGGCCGCGCATCCTGGCTTCCTCTTCCGGCCGCCCGGTCGTGTCGAGCGCGATGTAGACATTCTCCAGGCGCATTTGAAGCCCACCCTTGGGAGATTGCACCCGGCGGCCCTCAAGCGGCAGGAAGCGGAATTCGCTCTCAACCAGCGTTTCCAGGTAATCCGCCTCAATCTCCCGTTCCGCCGGGGTCACGGGAAGAACCACAATGACGGGCTGGCCATCCACGTCTCGCACCACGCTGGCCATCCGCCGGAGCAGTGCGCGGGCTTCATCCTCTCCCACCAGTTCCACGAGCGCGCCGTACTCCTCGTCGGCCTGCGCTAGCGCGTTGCGGAGAGCCCACAGGAAACAGGCAAACATAGGCCGGTCTTGAGCGTCCACGTCGAGGGCCTTCAGCAGTTCGTCCGGCACCTCCTCCGGCGCTCCCTCCTTCATCGCCAGCGCTGCCGCGACGGTTGACTCACGCAACGTGTCCTGTCCGGGCTCGGCAAGCCGGTGGAGCGCACCCTTGAGCCGGTAGTGGTCGGCCAATCCCTCCCACAGCCCAGTGGTCCGTGCCGCGGCCTCCACGGCCTTGCGCACCTTGGCGTCGTCCACCCTGGCATCATAGCCACGACGTGCCCACGCCTCGACCTGTTCAGCCAGCGGCCCGGTCAGCGGCTTGACGACTTCCTTGCCCACGTCGTAGAGCGCCTTGCCCAACGCCGGCCCCAACGCCGCCAGCAGCGTCACCCACACATCCATTGCCGTCCTCCCTTGTCTCTCACCTCAACGCCTGAGCGCGAACATCCAGATCCGCTCCTCGTCCTCGAGGGTGCCGCAGGGCAGGAGCACTGTGCCACAAATTGCCCGCTGCATGGGACGCCCCCGAGACATGGGCTTGGAGCCTGGTTAGAGGCGGCCGGCCTGCGCGCGCGCTTGCCCTTGCGGGCGCGGCGATAGGCCAGCTCCAGGTTCTCCCAGGCGAACACCTGGGGGTAGAGATTGCGATAGGTCTTCAGCAAACACCTCCTGCATCCACCCTTGCGAAGGTTCCAAGTAGTCCCGGTAACGAAGCAATTTCCGGAGACCAGAGGCGCTTTGGACGTAAAGTCCGCTGCCTAACCTTCGCAAGGGTTGGCGCCTCGGCTGAGGGGGGACACCCCCCTCAGACTCCCCCCGGTAGGGTCAGGGGATGGCGCCCAAGACGTAGGCAGGACAGACCGGTTTCTCTCCGTTTCCGTTGAGAGTGCCTCACTCATCCTCACCCTATCCCGGTTTCCATCCCCTGCCACCTCGAACCGTACGTGAGGTTCTCCCTCATACGGCTCACCGACAGGTTTCGTCGGTCAGCGTGCAGTCCCATATCGAAGCACCGTTCCCCGTAGTTGGTACAGCCCACTCTCCTCGTACAGGTCTCGCGGGATGTCGCGTGTCCCGCGTCGGCGTTTCCCGTGCTCCACGTAGTACCGCCAGCGGAGCCGCCACCTTACGTATCGGTCTACCTTGTCGAACTGCTCAGACGAATTGCCGTATCGAAAGTAGTTCCCCCATCCTCGCAGTATGGGGTTCACTCGCCGTATGGCTTCTGTCAGATCCCAGTTGCCTCGGCGTCCGATTGCTCGGCGTACTTTCTCCTTCACCCGGCTCACCGCTTTGGGTGTCGGCCATTTGTAGCAGTTCATCTTCCCGCGTCGGCTCCGTCTGTACCGAAAGCGCATCCCGAGAAAATCGAACCCTGCCCTGGCGTCTACCACTCGCGTTTTCGCCTCGTTCAGTTCCAGGCCCAGCCATTCGATCTCTTGCTTGAACTCTGCATAGTATCGCCCCACTTCCTTCCGGCACAGGATGACCATATCGTCCGCATACCGCACCAGATGCGCTTCGTATCGGATGCTGTTGTATCCGCGCTCTGTCCATCGGCGATCTAGTTCGTTCAAGTAGATGTTCGCCAGCAGGGGCGAGATGACCCCTCCCTGGGGTACCCCTGTGTCGCTGTAGGTAATGTGATCGTCCTCCAGCACCCCCGCTTCCAGCCACCACCGAATAAGCCGCAGTATCCATTTGTCGCTTATCAGTCGCGCGATGACCCCCATCAGTTTCTCGTGCGGTATGCTGTCAAAGTACCCCTTCAGGTCCGCGTCTATCACTTGTGCGCACCCATAGTTCACGTACTTGGCTACCGCTTCGATTGCCTGATGGGCGTCCCGCTTGGGCCGAAACCCATACGAACAGGGTTGAAAGTCTGCCTCAAAGATCGGTTCTATCACTATCTTGACCGCAGCCTGTACCACCCTGTCTTTGATGATAGGTATGCCTAGTGGCCGTTTCTCTGGTTTTCCCGGTTTGGGTATGTACGTCCGGCGAACGCGATTGGGCCGATACCGTCTCTCTCGCAGTTCCTCGACCACTCCTTCCAGGAACTGCCCGACTCCTGCTGCTTCGATGTCCCGGATCGTCTGCCCGTCTACGCCCGCCGTCCCCTTGTTGGCCTTGACCTTTTCCCAGGCCAACCACAGAATGTCATCTCGGTAAACCTTGTCGTACAAAACGCCGAAACGTCGCTCCTTCCGGGCTTTGGCTGCCCGATATAGTCCCCTTTGTAGTACCCGAACCTTGTTCATCGTGTATATAGCCTTTCGGCAATCACGCAGTTCCTCCTACGCCAGGGACATTCCCTGAAGTAGGGCCCCTTCCCTCCGGCAAGGTTATGTTGTCCTTGCCATCTTCAGTACTATGAGCCCCTCCGACTGCCAGCCGCGCTCCGAGGAACACTTCGGGTTTCCCCTTATAGTCCCTCTTCCCTCGTGCGACGTCAAGGACACGACTGGCTCTCAACCGTTTCCCCACTAACCTGTCCCTGCGTGCCACCGCCTTTACACCGGAGAGGCTTCGGCGTTCATTGTCCCTGTTGCACCTTCCCGCCGAAGTATCAGCCTTCGCCACCTGAACGCAGGCTCGGCCCTCTCTATCCCGGCTCTCCCAGTTTCTACCGCCGGGTTCTGTTCACGATGCCTCATCGGACGTTCACTTTCGTTGCGGCCCGCAGGTTTGCCTCGCACCCCTGGCTGGGAACAGACCATCCCCTTTCACAGAGACAGCCATCTCGATGCTTTGTCAGACTTGCTCCGACGTGGCCGGTTACCCAGCCCCGCCTAGTCTCAGGCTACCTGACCGAACAGGGAAATTGTCAGGACGCGCTCCTTTCATCGCGTTAGGTTAATGGTCTTCGGTTCACGCAGCCAGCAGTCAGAATTCAGAACCAGCGGGGGAAACCACAACCCGAAACCCCCTGCTGCGGAACGAGCTGTCAGGACCGTGCCAGTCGCGCGCGCGCACACGGGCGTACTCCAGACTGAGGTACCACGACCCGCCGCGCAAGGTATACGCCTCCCTCTCGATCCCCTCAACCCACGATGCTGTCCACTCCCAGACGTTGCCCCCCATATCCCAGACCTCGTACCGCTCGCTTCGCCCGGCGGGGTACATTGCTACCGGGGTGGTGCCACCGATTCCGCCCTCGCTCGTATTGGCACGACTCTCGTGCCATTCTGGCCCCCAGGGGTAGCGGTCTCCCTCCTCACCGTCAGCGGCGGCTATCCATTCCTCATCGGTGGGAAGGCGGACGGTGAGGGTTCCAGGCTCCAGGTTCAAGGTCTCAAGTTTGCCGTCGCGCCAGGCCTGAAACGTGAAACCTGGAACTTGAAACTCTTCTGTCAGCCAGGCGCAGTAGGCGTTGGCCTCATACCACGAGACACCCACGACCGGATAACCGCGGCGAGATTTGCCGAAGCGGGAGTCATCCCAACGGTCCGGCGCATCAGTGCGCTGCCAATCATACCTCGGTTCTCCAATACGCCAGCGCCAGGCGGCGCTCCCCTCCCCACCCCAGTACTCGGGATTCTCGTACCCGCCAGCCGCGATGAAGCGGGCAAATTGGCAATTCGTCACCGGGTACCTTCCCACATAGATCTGCCTTGGGGTTTGGGATTTGGGATTTGGGATTTCTACTTCCACCCACACGTCCAGGTCGCCGGGCAGCCAGCCCATGCGGTCGAGGACCTCGCCCGCGGCGTAGCGGGTGGGGATGGGGACAGCGGGCGGGACATTGGGGCAGCCGCCGGGGGCCAGGTCCTGCATGACGGGAATCAGTTTCCCGACGACCTCGTCCCAGCAGTCGTCGGGCACCAGGCCGTGGCCGACGTCGGCCAGGCAGCGCCCGGCCAGGACGACGTTCTCGCCGTGCTCGTCTGTCTCAGCCGCGATCTGTCGCACCAGGTAGGCCGCTGCCTCGTCCTGCGAATCCATGATCGCCTTGTAACCCACCGTGAGCAGGATCACCTCGTGCCACAGCGCGTCGCCCAGGTGGGGACGCAGCACCTCCCAGGTGCCGGCCACTCCCTGTATCTGCCCCTCGAGCACGCAGGCGCGGGCGGCCAGGTACTCCTTGAACGTGGGGTGGAAGAAACCAAACCAGCCCTCGCCCCGCTCGACCAATAACCCGGTCTGCCGCTGGCCCAGCTCCAGGAACAGGTCCGCTTCAGTCTCCGCCGCCTCGCGGTCGCCCCTGAACTGGCGCGCGATCAGGTCCACCAACCGGTCGCGCACGGCGGCACGCCGCGCCGCTCCACCCGGCCCAGGCGCTTCCCGCTGCAACCACAATGCGAACGGGGCCAGGACCTTGATCTCGTTGGCCACCCGCAGCGGCCTCCCCACCGGCCCGGCCTCGCTGCGCGCCTCGCGCCAGGTCTCCACCAGCGTCTGGATGCACAGGTCGTACAGCTCCACCCGGTGGTCAGGCAAGCGCGTGCCCTTGTAGTGGATCAGCGCGATGATGGTGACGAGCAGCGGGTTGCTGGCCAGGCTCTCCACCTTGGGGTCCGCGTGGATCTCGGCCACCAACTGGGCAGCCTCGGCATGCCCCTTCTCGAGTGCCATCTCCTCTGATTGGTCGGGATCGGCCCACCCTTGATAGGCGACGCACCACTGGTGGGCGAAACGCCCGATCTCCTTCAGGCCAAAGGGGCTGAGCGTGAAGGCGCGAAAGTCACACGCCAGCGGGGCCTCGTCGTAGCCCACGACCCGGCTGCTGACGACGACGCGGTTGCCTCGGGAGCCGTAACTGTTGGCCCAGGCCTCCACCTGGCGGGCGACGGCCAGCCGGTCGGCGCGGCTACCCACCTCGTCCAGCCCATCCAGCAGGAGCAGCACCTGCCCTGCTTGCAGCGCCTGGGCGACCAACTGGCCCATCCCAGGCCAATCGAAACTGCGCGTGTCCCAGTAGTGCAGGACATGGTCCTCGAGTGACACGCGCTCCTTCTGTAGCGCCTCGTTGTAGGCCGCCAGCGGCAGGTAGACGGGCAACCGCTCCCCCGAAAGCCCCAGCCGCTCTTGGGCCGCCTGCTCCCCCTCGGCCAGCGCCAACGCGACGTAGCGCAGAAACGTGGTCTTGCCCGCGCCGGGATCGCCCAATACGACCAGCCGCGATTCGTCACGCAGCACGTCCTCGATGCCCAGCCGCTCTGCCCGTTCAGCCCGCTCCCGCAGGGCCCTCTCGTCCATCACATCGCACGGCTCCCCAATCCGCCCGCCGCCCGAAGGGGCCACGTTGAGCGAGACGTACACCTCCGCCAGCGGCAGCTCCACCTGCGTCTTGGTCTGCACGATGCCGCGGAAATCGAGGCGACGGTATGAAGCGACCAGGAAGGCCAGGTACTCCTCGCGTAGGCGGCCGAGATCGACACCAGCGGCGGCCTGGAGATCGGCCAGCTCGAGCAACCGCATCGGCAAACCCCCGCGGACGTACTCGGCCGCAGCCTCACGGGCAGGCCTGGTGAACCCCACAGGTGACACGATGACGCCTTCGTCAATCTGCCCGGCGCGTCGCAGGCCGTCCACCACGCGCTCCCACTTGCTGATCACCTCGATGCCCACCGGGGACTGCCAGTCCTTGGCCTCCACCGCGATGCGATGCAGGAAACGGGTAGGTCCGGCCATCTCCACGTACACGTCAATCTGGTGGCCCGCCATCAGCACGTCGTGCTCGACCTTCGATGCCCCCAGCGCGCGGTAAAGGTCGGCCACCTGCCGCTCGAACAGCCTGCCACTCTTGCCCTCGCCCATCACCACCTCCCCCAATCTCCTATCTCCAATCTCTATTCTCCATTCTCCATTCTCCATTCTCTATTCTCCATTCTCCATTCTCCATCCCCCCACCCCCTCACCCCAACACCCCCACCCGCCGCAGCTCGTACATCACCACCCGCTCGAACGGCGTGTCCGTCTCGACCGGGACGTAACGCACGCCGCGGGCGCGGCAGGCCGCCCGGATCTCGTCCTGCCAGGCGGCCAGCCGGCGGCGGTAGAGCGCTCTCATCCCCCCGTCGATCGTCACCTCCTGCGCCCCCCCCGTCTCCACGTCCAGGAGGCGCAGGTCGCCCCCCAGCGGCGGCTCGACCTCGTCGGGGGCCAGCACGTGCACGACGGCCACCTCGTGCCCCCGGGCCGCCAGCGCCGTCACCCCCTCGAGATAACCCGCCGGGGAGAACAGGTCAGAGATGAGCACCGCCAGCCCTGGCCGCCCGCCCGCGACCGCGTAACCGCGCAACCCCGCGTTCAAATCAGTCACCCCCCCGGCCTCCACCCCCCCCAGCCACTCGAACAGCCGCAGCACGTGGCCCCGCCCGCGCACCGGACCAAAAGGAGAATGGAGAATGGAGAATGGAGAATGGAGATTGGCGACGGTCAGCCGGTCGCCCGAGGCCAACGCAACGTACCCCAGCGCCGCCGCCAGCCGCCGCGCATACACCCACTTGTTCTCCTGGTCTCCTGGTCCCCTTGTCTCCTGGTCCCCCTGTCCCCTTGTCCCCTGGTCCCCTTGTCCCCTCGTCCCCTTGTCTCCCTGTCCCCTTGTCTCCTTGTCCCCTTGTCCCCCCGTCCCCTTGTCTCCTTGTCCCCTTGTCTCCTTGTCCCCTTGTCCCCCCGTCCCCTTGTCTCCTTGTCTCCTTGTCTCCCTGTCCCCTTGTCCTCCCCCCCAGTCCATCGACCCGCTCCCGTCGAGCAGCAGGTGCACCGCCAGGTCCTCCTCCTCCTCGAACAGCTTGACGAAGGGGCGCTCCAGGCGGGCGTAGACGTTCCAATCCACCCACCGCAGGTCGTCGCCCCGGGTATAGTCCCGGTAGTCGGCGAACTCGACCGACGTGCCGCGCTTGGTCGAGCGCCGCTCGCCCGCGACCTGCCCGGCCCGGACGTGCCGCACGCGGAACGACACACGCTCCAGTTTGCGCAGAAACACCCCGTCAAGAATCATCGAGAAATCTCACACCTGGTCGTTTGATCATTTGGTCACTTGGTCATTGGACATTGGACATTGGTCATTGGACATTGGTCATTGGACATTGGTCATTGGTCATTTTCTCTTCGGTTCGCTCCGCCTCGGGGGCGTCGGGCTCGACGTCCCGCACGTCGGGCCGGCCGGGCAAGAGCTCCTTGTAATACTCGTGCTGGATGATGAGGTCCATGATCTCGTTCGTGCCGGTCCAGATCATGATCAGGCGCGTGTCCCGCAGCAAGCGCTCAATGGGGTAGACGTCCGTGTAGCCGATGCCGCCCAGGATCTGCATCGCGTGGTTGACGACCTGCCAGGCGGCGTCGGTGGCGAACTTCTTTGCCTCGGAGACGAGCCGCCGCGAGCGGCGGGGGTCGTCGCCGGCGTCGACGCTGCGGGCAGCGCCGTAGACGAGCCCGCGGGCGGCGTCGAGCAGTGTGACCGAGTCAGCCACCTTGAAGCTGACCGCCTCGAAGCGGCGGATTTTGTCGCCAAAGGCCCGGCGCTGGTCAGAGTAGCGGGCCGCGACCTCGAGTGCCGCCCGCCCCATGCCGATGGCGCCGGCGGCGCTCGTCATGCGCTCGGGGATCATCATGCGGTAAAAGATCTCGGCCGCCCCGTTCTCCGCGCCGACCAGGTTCCCGGCCGGCACGCGCGCGTCGCGAAAGACGAGCCGCCCGGTGCCCCCGCCCCGCGTGCCCAGCAACCCGTACAGGTACTCGGCCTCCACCCCCGGCCCGCGCTCGACGATGAAGGCGCTGATCGACTTGTGCGGGGGCGCGCCGGGGTCGGTACGGGCGTAGACGAGGAAAAAGTCCGCCTCCGCCGCGCCGACGATGAACCGCTTCTGCCCGCGCAGGAGGTAGCCGTCGCCCTCCCGCCGCGCCTCGGTCGTCGTCCCGAAAAAGTCGGAGCCGCCCCGGGGCTCGGTGAGCGCCTCGGCGGCGATTTTCTCACCAGTCAGGAGCGGCACCAGCCAGCGCTCCTGCTGCTCGGGCGTGCCAAAGGCGTGCAGCGCCTCGCCGACGATGCTGGGCATCACGTAGGCGCAGGCCAGCGCTGTCCCCAGCACGCCCACCTCCTCGATGGCGACGATCTCGTCCTCCCAGCGCAGCCCCCGCCCGCCGTACTCGGGCGGGAAGCGCAGCCCCAGCAGGTTGCGCCGCCCGGCCTCACGGACAAAGTCGCGCGGGTAGCGCACCCGGTCGGCGTCCATATCCAGGATCAACTGGCGCGGCACGGACCGGACAAACTCGCGCACCTGGGAGCGGAGGGCGAGCTGCTTCTCAGAGAGCATGGCTTCGAACATGGATCACCTCCACACCCTCAATGTCCAATACCCCGGAAGCTGCAATGCTGTCATCGTTCCCTCCTCCCTTGCTTCCTCGCTTCCCATTCTTCCCCGCTTCCTTACTTCCCTGCTTCCTTGCTTCCTGGCTTCCTGCTTCCTTGCTTCCTGCTTCCTGCTTCCTGCTTCCTCGCTCACAGCTCGGCGACCGCCCGCACGACCTCCCCCACCACCTCATCCGCCCCCACCCCCTCCGCCTGCCCCTCAAAGTTGAGCAGGATGCGGTGGCACAGCGCGGCCGGGGCGACCGCCCGCAGATCCTCGAACGCGACGTTGTACCGTCCGGCCAGGAGCGCCGTCACCTTGCCGCCCAGGATGAGCGCCTGCGCGCCCCGGGGGCTGGAGCCATAGCGCACGTACTGCCGCACGATCTGCGGGGCCGCCTCGCTCTCGGGATGGGTGGCCATCGTCAGGCGGGCGGCATAGTCGGCCACGGGCGAGGCGACGGGCACCTGCCGGGCCAGCGCCCCCATCGCCAGCACAGCCGGCCCGCCGGCGACGACCGCGACCTCCGGCTCTGTCTCGCCCGTCGTGCGGTTCAGGATCTCGACCAGCTCCTGCGAGGAGGGGTACTCGACGTTGATCTTGAACAGGAAGCGGTCCAGTTGGGCCTCCGGCAGCGGGTAGGTGCCCTCCATCTCGATGGGGTTCTGCGTTGCCAGCACCAGGAAAGGGGGCTCCAGCGGGTAGGAACGGTTGGCGACGGTGACGGTGCGCTCCTGCATCGCCTCCAGGAGCGCCGATTGCGTCTTGGGGGTGGCGCGGTTGATCTCGTCGGCCAGGAGCAGGTTGGTAAACACCGGCCCTGGCTGGAAGCGGAACGCCCGCCGCCCGTCCTCCGCCTCCTCCAGAATGTCGGTGCCGACGATGTCGGCCGGCATCAGGTCGGGCGTGAACTGGATGCGGGCGAACTTGAGGTCGAGCACGCTCGCCAGCGTGCGCACCAGCATCGTCTTGCCCAGGCCGGGCACGCCCTCCAAGAGCGCGTGCCCCCCCACGACGAGGCAGATGAGCGTGTGGCGGATCACGTCCTGCTGGCCGACGATGTACCTGCCGACCTCGGCCTCGATGCGGGTGGCGGTTTCGCGGAACTGTTCAGGAGAGATTTTTATTTCTCCATTCTCCATTCTCTATTCTCCAGTCTCCATTCTGGCCCTGGTCACAACCCCTCCAGTTCATCCAGCATCCCCCGCAACACGTCAAAGCCCCCCTGCCAAAAGCCGGGCGCGGCCATGTCGAAGCCGGCTTCGCCGATGATGCGCTCCGGGCTCCGCGATCCGCCGTGCGCCAGGACCCTCAGGAAGCGGGGCACGAACGACGCCCCCTCTTCCCGGTACTGCTGGTACAGCGCCAGCACGAGCAGTTGGCCGAAACTGTAGGCGTAGCAGTAAAAGGGGGTCGCATAGATGTGGGGGATGGCGATCCACTCCCAGCGAAAGTCGTCGGAGAGCTCGACCGCGTCGCCGAACTGCTCGCGCAGGTTGTCCATGTACAGCGCGCAGAGATCGTCGGCCGTCGCACCCTCCACCGCCCGCCGGTGCGCCTCCAACTCGAACAGGACAAAGTAGGCCTGGCGGGCGACCGTCGCATACGCGCCGTCGAGCACCCGAGCCAGCAGGTCGCGCCGCACGGCGGGGTCGTCCTCCTCGCGGAGCAACCGGTCGTTCAACAACATCTCGGAGAAGACGGACGCGGTCTCGGCCAGGGGCAGCGCGGAGTGGAAGGTAAAGGCGGAGTGGTGCCCGGCCATGAGCGCGTGGACGGCGTGGCCGATCTCGTGCGCCAGCGCGAACACGTCGTCCGTCTTTCCCACATAGTTGACCAGCACCCAGGGGGTGACGCCAGGCAGAATCCCGGCGCAGAACGCCCCGCCGCGCTTCCCCGGGCGTATCTCTGAATCGACGTGGCCGTCAGCAAAGACGCGCCGGGCGTGATCCACCGCCGCGGGCGAGAAGCGATCCAGGCTGTCCAGCACCATGCCGGCGGCCTCCGGGAAGGAGTAGGTCCGCTCGGCAGCCCGGATCGGGGCGTAGATGTCGTAGCGGCGCAACTGTTCCACGCCCAGCCAGCGGGCCTTCAACCGGAAATAGCGGTGAAAGATCGGCATGTTGCGCCGGCACATGTCCAGCAGCGTCTCGACCACGGGGTCGGGGATGTCGTTGCCCAGGTTGCGGACGGCGACCGGTGCCGTAAAGCCGCGCAAGGCCACGTTCTCGCTGGCCCAATCGCGCACGCGATGGGCATAGATCTGAGCCAGGACCGCCGCCCGGTCGCTGTAGACGCGGAACAGCTCCTGGTACGCCGCGGCGCGCACCTGCGGCGACGGGTCGCGGACGTAGGCGGACAGCTCATCCCGCGTCATCTCCTTCGTCTCGCCATCCACCTCAAGCCGGAAGGAAAAACGGTTGGTGATCATCTCGTACAGCTTGACCAGCGCGTTTGGCCCGTTGACGTCCTTCAGGTTGATGATCCGCTCCTCGGGCTCGGAAAGCGTGTACGGCTTGAAACGGCGGAGCGACTCCAGGTAGTAACAGTAGTCCCCGCTGGCGGCGGCCAGACGCCGGGCCGGCTCATCGTCCAACTCCTTCCACCACAGCGAGAAAAAGAGCGTGCGGTTCTGGACCTCGGTGGACAACTGCTCCATCCGGCCCAGGAAACCGAGCGCGGCCTGCGATTGGGTGTCCTCGGAGAACCACAGATGGGCGTAGCCACCCAGCCGCGCGGCGTTGACGTAAATCGCCTCGGAGAGGCGCATCAGCTCCAGAAACTCGTCGCTGCTCATCTCTGGCGAAAGACGCTCGCGGCTGGCCTCGAACTCTGTGACCTGCCGCTCCAGTTCCGCCAGGATCCGCTCCAGCTCCTCCCCCTCGTGCGCCGGCAGCAGCGCCTCCAGCGTCCACCCAGACTGTTCAAAGTTGTCTTCTATCACTCGTCCTCCTCATATACGCATCTCTCATCTGTCATTTGTCATTCTTCATTGGCCATTGGTCATTGGTCATTGGTCATTGATCATCTCTCTTGCTCGCCGCACCCACTCCCGCTCGGGTTCGAACGTCAACGCCACCAGCGCCTGGTCCCAGGTGAGCCACACGGGCTCGAACTGCTCCTCCCCGCCGGCAGGAGAATCCGGATCGCCCGCCAGCGCCATCAGAAAGTACCGTTCGTCGCGCAAGACGTGCCGCCCGCCGCGCTCAAACCCGACCAACTGGGTGCCCAGGTCGGCACGCACGACCAGGTCAGCGTATCCGCTCTCCTCGCGGGTCTCGCGCAGCGCCGCCGCCTGCACCGCCTCGCCCGGCTCGACGTGCCCCTTGGGCAGCCGCACCTCGCCCCTGCCGGGACGGCACAATACCAGCACGCGACCGTCGTGCACGACGACGCCACCCGCAGCGGTGTAACGCACATAGTCCTTTTCCGCCATTCCACCCCCTTTGCCCTGGGACTAGCCTGTGCTATAATGCCACCAGGAGAACATAATGAGCAGGTCTGATAACCTGGTTGACACCTTGCGACTACATCTGCCCCAGATGGTGAAGGACTTGCCTGTACAGTTGGCCTACCTTCACGGCTCTGCCGCACGTGGAGAGGAGACTCCCTCCAGCGACGTAGACATCGCACTCGTGTGCGATGATGAAACATCGCCTAGCCAGCGGCTGCGGTTGATGCTGGACCTGAGCGCCGAGCTATCCAGACAGGCCGGCATCGCTGAAGCCGATGTCCGTGTCATCAATGACGCCCCGTTGGTTTTCCGAGGCCGCATAGCGTGCGAAGGAGTCCTGCTCTATGCTCGCGACAAGGCACAACAGATCGAGTTCGAGACGCACACACGTGATGAGTACTTTGACTATCTTCCCTTCCACCGGCGGCTGCAAGATGCTTTCCTGAGAAACGTACGTGAGCAAGGGATCCTCTATGGTTCCAGCGAGCTGAAATAATCCCGCACGTACTGCTTCAGTCCCAACGGGATATAGCTTCCTTCCAGTGCGGCGCCGGCCTGGGCAGCGTAACCGGCGTAGACCTCTCGATAGGGCACGTTGGCCTGGCCTCCTTCCGGGATCGGGAGCGGTGCGTCGCCGACGGGCACGCCATCGTCCTCAGCCCCCTCGCGGCCCACGTCCACCCCTGCCCCCTCCTCGTCGAAGCGGTACGGCACGTAGACCTCGTCGTAGGGCGCACCGGTGCCGGCGTCCTCATGATGCCCCGGCTGCGCAAGCTGACCGCCGCCCGGAGCCTGCCCACCCGGCGCCGCTCCTTGCTGACCAGGCGCCTGCGCCGCCTCTCCACCCCCAGCGCCCTGACCGGGCGGTTGCCCCCTGGCAGGCTCGACGTTGCCGGCGCGGGCAATCTGCTCCCGTCCCTCCTGCAACTGCGCCAGCGCCCGCTCGACCGCCTCCTGCCGCTGCACGAGCGCACCAGCCTCTCCCACCCGCTGTGCCGCGTCGCGGATCGCCTCCCGCGCCTCGGCGACGTCGCTGCGCTCGATGGCCTCGACGGCTTGCGTCAACTGCTCTGCCAAATCCGGATCGCTCCCGGCCAATGCCTCCGCCGCCTCCGCCAACTGGCGGGCCAGGTCGAGCTCCTGCTCGCGGGTCAGCGGTTCGCCCGTCACAACGCTGTAGGCAGCCAGCGCCCGGGCGGCCGCCTCGTAGTCGCCGCGCGCCAGCGCCTCGGCGATGTCGCGGGTGAGTTCCGAATCGGCCATCTCCCCGGCGGCGCGCTCCAGCCCGGCCTGCACGCCCGCCGCACCGGGGTCCTGCAATCCCGCCAGCGCCTGCTCCGCCTCCGAAAGGGCCGCCACCGCTTCCTCCGGCGTCGCCCGGCCCTCGCCGAGGTCCTCCTTGAGTGCGGCGATCGCCTCCTCCAGCGCCTGCAGGAGCATCTCGCGCTCGGCCTCGGCCAGCCCTTCGGCCTGGACGACCTCCTCCCGCGCCGCCTCCAGATCCTCGATCTGCTCCTCGACGGCGGCCCGCACGGCGGCCCGCCGCGCGAGCACGTCCTCCTGGGGATTCGGCAGCCCGAGCGAGAGCGCGAGTGCCGCAGCCAGCACGCCGCAGGCGAACGACGCCCGGCGGGAACCCCTCAGCGGCAACGTCGCAGCAAGGTCAACGCGGGCGGCAGCGTCCAGCGCGTCGGCCAACTGAGCCCCGGCCATCTCCCGCGTCGCCCGCAGTTGACCGGTGCCGATCTCGACCGCCGTCGTCAGCCGCTCGGCCAGCCCGAACCGGCGGTCAAAGATGCGCGCCAGTCGGGAAAGCGGGCGCGGGCGCAGCCAGACAACCACCAGCCCCACCGCCACGCCAATGAGCGCCAGCAAGCCCGCCAACCCAACCAGCGAGCGAGCCCGGAGCAGCGGCCACAACCGCGCCGCCAGCGCCAGGGACAGCCCCGCGCCCAGCCCCACCGCCGCCCCCCACGGCCCCCAGACCAGGCTCTCGACCAGCCGCAGCCGCAGCCCCCAGCGCCGCATGTACAACTGGAGATCAGAGATTGGAGACTGGAAATTGTTCATTGGTCATTGGTCATTGGTCATTGGTCATTGGACATTGGTCATTGTTCATTGTTCATTGCGTTTCCTGCCGGCGCACCCGCCGCACCGCCACCAGCAGCAGCACGAGCGCCAGCGCCAGGTAGACGGCCGTGTAGACGATCCAGGCAGAAGGGATCGGAACGCGATGCGTGGCATCGATGCCCTGCCAAAAGTACCAGACGGCGCTCTCCTCCTCCAGGGCCACCTCGGTGAATATGGCCGCGGTGACGGGGCTCAGGCCAGCCGTGAGATAGAGCGCGTACGTCAGGGCGGCCTGCAGCGTCCAGGGCGGCGAGGATGCGCTCAAGCCGGAGGTGAAAGGGTCCGCCAGCACGACGGCGAAGAGCAACAGCAGCATGGGCAGGCCGACCGTCGCCAGCAGCGCCGTCGCGTAGGTCAACACGGTCGAAACCAGCGTCGTGCGCGCCAGCGAGGAGAAACACAGGCCGGCGGCAGCGAAAGCAAAGGCGGTCACCAGCAGGATGACCAGCGCCAGCGCCAACTCCTCCACCACGACGCCGCCCAGGACGAAGGCCAGACTCTCCAGCGGCACGGCGGCCATGATGAGCAGCAGCATGTACGTCAACGCCGCCGCCAGTTTCCCGGACACCAACTGGCGGCCAGAAAGAAGCGTCGTCCGCAGCAACTCGTAGGTCTGGCGCTCTCGCTCGCCAGTGATCGCCCCGGCGGTAAAGGCCGGCGTGATGAACACGACCATAAAGATCTCGACGAGGATGACACTGGAAAAGATGGTCTTGCCCAGTTCGGCCGTGTCCACCCCGCCGCCAGGCCCGCGCGAGCTGACGCTGTAGGTGTAGTAGATGATCGTGGTGAAGCAACTCAGCAACGCCAGATAGACGGTCAGGACGACGAACGCCCGCGCGCCGCGCATACGCCCCCGCAGTTCCTTGATCAGCAGCGGGTTGGATTCGGAACGCAGCCACTTGCGCCGCCAGCCGCGTCGTTTGTCCGTTGTAGCCCCTTCCTCCACCTCAACCTCCTACGCTCGCTTTAACTGCCAGATGGCTCCCCACACCAACAAAGCCGCCCCCGCAAATTCGACGAGCACGGTCCCCAGCGACGTCAACGAGGACCCCATCATCGCCTGACCTGGCATCGCCTCCGAGAACCCCGTCGCCACAGCGGGAGCCAGCGCCAGCGCAACGCCAATGAGAGACGTCGCAAGCCGCAGCGACACCCGCAACACGATGATCGCAGCGTACGAGAGGGCGATGGCAGCCCCCGACGAGCGCGCCAGTGCCGAGACGAACAACCCCACCGCTGCGTGCAGTGCCAGGGAGGCCCACGGCCCGAGCCACCCTGCCACGCCAGCCGCGACCATCCACACCCACGGCCACTCGCCGACAGAGATCGGGTCTGTCTGGAGCACAGAAAGATATGGCGACAGGCCACTGCCACCCACCCAGACAAGCTGGAACGGCGTCAGCAGCGCCAGCGTGAGTATGCCAGGCCACAACTGCGCCAGGCAGCCGCCCAGCTTGCCCAACACGATGGAACGTTCGGTCAGCAACGTCGCCCGCAGCAGGTCGAGCGTGCCCAGTTCCCGCTCGCGCACGATGGACGCGGCGGTCAGCGCCGGAGCGATCCACGGCAGGGCAAAGGCCAACAGCCAGGTGCCCACGCTCAGCAGGCACACGGCCGGCACGCCGGTGGCGAGGGCCGTCACCAGCACCCCCGGCGAATCGCTCAGCGCCAGGACCACGCCGTAGCCCAGCGCAGCCCCCAGCAGCGCCGGGTAAAACATAAAGAAACGCCGCCCTGGCCACCAGCGCTGGCGACGGATCCGCCGCAACTCTAGCCGGAATATGGGGTGGTCGCGCATTGCCTGCCAACGTTCGGTCACTCTGCCCATCGCTCGATCCCTGAAGAAACTCTGACCTACGACACAGTCCCCTTCGTCAGCCGCATGAACACGTCCTCCAGGTCGCCGGTCTCCTCGCGGAACATCACCACCGGGAAACCGGCGCCCACCATCTCGCTCAAGAGCCGGACCAGCGCATCGTCGTCCCCAGAGAACGTGGCATGCAGGTCGCCCTCGCCGTTATCCACGACCGGCTCGACGCCCACCACGTCTGGCCGGCTCGCCAGCCACGCCTGTGCTTCCTCAACCTGGCGTCCCATCAGCCCGATGCACACGACGCGCTGGGTCTGGATAAGCCGCCGCATCTCCTCGAGTGTGCCGACTGCCACCAGCCGCCCCGCCTCGATGATGCCGATGTGCGTGCAGACCTCCTCGATCTCGGACAGGATGTGGGAGGAGACAAAAATCGTCTTGCCCATCGCCTGCAGCTCCCGCAAGAGCTCCCGGATCTCGATCCGCGCCCGGGGGTCCAGGCCCGAGGCCGGCTCGTCGAGGATCAGCACCTGCGGATCGTGGACCAACGACCGGGCCAGGCACAGCCGCTGTTTCATCCCCCGCGAGAGCGCATCCACGTAATCGTCCCGCCGGTGGGCCAGCTCGACCAATTCCAGCAGGTCGTCCACCAGTTGGCGACGCGTCTCGGCCGGAATCTCGTAGCAGGCGGCGAAGAAATCGAGGTACTCCCAGACCTTCATGTCGCCGTAGACGCCAAAGAAATCGGGCATGTAACCGACGGCCCGCCGCACCTCCCGCCGCTCGCCAAGCACCGAGTGGCCCGCGACCCACGCCTCTCCCGCCGTCGGGCGCAGGACCGTCGCCAGGATGCGCATCGTCGTCGTCTTGCCTGCCCCGTTGGGCCCGACGAAGCCAAAGACCGCCCCCTCTTCGACGGTCAGATCCAGTTCCTCCACCGCCGCCAGTGGGCCATATCGCTTCGTCAGTCCCCGCGTCTCGATAATCGTCGCTTTATGCAGTTTCTGCGCCATCATCGCTGCCCCTTGATCGTGATCGCCAGGGTTTCCACATCGGCAGGCCACTCGGCATCCGTGTCCAGCCGCAGGAGCACGTCGCCCGACCTGGTGACGTAGACGCCGGCGTCGGGAATCGTGTGACGACCCCAGCCCACGTCCAGCCTCTCCCAACCGCCACTCGCCTCGTTCCACAGGGAGACCGCCGGTGGATGTGACGTGTCGCCCCGGCTGCTGCCCTCCAATTGCAGCACCAGCTCGTCCACCTGCCGCAGGGCCACCCCATCCCAGGTCGTGAAACGGAACACCACCGCCGATTCAGGCTCCATGTGCAATCCCCCCGGCCACACATCCACGCCGCCTGCGGTCTCCTCGACCGCACGCGTGATCAGGCCGGGCGGGATCACGACCGTCGCGCCCGGCTGCAGCCCTGCCACCGGCAGCGCGTAGACGTAGAGCGCCGTCTCGACCGCTGAAAAAGGCCGCCCCACCACCTCCGCCGGCAGCGGGGCCTCCTCGGCCCACCCCACCAGGTAGATACCCCTTCCCAGGTCCAGCCCACCATCCTGAGAAAAAAACGCCTGGAGAAACTGATGACGTCGATACAATTCCGGATCCTCCCAGTAGATCGCTATCCCCAGGATTTGCTCTGCGATGTCAGTCCGGCCGGAGGCAACGTCGTACACGAAACCCACGCCTATCCCCTCACCGGCCCCCAGATCCCCCAACTGCTGCGCCTGATCCCCCGAGATGAGCACAGCATCCTTCAGAGGAACCCCGCCGTTGCGCAGCCTCCCTTCCACTCGTAGGCCGCCAGAGGCACCGCTGACCATTTGCAGATCGGCATCCACAGGCGAGACGTCCACGTATCCCTCGACGACGAACGGCCGCACGTCACCCACGTCCACCCGCAGGCCGGTCACCGTCAGGCCCTCCGCCTGCTGGATAAAGCGCGGTGGCCGCGTCACCTCGCCCAGCGCCCGTCCGCCGGGAGGCGGCAGCCGCCCGCCAGGAGGATCGCCAGGCATTTCGCGCGCGCCCGCGCCCGCCACCCACACGTCGTACGTCGTGCGCCGCGGGGAAAAGATCCCCACCACTTGGCTCGCGCGCCCCACGCTTGCACCCGGCGGCACGTACACGGCCGCCAACTGGTGCACGATCGGCGTGCCTCCCCGGATCTGGAAACCGGTCACGTAGGCACACGCCGTGAACCCCACGATCAGCGCCGGGACGGTCAGCCAGGCCAGTTCCCGCCGGTCCAGTTTGCGCAAGACGAGGTAATTGACCGGGCCGATGAGCAGCGTATACGCGAGCATAAAGGCCAGAATCTGCAACATGGAGGGCGGCTCCAGGCCGGGAACGGCGTTGGCCGCCTCGCGCGCACTGGTCCCGTTGCGCAACGTAATCCGTGGGACAGTTGCGCCCCCCATCTCGACGATGAACTCCCACAGGCGACCGTTGTCGTCCCAACGGACGAACGGGCTCAGGCCGGCGTCGAACGCCAGGAAGTCGACCTTGCCCGCTCCGGTGGTGCGGCGCGCCAACAGGATGAGGTCTCCTCGCTCATCTTCCTGCCGGATGAGCGCCTCCCCGTCCCGCAGCACCGTCTCGGCGACGGCGTAGGGTCCCGGCGCGATGGGAGCCCCCCACCATTCGCCCAACACTCCCAGGTCCTCAACGGCACGCGTGCCCCCGACCACGCCGGGTAAAACATAGACCGGCAGCAGATCGGCGACGCCGGCGACGGTGCGGGCGGCTCCAGCGCCCCCCCCAACGACGAGATGCCCACCGTGGGTCACCCACGTCTCCAGCGCCTGCCGCTGCTCGCTGCTGAGCGCGGTCGTGTCGACGTCGGTCAGGACCAGGACGTCCAGCCCGTCCCAACCCAGCGGGTCGGGTGGCAGCGCACCCAGGTCCAGGTGAGCCACGGCGGCCCTTCCGCCGGCCGGCGCGATGTCGCTCAGGAAATTCAGCGCCGAGGGACTGCTGCTGGCGACGCCATAGAGCCGGTCCTCCTCGCGCAACCAGGTCACCACAGCCTCCTTCGCAGAGAGCACCGCACCTCCGGCAATGAACTGCACGGTGGGACGATCGCGAGACGAGGCCTCGGCAGGCGGGAGAACGAAAACGTACGCCTTCCGCGAACGAGCGGGGAGCACGACCCGGCGGGCATACACGTCGGGCACGGTGCCCACGCGCGTGCCACCGGTGGTGAGGTATAGCTCACCCTCGACGTCCGCGCCCTCGTTCGAGACGACGACGTATACCGGGCACCAGTCGCTGCTATGACAGTAGCCGTCGAAACCGGCCGTGACCTGCAGCGCCAGGCCGCCCGCCTGGGCCATGGCGGGTCCACGCGTCCAGGCCAATGCAACCACGACGAACCATAGAATCCACGCTGTCCGCTTCACCCAGCAGCTCCCATTGTGAGTCTCACATCCTCTGGACGACCGGCGACGTCCCGAGGTTCCACGCCCCTGACTAGAACGCCATATCCCATGCTGCGACCATTATAGCACATCCCCTATCAGACTCAACTCCACTTGCCGGGAGTGTATCGCATTTGGGACAGCCCCGCCGACGATTGAAATCATCGGCTGATACCAAATTCGGGAAGGTTGCACCTTGCACTCTCCATTCCCTGTGATACACTATGGCCTCATGAAGAACCTGCGCTCAGCCACCCATCCCGCCGCTGCCTCAGCCATCGTCGCGTTGGCGCTCACCGCGCTCCTGTACGGGGACGCGCTCGCGCTCCCGCTGTTCTCCGACGACCTGGTCCAGATTCCCTGGTTGGAATCCATCTCGTGGCGGGAGTTGTGGTCCAGCGCCAGCCCCTACGGCTACTACCGGCCCCTGTGGTACACGCTCTGGCGCCTATGGGGCGGGCTCGTCGGCGGCCTGCACCCATGGGGCCTGCACTTGCTCAACGTGGCCGCCCACGTCCTCGCCGCCTGGCTCACCGGCCTGCTGGCCGCGACGTGGACACAGCCGGCCGTCCCTTTCAGAAAACGCACGATACCTGCGTGCGTGGCGACCGCGATGTTCGCCGCCTTCCCGTTCTCACGCCAGGCCGTCGCCTGGCCCGGCGCGCTGTACAACCCGCTGGTCAGCGCCATGGCGGCCGGAGCGCTGCTGGCCTACGACCGGGGTCGGAGAGGGCACGGGACACGGTGGATCGGCCTGGCGCTCCTTCTCGCGGCGCTGGCGCCCTTCAACTACGAGGCCGGCCTGCTCGTCGGGCCACTGGTCGTGTTGACCGAGGGGGTGCGCTGGCTGCAGCGCCGGGTGCGCTGGCTACAGCGCCGCTGGCTCCAGCGCCGCTGGTCGCGCGGCTCCCGGTGGCCGGTCGCCTTCGCCGGCCTCTTCCTGATCACGCTCGTGATCTGGCGCGTGATGCGTGGGGCCGGTGCCACCGGCTTTGGGCTCAACCCGCCCGACCTGCGGCGCAACGCGGGCTACCTGGTGCAGGGCCTGATCTACCCGGCCGCACCGCTGGCCCAGCAGTTGGCGGCGTGGCAGGGGATCGACCCCGAACTGAGCCTGTGGCTCATCGCAGTGCCCACGCTGGCGGTGCTGGCGTGGAGCGGGCTGCGGCGGAACCGGGACGCGCTCCGGCTGGGAGCGATCTGGTTCGCGCTCTTTGCGCTGCCCCCGCTCGTCTCGATGGAGGCCGCATGGTTCGCACTGGCCCCCCGCTTCCTGTACATGACGGCGGCCGGCGCGTCGCTCGTGTGGGCAGCGGCCGTGAGCAGTTGGCTCGCACCGCTCCGTCCTCCCCGGCGGACACTGGTGGCCGGGGCGCTCCTCGTGGCGCTGCTGGCCCCGGCAGCCCGCTTCGTCCGGGACGGGATGCGCCTGTACGGGATGGCCGGCGAACCAATCTGGGACGCAGCGGCGGCGGCAGCCACGCACGAACCGGGGATGCTTCTGGTCAACCTGCCTCTGCGGATCGTGCCTCGCAGCCGCATCTACCCGCTCGGCTTCGAGGGCATCACCCCCCTGCCGGCACGCGTCACCGCCGAGGAACTCGTAGCCGTCCACACCGGCATCCACGACGCGGCCGAGGCCGTCGCCTTTGGTATCGCGGCGGTCGACGATCCGCCCGGCTACACCTATCAGCCCTTCGGCCAGCCGGTCGGATGGGAAGAACTGGCGGCCGCGGTTCGCCGGACCCGCGCCGTCTACCTGACCCGGTACGGGCCCGAGCGCATCCGCCTGGTCGAGGCCGGCGGCGCCGCCGGCGGCGGCAACCCGCCGGGCGACCCGCTGGCCCGCTTCGGAGATCACCGCTTCGGGGACCGCGTGGCGCTGCTCGACGCGGCCTGCACCTGTGACGAGACCGGGCAGGTGCACCTCACCGCGCACTGGCGGGCCGAGGCATCCATCAAAACGGACGCGGCCGTCTTCGCGCACCTGCTCGATCCACAGGACACGATCGTCGCCCAGGCCGACGGCTACCCGCTGTTGGGGATGCTCCCCCTCTGGCTCTGGGAGCCCGGCGAGATCGTGCGTGACGTGCGCCACTTTGACGCTGTGCCTGCAGGAGAATATACTGTGAGACTGGGAATGTGGGAGCTGGCGACCGAGGCGCAGTGGCTGGCGACCGGGTATCCGGATGGAATCGTGCGCCTGCCTGTACGTTGCCCATGACACAGAGGAGACAAGAGAGATGCCGACGATGAACCGCCGCGAGTTTATCAAGTACGCCAGCGGGGCGCTGGCGTGGATGGCGCTGCCGCGCACGCCTCCGCCCGCCGCCCCACCCGCGTCCGAAGCATCGCCCACCTCGCTGGGGCGCATCGCCACCTGGTGGTGGCAGGCCGTGCGCCGTGAGCCCTCCCAGCAGGCCGAGTGGGTGGCGTGGAAGAAGCGGGACGAGATCATACCGCTGTACGCCGCCGTCGCAGGAAAAGCCCCCTGGCCGGACAATCCGATCTGGTACCAGACCGACGGGGGGTTCATTCACAGCGGCTACGTGCAGCCGGTGGAGAACAGCCCGAGCGCTGAGGTCATCGCCAGGGTGGCCAAGCCGGGCTTCTGGGCCCAGGTCTGCGTGCCCATCGCCGAGGCCCGCTGGCGGCCCACCAGCCCCTACGTGGGGTACAAGCTCTACTACGGCACCGTCTACCGCGTCGTCAACACGACGGCGGATGCCGACGGCCACTGGTGGTACCAGCTCAAGGAAGGCATCACCTATGCACCCGGACCCTACGTGCCGGCGTGGTCCGTGCGCGGCATCCCGCCCGCGGAGCTGGCCCCCATCTCACCCGGGCGATCCGACAAGTGGATCGAGATCGACGTTGACGCCCAGATGCTGAGGTGCCTCGAGGGAGGGGCAGCGGTCTTTGACACGCGAATCTCCTCGGGCCTGCCCGGGACGGCGACGCCGCGCGGCGAGCACCGCGTGCTGTACAAGCGCCACACCAGTCGCATGATCGGCGGGAGCGAAGAGAGCCGGTATGATCTGCCGGGCGTTGCCTTCCCCGTCTATTTCACCCGCTCAGCCGTCGCCATTCACGGCACCTACTGGCACAACGATTTCGTACGGCGGCACAGCCACGGCTGCGTGAACGTGACCAACCAGGCGGCCGAGTGGGTTTTCCGCTGGACCGACCCGGTGGTCGCCTACGACGAACTCAAGGCGAACGCCGCACCCGAAGAAGGCACGCGCGTCGTCGTCATCTGACGGGCGTGGGGGCTGACATCCACCTGGCGACGCGGCTCGTCCAGCGACGACGCGGCCCGCGCGACGCGGGGCGTCCATTCAACGGGCACGCTGCAACTCCCACAGCCGGCCCAACACCGCCTCAAGCCGGGCCGCCAGCAGGTCTGGCTTGCCGGTCGTCACGTCGTCCTCGTTCGGAAAGACGACGGTTGGCACGCGGACCGATCCCACGGTGAGGAAGCCAGAGTCGCCAGGACCGAACGTGGCCCAGTCGTCGTCCCGGTAGAGGCGCGCCAGCTTCTCGTCGGGCAACGAGTGCTCCAGGATGCTGTCCGGCCGCTCGGGGTTAAACCGGCGGCGATTCTTGCGCAGCGATTCCTCAAAAGAGACCTGCACGTAGACGACGGCGGCCCGGCGTAGCAGGTCTTTGGCCAGGTGCGAGAACGCCCCCGCGTAGCCTCCGTGCTCACTGCCCCGGGAAAACTCGACGATCGTCGTGGTGCGGTCGTGAAACGCCGGCTCGTCGCGCAACCGCTTGCCATACTCCAGGCCCAACCGCTCGATCAACAGGTGCCACAGGTAGGGGTACCTGAAGTAGCCGTCGGCGCCGGTGTGCAACCGCGGCTGCCCGAGCCGTTCGCTCAGAATATGGTCCTCCTCGAACCAGGTCCAAAGCATGGGAAAGTCGTCGAGCACGTCCACGTCGCCGACGTGGAACCTGCGTCGCCGGTCCTCAGCGGACGCCTCAGCAGACGTGTGCATCAGGAGGTCAATGATCTCGCTCTTCCCAGAAGCTGGCCGGCCAATCAGGATCAGTACGTCGAACGTATCCTCGCCCATGACGTCCCTCCTATCTTCCCCGCTCATCTGCCTCCCCGCCCTCCTCGACCTCGCGGAAACTGGGGTTTCCGAGGTAGAAGCAGAGCATCACCTTCCCATACGACCGCTGATCAAAGAGCGCCAGGTGCTCGAGCGCCAGGTCCTCGTACTCCCGTGGGTGAATCTGCGCGATGGCCCACCCGTCGTCGGCCAGCCAGGCCGGGTGGGCGTCCAGCGCCCGCAGCGTCTGCGCCCACAGGCCCCGGTACTGCGGCGGCGCGACGTAGACGTACTCGAACACGCCCGCTGGCCCCCCGGGAGAGGCCAGGAAATCGAACACGTCGGCCCGCACGACCCGCGCCCCGGCCTCCAGCCGGGTGTGCGCGAGATTCTCACGGATGGTGCGCAGCGCCTGGCCCGCTCGCTCCACAAAGACGGCCCCCACGGCTCCCCGGCTCAATGCCTCGATCCCGACCTGCCCGGTACCGGCAAACAGATCCAGGAAGCGACAACCGATAATGTCGTTGCCGATGATGCTGAAAAGCGCCGACTTGGCCCGATCCGTGATCGGCCGTGTCCCTTTGCCCGGCACGGATTTCAGCCGGTGCCCCTTCGCCTTGCCCGCGATGACGCGCATGGCACACCCCCTGTCCAACTGCGATCACGCGCACGACTATACCTCACACTCGCACGATTGACAAATCCAGCAGCCGCATTATACTGAAATCGGGAGCGGAGGATCGTGAGCGGAGATGAGTCGACAAGGCATCCCCAGCATTTCAGACATACTGGAGCGCATCCCACCCGGCGAACGAGCCGACGGTGCGCGGGCACTCGTCGAACGCGCATACGCCGTGGCCGAACGCGCCCACACCGACCAGACACGCAAGACGGGTGGGCCATACATCCAACACCCGTTGGCCGTGGCCTTCCTGCTGGCTGACCTGGGGATGGACCCAGACACCATCGCCGCCGGCCTGCTGCACGACGTGGTCGAGGACACGGACGTCGATCTGGAAATACTGGCACAGGAATTCGGCCCCGACGTCGCCAGCCTGGTCGATGGCGTGACCAAACTGGAGCAGATCGAACAGGAGCAGATCGACCGGTTTAACAAGATGGGCGAGAGACTGCGCGACGAGCAGGAGTCCGAAAGCCTGCGCAAGATGTTCATCGCGATGGCGGAGGACATCCGCGTCGTGATCATCAAACTGGCCGATCGCCTGCACAACATGCGCACGCTTGACCCTCTCCCCCCGGAACGTCGCAAGACATTCGCCCGCGAGACGCTAGAGATCTTTGCCCCGCTGGCCAACCGGCTGGGCGTGTGGCAATGGAAGTGGGAACTGGAAGACCTGAGCCTCCGTCACCTGGACCCCACCACCTATGCCGAAATCGCATCCCTCATCAAAGAGCGCCGCCCGGAGCGAGAGGCCGGCATCCAGCGACACGTCCAGGTCCTCAAGCAGAGGCTGACCGAGGAAGACATCGAGGCCGAGATCACCGGCCGGCCCAAGCATATCTATAGCATCTACAACAAGATGGGACGCAAAGGCGTCCCGTTCCAACGGGTCTACGACGTTCGCGGCATCCGCGTGATCACCCAGACCGTTCCCGAGTGCTACCGCGTCCTGGGCATCGTGCACGGACTGTGGAAACCCATCCCCGGCGAGTTCGACGACTACATCGCCACACCCAAAGAGAACTTGTACCAGAGCCTGCACACAGCCGTCGTCGGTGACGACGGCAACACGCTCGAGGTACAGATCCGCACCTGGGAGATGCATCGTACCGCCGAATACGGCATCGCCGCCCACTGGCGCTACAAGGAAAGCGGCAAACGGGACGAGGCCTTCGAAGCCAAGATCGCCTGGCTGCGCTCGCTCCTGGAATGGCGCAAGGAAGTCACCGACGCCAGCGAGTTCGTCGATGCGATGAAGACCGACATCTTTCGGGACCGGGTGTACACCTTCACCCCGAAAGGCAAGCTCATTGACCTGCCGGTCGACGCAACACCGATCGACTTTGCCTACCACGTGCACACCGAGATCGGCCACCGCTGCCGGGGAGCGCGAGTCAACGGCAAACTCGTCAGCCTGGATTACCAGCTCAGGAACGGCGATCAGGTCGAGATCCTGACCACTCGACGCGGAGGGCCCAGCCGCGACTGGCTGAACCCCGCGCTGGGCTTGATCAAGACCAGCCGTGCCCGCAACAAAATCCGCCAGTGGTTCCGCCGCCAGGATCGGCAACAGAACATCGCACAAGGACGCGATATCGTCGAGCGCGAATTAAAGCGCCTGGGGGTAGAGAGGCTCGGCCACGAGGCCGTCGCCCAGCTCTTCGGCTACGAGGAACTGGGCGACTTTTACGCCGCCGTCGGCTTTGGAGACATCCACAGCCAGCAGATCGTCAGCAGGATCGCCGCCACGCGCCCCCGCGAGGAGGCGGAATTCCCCCTCGCCCCTCCGCCTCCCGTGCCGACGGTCGAGGGCATCCAGGTACAGGGCACCGGCGGTCTGCTGACCCGGCTGGCCCGCTGTTGCCATCCGTTGCCGGGCGACGACATCATCGGCTACGTCACTCGCGGTCGGGGTGTCACCATCCATCGCCGCGACTGCCCCAACATCCTGCGCCTGGAGGACACGGAGCGGCTGATTGAAGTCAGTTGGGGCACCCACGCGCAGACCGTCCCGGTCACGATCCACATCACGGCCTACGACCGGGCCAGGTTGCTCAGCGAAATCTCTAACATCATCGGTGCCGAGGACATCAACATCTCCGCCGTCAAGCAGGACACACGGAAAAACTTGGCCACGATCTATATCACCATCGAGGTCAACAGCATGGCCCAACTCAGCCGCGTCCTGACCAAGATCGAGCGGCTGCCCAACGTGATCGAGGCCCGCCGGCACACGGGATGAAGCAAAAACCCGGCTTCTCGTCAAAGCCGGGTCGTCTACCACGCAGGCTCCAGGCTATGGGTCCGTCGGCACGCGATCCTGATACGTTCCGCGCTCCACCAGGGCCTGTTGTGCGTCGAGCCACTCCTGAAACGCATCTTCCCCCAGTGACTCGCGCGCCAGTTCATCCAGTTCACGGTCCTCGCGGCCGACCACCTCGATGATGCTGTGGCGCGTGCCATCCTGGCTGGGCACCGGCCCGCTGTGCTGCCCCACCTCCAGCTCAAACGCCAGGTCAGATAACTCGGCGTCCAGACGGCGTTCCAACATGCTCCTGGGGAACCAGTCCATCTCGGTGCCGTACCCGGTGACCTCCTCGTCCGCCTCTAGCTCATCCACCAGCGTCTGGAAATCCTCCCCACCATCCAACCGGGCCGCCAGTTCACTTGCTCGCTCCTCGCTATCCACGATCAGGTATCGCACTTTGACCTGATCGGCCGTGGCAGGGACCTCTGCCTTCACCTCTTCGCGCAGCTTCTCAACCAGCAACGACGCCTCGGCCCAGGAACGGTACTGCTGCTCCGAGATGCCTAATGGTTTGAGTGACTGCTTCAGGTACGTATCGTACCGTTGACGAAAGTCCGCCTCGGTCATCGGAGTTGGCGTGGGCAACGGGGTAGATGTCGGCGCGGCGGTGAGCACACCCGTCGGCGTCAGCGGAAATGTGACGGCCGGACCTGGCGTGGGAGTGGCAGGATTCCGATCGTACCCAAAGTACTGTTCGATCTCCCGCTGCAGTTCCTCCGGCGCGACAGAGATGCCACGGCGTTCTGCCTCCTGGCGCACCAACTCCTCCTCGATCAACTGATCGAGGGCCTGGTCCCCGATGCTCAGCGCGTTCGCCGGCGACAACTGATTTTCCAATTCACGGATGTTACCCTGGATGTACTCCAGATACATCTGTGCTTCCGAGTCTGTCGGATCGAGGGTCAACTGCTGCCCGCGCCAGAACTGGAGCTCGGTCTGCATCTGCATCCGCGAGAAGCGCACCCGCGCCTGAAAGTCGGCCGCCCTGATCGGACTACCACCCACGGTCGCGACCGCCTCACGGGCCTTGACGACGTTCTCGAAGATAAAGCCATAGGCCAGAACACCGACAACCAGGACACCCACAGCGACCACGCCTATGATGAGGAGCCTCTCGACACGCCTTTCCTGCTCCAGGTGGGAACGCTGTTTACGCGTCAATTCCTTCGATGCATGCTTCTTTGCCTTCTTTGCCATGCTGTTCTCTCACGTAGACGCAACTGGCCGCAAGCCGATAGCCACTGGTGGCCGATCGCTGCCTGCCAACTGCTGATAGTTGACTGCCAACCTCTGCACACACACTAGCGGCTGCGCCCAGGCTCCACGACGAACGGCAAAAACGCCAGGTGCCGGGCACGCTTGATCGCCACGGCAAGTCGGCGCTGATGCTTGGCACAGGTTCCCGTCTGCCGTCGTGGCCGGATCTTGGCCCGGTCGGTCAGAAAGCTCCTCAGCATGTCCACCTGCTTGTAATCGATGTGAGTAGTTTTTTCCTCACAGAACCGACACGTTTTCCGGCGCCTGCTGAACCACTGCTCGCCGCCACGCCGCCTGCTGGGCCGCGCCCCTCTGCGCTGCCCCCCTCTTCTCGAGGACTGCTCCCCCGTATCTGAATTCTCCCACTCTGCCAACGATTCAACCTCCCTTGCCGGCAGGTTGGTAAACTGAGGACCAGCTTCCCAACCTCCGATTGCCAATCAGCCGATTAGAAAGGGAACTCTTCCTCACCCACGCCTGTGGCCTCTATGGCCTCCGAAACACCGCGGCGGCCCCCCAACAGGATCATTTCACTCGCCACCAACTCGGTGCGGAACCGTTTCCTTCCCTCGTGATCTTCCCAACTGCGCGTCTGCAAGCGCCCCTCGACGTACACCTGCTGACCCTTGCGAAGATGCTGCTTGCATATCTCGGCCAGATTGCCCCACGCCACCACGTTGAACCACTCGGTCTCCTCGCGGCGCTCGCCTTCCGAGTTCGTCCAACTGCGGCTTGTGGCGACACTGAACGACGTCACAGGCTTCCCGCTGGGAATGTAACGCATCTCGGGATCACGCCCTACGTTCCCAATCACCAGTACTTTGTTCAGACCCCTCACCATGGCGTTCTCACTCCCTACGACTGCAAAGTGATACCACCGGGCAACCGATTCAAGCGACCTGCTTGCTCACTCAACGCGCACAATCAGGTGACGCATGAGCGGCTCAACCAGTCCAAGATCACGCTCCAGCCCCGCCATGCCCTGAGCTTCCAGCTCAAGCTCCATCAACACGTACTGGCCTTCCCCTTGCTTCTCGATGGGATAGGCCAGCCGACGCAACCCCCAGGGCTCTACTCTCGAGACCTTGCCGCTGTTGCGCTCGATCAGGCCTGTGACCCTCTCCAACACAGCGGTCAGATCATCCTCGTCCAACTCTGGGTGAACGATAAAAATCAGCTCGTAACTGCGCACTGGACGGTATACCTCCTTTCCGTGGGATTGCCCCCAGACCGCGTGCCGGGAGCGGAAAGCCCGCCTATGGGCGCGCAACGGGCGCTATCATAACACAAAGGCATTGATTTGGCAAGCAAGATGAAATGACCGTCCTCACCCAGCCTCGTATCCGGCGATGGCCGCGGCGACGAAAGCCTCGAACAGGGGATGAGGGCGGGTGGGACGGGACTTGAACTCGGGGTGAAACTGGCTGCCCACCATAAAGGGATGACCGGCCAGTTCGGTGATCTCGACCAGTCGCCTGTCCGGCGAAAGCCCACTGAACACGAGCCCTGCGCCTGCCAGCAGGTTACGGTAGGCGTTGTTCACCTCGAAGCGGTGGCGATGCCGCTCCTGGACCTCCGATACGCCGTAGGCCAGGGCCGCTTTCGTCCCGGGCACCAGTTGGCAGGGATACAAGCCCAACCGCATCGTGCCCCCCATATCCTCGATCGCTCGCTGCTCGGGCATCAAATCAATCACAGGGTACCTGGTGTGGGGATCGAACTCCACGCTGTTTGGCTTCTCGCTGCCCAGGGCGTGACGGGCCAGTTCGACGATCATCACCTGCAGGCCCAGGCACAGCCCCAGGTAGGGGACCTGCCTCTCCCGCGCCCAGCGCGCCGTGGCGACCTTGCCCTCAATGCCCCGCTCGCCGAAGCCGCCGGGCACGACGACGCCGGCCACACTGTCCAGTTCATCCCATCCCCGGCCGCGCTCGAGCGCTTCCGAACTGACGTAACGCACGTCAACGCCCCACCCGTGCGCCAGCGCCGCGTGATCGAGCGCCTCGCGCACGCTGATGTACGCGTCGTGGAGCTCGACGTACTTGCCCACGATGGCAATGGGCAGCGATGACTTGGGCGCGCGGATGCGGTCCACAAGCTCACGCCAGTCGCTCAGATCCGGCGCTCCCGCGTTCAGCCCCAACTGTTCGACGACGAAATCGCCCAGCCCGGCATCCTCCAGAATCAGCGGTATCTCGTACAACACCGGCGTCGTCACCAGCGGGACGACGGCGCGTCGTTCGACGTCGCAGAAAAGCGCGATCTTGTCGCATAGCGCATCATCCACCGGGTAGTCGGCGCGGGCGATGATGACGTCGGGCTGGATACCGATCGAGCGCAACTCGCGCACGCTGTGCTGCGTGGGCTTGGTCTTCAACTCGCCGGTAGCGCCGACGTGGGGCAGGAACGTGACGTGGATGTAAAGCGTGTTTTCGGGGCCCACGTCCCGGTGGATCTGCCGCAACGCCTCCAGGAAAGGTAGTCCCTCGATATCGCCGACCGTGCCACCGACCTCGACGATCACGACCTCAGCCCCACTCTGCTCATCGACCAGCGCGATGCGGCGCTTGATCTCGTCGGTGATGTGCGGGATCACCTGGATGGTGCCCCCCAGAAAGTCACCCCGGCGCTCCCGGGCGATGACCTCCGCGTAGACCTGGCCGGCGGTGACGTTGCTCGCTCGCGTCAGGCTCTCGTCGATGAAACGCTCGTAATGCCCCAGGTCCAGGTCGGTCTCCGCTCCATCGTCGGTGACAAAAACCTCGCCGTGCTGATAGGGCGACATCGTCCCCGGGTCCACATTGATGTAGGGATCGAGCTTCTGGATCGAGACGCGCACACCCCGCGCCTTTAACACCCGGCCCAGCGAGGCCGCCGCCACCCCCTTGCCCACACTGCTGATCACCCCACCGGTACAGAAAATGTATTTGCGCATATTCCCTCACCTGACGCTCAAGAGAAGTGGGGAGAGTCGCTTGGGTGCGACTCTCCCCACATAAGAAGACAATGGATTTACGGCCCGTGCCAAGCCCACGACGACAGCCCTGTCTCGCTATCCCCATACCAGCGAAAGTGCCTACAGAAGGTCAGTCAGGTCCTCGGCTGCCCGCCGCATATCCAGAAAGATGAGGCCCAGTTTGGCGCCTTCGCGCGCCAGCACAGTGAGCACTGCCTCCTCGCCCACCGACGTCAGGAGGACGTAGCCGTGGTTCCCCCGGACGTAGACCTGGTTCAGCACACCGCGCCCCAACTCGCTGGCGATGCGCTCGCCTAGCGAGAGCATCGCGGCCGACATCGCCGACACCCGATCCTCCTCCACATTCGCCGGGAGGGCAGAGGCCATGATCAGCCCATCCACGCTGACGATGGCCGAAGCCTGAATGTCGGGTGTGCTGGCCTGCAGGTCTCGCAGCCGATCTACCATCAACTCACTGCGTGACTTTGCCATGCACCGCCCCTCCTTTTCGCATTGCTTTGCCCGCCCTCATTTGCAGATCAGGATTGTCCGAACACCCATGCACTATAGCACAAATGGTGGTTTACGCAAGCGACAGGCACCACTCGTGTTCACTGCCTGCTGACTGCTTGATTCTACTCCAATTTGCCCGCCTGCGCAAGCCTGCACGCTGCGCCCGCACGACGTGGCGGCGGCCCTGGTGACGACTGGCGCTGTGGGCGCGTGACTGCCGGCGAAACGAGCGCCCTGATCTGCGCAACGGTCATGGCGGTTTTGCGTCGCTGAGGTCGCCGCGGCGGCGCTGTGAACATTTGACTTCTACGCAAAGTCGTACTACACTATATGCGCTCCAGACGCAACGTCTCGCCCCTGGAGTGAGGATAGGGCATCGGCAGAGACAGCAGGAATGCTTTGGAGGTAAGATTATCGAGGTACTATGAAGCCCACCCGATATCGAGGTTGTGGTGGGCTTTTCGTGTCTGCGATCAGCCCCGAGCGCGAGGTAGACAAATGCCCGACATCAGACCCGGCCACATTGTCCAAGGTCCACGCTGGCCCGAGCCGGTGGACGTCAAGCTCGTCGAGGACCTGGGCGACTACGTCCACCTCGTCGGCGCGACCACCGGCTCCGGCGAACACGTGGACCAACTGATCCCCCGCGGCGAACTGGCCCAGTTGCAGATCGCCCGCGTGGAGACCGACTTCGCCGCCTCACCCCGCCAGGTTTTCCTGGGCCTGGAGGCCCGCCGCTATCGCTTCGCCTCCCTCTACGACCCGCTGCTGGCGATGAACACTTCCAAGGTGGACCCGCTGCCCCACCAGATCGAGGCGGTCTACGGCTACGTCCTGCGCTTGCCCCGCATCCGCTTTCTCATCGCCGACGATCCCGGCGTGGGCAAGACGATCATGGCCGGGCTGGTCATCAAGGAACTCAAACTCCGGCACCTGGCCCGCCGCATCCTCATCGTCGTGCCGGGCCACCTCAAGGACCAGTGGCGGCGGGAGATGAAGGAGCGGTTCGAGGAGAACTTTGTCGTCATAGACCGGGGGGTGATTGACGCCCTCTATAGCGAGAACGTCTGGCAGCGGGAGATGCAGATCATCACCTCGATGGACTTTGCCAAGCAGGACGACCTCCTGCCCTCCCTGGCCTCGACCCACTTTGACCTGGTCATCGTGGACGAGGCGCACAAGATGAGCGCCTACGTCTACGGCAACAAACTGGAGCGGACCAGCCGCTACCGGCTGGGGGAAGTCCTCTCGCGTTGCACCACTCATCTGCTCTTTCTGACCGCCACGCCCCACAAGGGCGATCCGGAGAACTTTCGCCTCTTCCTGGACCTGCTGGAGCCCGGCTTCTTCGCCACCACCGCTATGCTGGCCGAATCCATCCGCAACCAGGACAACCCCCTGTTCATCCGCCGCGTCAAGGAGGACATGAAGGACTTTGAGGGCAAGCCGCTCTTCCTGCCGCGCTACGTGGAGACCATAACCTTCGACCTGGGCCGCGAGTCGGTGCCGGAGAAAGACCTGTACAACGCGCTCTCCCGCTACGTGAAGGTGCAATACAACCGGGCCCTGACCCGCGACCGGCGGCGCAACGTCGCCTTTGCCCTGGTCATCCTCCAGCGGCGGCTGGCTTCCAGCACATACGCCCTCTATCGCTCCCTGGAGCGACGCAAGAAGCGGCTGGAAGACATCTTGCAGGAGGCCCAGAAGGGGGCGCAAGAGCTGCACCGGCCGGGCGCTGGGAGCCTGGACTTTGACGCCGTGGAGGACCTGAGCGAGGAAGAACGTTGGCGGCAGGAAGAGATCTGGGAGACGCTCAGCGTGGCCGAGAACCGCCAGGAACTCGAGCGGGAGATTCAGATCGTGGAGACCCTCATCCAGCAGGCTCGCGCCATCATCCAGGGCGGGGAGGAGGTCAAGCTGCGCCACTTCCGGGAGGCGCTCGACGACCTGAACCGCCAACACCCCGGCGCCAAGATCCTCGTCTTTACCGAGGCCCGCGACACGCTGGAATACCTGGAAAAGCGCATCCGCGAGTGGGGCTACTCTATCTGCACCATCCACGGTGGGATGCGCCTGGAAGAGCGCGTCCAGGCCGAGGGCATCTTTAAGAACGAGGCCCAGGTGATGGTGGCCACCGAGGCCGCCGGCGAGGGCATCAACCTCCAGTTCTGCAACCTGATGATCAACTATGACATCCCCTGGAACCCCAACCGGCTGGAGCAGCGCATGGGCCGGGTGCACCGCTACGGGCAGACCAAAGAGGTCTTTGTCTTTAACCTGGTGGCCGGGGACACCCGCGAGGGCCAGGTGCTCGTGCGGCTCTTTGCCAAGTTGCAGGAGATTCGCAACGCCCTGGGCAACGACAAGGTGTTCGACGTGCTGGGTGAGGTCCTCTATGGCAAGAACCTGGCCCAACTGCTGCTGGAGGCCGCCGCCAGCGCCCGCAGTATGGACGAGATCCTGGCAGAGTTGGACGTCGAGGTGGACGACGAGTATATCGCTCGGGTGAAGGAGAACCTGGGGGAAAGCCTCGCCACCCACTATATTGATTACACCCGCATCCAGGAGATGGCCGACCGGGCGCGCGAGCACCGGCTGATCCCCGAGTACACCCAGGCGTTCTTCCAAAAGGCGATGGAGGCCGCCGGCGGCGACGGCGCAAAAGTACGCGACCGCGGGGGCGGATTCCTCGCCGTGGACGCTATTCCCTTCGAGGTGCGCCGCATCGCCCAGGAGGACGATTTCAAGAAACGTCACGGCTCGCTCCAGCACCGCTATCCGATGGTCTCCTTCGATAAGGAGATCGCTCGCTGGCACGCCAGGGCCGAGTTCGTTTCCTTCGGTCACCCGCTGTTTGAGGCGCTGCTGGCCTGGGTGGAACGGGAACTGACCGGCGCCCTCTCGCGGGGCGCTGTCTTTACCGATCCCGACGGCCGGATGGACGGGGTACTGCTCTTTTACGAGGGAAACGTACAGGACGGCCTGGGGCAGGTGGCCGGGCGCAGGCTCTTTGCCCTCTACGCCGACCTGGCCACTGGCGAGACCCACCCCGCCAACCCGGCGCTCCTGTGGGACATGGCGGAGGGCGGCGAGCCGTCCGATGGGCCATCCCCAGACCTGGAAGCCATCAAGCAACGGTGTCTGAGTGCGCTGCTGCCTGTTCTCGCCGAGTACCGGGAAAAGCTACAGGCCGAGCGAGACCACCAGGCCGGGATCAAGGAAAAGTACGGGGTCAAATCCCTGGATCACCTCATCCTCCGCTTGGATGGCGACCTGATCGGCCTCTACGACCGGCGCGAGCGCGGAGACAAGGTGGACCTGCCGATCCACAACAAGGAAGAGCAAAAGCGCGACTACGAGGAGGCGCTGGTGATCTTGCAGCGCACCGTCGCCCAGGAGCGCAGCCTGACGATGGGCATGCCCCGTTTTGTGGGGGCGGTGCGGGTGGTGCCCGCTTCCCAGGCCGACGTCGTCGTGGAGATGGTGGAGGACGCGGATATCGAGCGGGTGGGGATGGAAGTGACGATGGACTACGAGCGAGAGCAGGGCCGCGTCCCGGAAGACGTCGCCGCCGAGAACCTGGGCTTTGACGTTCGCTCTACCGACCCGGAGACGGACCAGAAGCGCTACATCGAGGTCAAGGCCCGGTCCAAGGTAGGCCCCGTGGCGCTGACCCAGAACGAGTGGTTCAAGGCCAGCCGCTTTAGCTCCGAGTTTTACCTGTACGTGGTCCTCAACGCCGCTTCCCAGCCCCAACTCTACATCATCCAGGACCCGGCGAGCAACCTCCAACCAGAAGAACGGGTGGAGGTGCGCTATCTGGTGCCTGTGGGCGACATCACCGGCAAGGGAGAAAAGGTATGACCGATTTTCCGGATCCACGTCCCCAAACAGCCCCCCTCTTCTCCGACACCCGTCCCGAGGCCGAAGCGGTGCTGATCGAGATGCTGCGCCAGGCTCCGCCGTGGCGCAAGTTGCACATGGTGGGTCAACTGAACCAGACCGTGCGCACGTTGGCCCTCAGCGGGCTGCGCCAACGCCACCCCGAGGCCACCCCCCAGGAGTTGCGTCGTCGCCTGGCCGACTTGCTGCTCGGTCCCGACCTGGCTGCCCAGGTATATGGTCCACTGGAAGTGCAGGAGCCCCCCGATGCTGTCTGAACCCATAGCCGTAACGTTGTTGGTCATAGAGGCGTTGGACACATTGGGCGTGCCGTACCTGATCGGCGGGTCGCTGGCCAGCGCCGTGCACGGCGTGGCCCGGGCGACAGCGGACACCGACCTGGTGGCCGATCTCCGTCCCGAGCACGCAAGACCCCTGGCCCAGGCCCTGAATGACGCTTTTTACGTGGACGCCGAATCCATCCAGGACGCCATCCGCCGTCGCAGCAGTTTCAACGTCATCCACCTGGACACGATGTTCAAAGTGGACGTTTTCGTCCGCAAGCAGCGCCCCTTTGACCAGGCACAGTTCGAGCGCCGCGTGGCCCAGGTCGTCGCCACCGATCCGGAACGCACGGCCCACGTCGCCAGCCCCGAAGACACTGTCCTGGCGAAATTGGAATGGTTTCGTTTAGGCGGCGAGGTATCGGACCGGCAGTGGCGCGACGTGTTGGGTGTGCTCAAGGTGCAGGGGGAGCGGCTCGATCTGGTGTATCTCCGCCGCTGGGCGGCTGCACTGAGGATAGCCGACTTGTTGGAGCAAGCGCTAGCCCAGACAGGACAAGCAGACCCTAAGGGTTTCAGAAACCCTTAGGGTCTCCGAGGAGCAACTATGACCGACCGCCGTTTCATCGAAGAATCGTTTCCCGTCAAAGACGTCAGCACCATCTCGGCCAAGGAGAAGAGCATCCGCCACGGTCACATCTCGACGCTGCACATCTGGTGGGCGCGGCGGCCCCTCGCCTCCTCCCGCGCCACTGCCTACGCTGCCCTGACCCCCGCTACCGACGACATCACCGAGTGGCAGCAGCGACAGGATTTCATCGTCGAGATGAGCAAGTGGGAAAACTCGCTGAACGTACCCCTCCTGGAACGCGCCCGCCGCGACATCCTGGAGGCCCACGCCGAACGGTTGAGCGCGGAGCGGGGCGAAACCGTAACTGTGGAGGATATCGAGGCTGGTCGCGCGCCCCGCCCTCGCGTGCTGGACCCCTTCGCCGGTGGTGGGGCCATTCCCCTGGAGGCGCTGCGCCTGGGCTGCGAGACCTACGCCAGCGACTACAACCCGGTCGCCGTCCTCATCCTCAAAGCCACGCTGGAATACCCGCAAAAGTTCGGCCAGCCTGTAGCGCAAATTGACAACTTGCGCCACGGTCTACTTGACCTCAAGACCAAACGCACCGTCAACCCATTGCTGGAAGCGGTGAAAAAGTGGGGCGACTGGGTGCTAGAGGAGGCGCGGAAGGAACTGGCCGATTTCTATCCACCCGAACCGGATGGTTCTATCCCGGTGGGCTACATCTGGGCACGGACCATCCCCTGTCAGAACCCGGCCTGTGGGACGGAGATTCCGCTGATGCGCCAGTTCTGGCTGGCGAAGAAGTCGAAGAAGCAGGTGGCGCTGTATTTCCAGACCCTAAGGGTTTCCAAAACCCTTAGGGTCTCCATCGTGGGGGATGAGTATGATCCCTGGCCGGAGGGCTTCGACCCCAAAGCGGGTACAGTCTCCCGCGCCGTGGCCACCTGCCAGTCTGCGGCGGGGTAGTGGAGGCCAAAACGACGCGACGGCTCTTCCAGGAGGGGAAGGCCGGGCAGCGGATGGTGGCGGTTGTGCTGAAACATCCCCAGCGGCGGGGCAAGACCTACCGAGTAGCGACGGCGGAGGATGCGCGAGTTTTCCGCGAGGCAGAGGCGGCGCCACAGGGAAAACGGGAGCGGCTGATGCTAGAATGGGGGATGGATCCCGTACCGTATGAGCCACTACCGTTGATGAGTGGCGTCTTCAATGTACCGCTTTACGGCATAACCAACTGGGGCGACCTGTTCAACGCCCGCCAGCAACTGGCCCTCATCACCTTCGCCGACAAGGTACGCCAGGCCCACGAGCAGATGCTAGCCAAGGGCACAGACCCAGCGTTTGCCACAGCGGTGGCAACGTGTTTTGGGCTGCTGGTGGATAGGCTGGCAGACTACAATTCATCTCTGTGCAGCTGGCACAATACAGGGGAAAAGGTTGGCCACACGCTAAACCGCCAGGCTCTTCCGATGGTCTGGGACTACTTCGAAATCTATCCCTTCAGCGGTGCTTCAGGAGACGCTCCTTCTGCGATTGGGTGGATTCGCAAGGTTCTGTCCCATTGCTCTCATATTCCCAAAGCCCAAGCTGGAGTTGCTACCGTTGTACAATCCTCTGCCACCCAACTTTCCTACTCCGACGGCTACTTCGATGCTGTTTTCACCGACCCACCGTATTATATCAACGTACCCTATGCCGACCTGTCAGACTTCTTCTACGTCTGGCTCAAACGCACAGTAGGCCATCTTTACCCTGACCTGTTCTCCACTCCCCTCACACCCAAGTCACAAGAAATCTGTCAAATGCAGCATTGGGACCCTGAGCGTTATGCCGATAAAACCAAAGAGTGGTTCGAGAATATGCTAACCAGGGCATTCGCGGAAATCCACCGCGTGCTGAAACCCGGCGGCGTGGCGGTCATCGTCTACGCTCACAAATCCACCGCCGGCTGGGAGACGGTTATCAATGCTCTACTGGACTCTGGGCTGGTGGTGACTGGTGCCTGGCCGCTTTACACGGAGATGAAAGCGCGCCTGCGGGCACGGGATTCTGCTACGCTCTCCTCATCCATCTACATCGTCGCCCGCAAGGTAGCCCGCCAACCCACCGGCTTCTACAACGAGGTCCGAGAGGAACTGCGCCAACACCTGGACCACAAACTCCAACGCCTCTGGGAGGAGGGCATCGGCGGGGCCGATTTCTTCATCGCTGCCATCGGCTCGGCCATTGAGGTCTTTGGCAAGTACGAGCAGGTGATGGACTATGAGGGCAACGTCATCCGCGCCGACCGTCTGCTCCAGGACGTGCGCACCATCGCTACCGACTATGCCGTGCGCCAGATCCTGCAAAACGGTTTCACCGGCGAGGTCAGCGACCTGACCCGTCTCTACGTCCTCTGGCGCTGGAACTATGGCGAGGCCCGCGTCCCCTTCGACGAGGCCCGCAAACTGGCCCAGTCCTGCGGCGTGGACCTGGCGCGGGAGTGGGGGCGGCGCGGCTTTGTCAGCAAGGAGCGCGAGTTCGTCCGCCTCCTGGGGCCGCAAAAGCGCAAGCTGGACGACCTTGAGAAAGACGACACCCGCGAACTGGTTGACGTCCTGCACCGCGTCCTGCTCCTGTGGGAGAAAGGACGGCGGGAGGAACTGGTGCAGGCGTTGGCGGCCAGCGGCTACGGTCGCAGCGAGGCTTTCTACCGCGTCGCCCAGGCCGTGTCCGAGACGCTGCCCAACGAGAGCAAGGAGAAAAAGCTGCTCGATGGCTTCCTCGTCGGCCGCGAGCGGGTGCGGGAGGAGGTAGGGAAGACAGGGCAGCAGGAGAGGTTGTTTGAGTAGGATTTTGACTATGAGTGAAAACCATCTGTCACCTGAAGATAGTCTACTGCCTGAATGGCTACGACAATTCGAGGATTCGGAAGAGCTGATGCATGATGGTTCTTGGCACTTCGTCGCTGATGAATCGTCCTACCGCTCTCCCACAATCCGCGACCGGCTTCGGGACATCTTTAGAGAGATGTTGAAGAATGCCTTGCCAGTTCTGGGAGAGTTGCTCCAAGGGCTTGGCGAGGCATTGATTCCAGGGCGTTTTTACTTCTTGCTGACAGCACTAGCATTGGTGCTTGTGTTCCGCTTCACGAATCCACTGTTCTTCACTGATACACCGAATGCTTTCTGGCTTATGAATTCAGGCATCACTTTTCTGCCTTGGCCTCCAGTTCTTGTGAACCTACTAGGCGAATATCCAGATGACGCTGGTCTATCCAATACCACCCTCGAGAGGCTAGACGAGTTCGCTTTCCATTTGGGGAGCGATAACTATGAAGATCTAGACGTGGAAAAGGCCAAACAGACCATTGATAGTGCGATTTCAGAGGAACCGGACATCCCTTTTCTGTATCTGTTGAGGGCAGAGCTTTCGAGAACCTACTTGGCAGATTGTGAAAGAGCTCTATCCGACTACACTGCTGCCGTGCAACTGGATAACACTCTATCAACAGCATTTCTGGGGCGAGGCTACTGCTATCTCCGAAATAGTCAGATACTTTTGGCTGTCAATGATCTCAATGTGACCATTCAAATTAACCAAGACCCACGCGCATACATCTTAAGGGGAGTAGTTTACGAACATTTCGGCCTTTACCATAGCTCCATCGACGACTATACCGCTGCCATAGAGCAAGACAAAATCGATCTTGTTCTGGACGACTATTGGCAAGAAACCCTGTTCTTTGGGAGAGGGTACGCTCATCTCCAAACAGAGCAATGGGACAAGTGTGTTGCCGACTTCAGCGAGTCCATGAACGCTTCGTGGCACATGGCATGCTGTGGAACAGCATCTAGTAGTACGTACCTTAACCGCGGATACTGCCTGACGAAAATGGGGCAATACGAGGAAGCACTCGCAGATTATTATGATCTTCTTAAGTATTGGGGTGATGCTATGGACAAAGAAGACGTTCAATGGGTAGAGCAACGAATTGCCAGCCTCGAGCTGGCAGTCGAAGAGCACCCCAGGAATGACTTTGAATGAAAGTGTTGCTATGAAAGAGCCACCTGCGAGAAAGCATATGAAGGGCTACGATACGGAAGCAATCCGTGAACTACTCACAATAGCTTTTGGCAGCGAGGAGTTCACTCAGTTCTGCTACGATCACTTTCGTGAGGTTTCTAACGACTTTGACAGCGGGCAACCCCGTGGAGTAAAAATCCAGTTCTTGATCGACTACTGTGCCCGGTACGAACAGTTTGAAGAATTACTACGTTTGGTCAAGGAGAAAAACCCTTGTCAATTTGCACGTTTCAGCTCTCAGGCTTATAGAACTCACTTGCCTACCTCCGAGTCTGAGACAGAGTTCTATCACCTCAAGCGAGAGAACTCGACCAAAAGAGAAATCAGGGAATACGAAAGAGAATACTTGCACAGCTTGGAGGGATGGGTTCACTATCTGTGGGATAAGGAGAGACTCAGTGAGAACCGGATCTCCTCCGTACTAGCCAGGGACAAAAGCGCCGGAGGAAACGGGCACAGATCTTCTGAAGATCACCTCCTCACAAGGCAATTCCGAAAACCTGGCAGGCCGCCGGCTTCTGCGACAGACGTTCCAGAAATTCGTGAGCAATTAGGTACCGGAGTCTCAAAAGGCCAACTAGTATCCCTAGAGCAGATATTGAAGGACGTCGTAGGCCGGAGACTTGGACGCTCAGAGGGACGGTACGCACTTCTTGGAGAGCCTGGGAGTGGAAAGACAACAGCATTGAGAAAGATAGCCCTTGAAAGTGCGCGTTTCGCAGAAGAAGCCCGTCAGTGTAGGCCAATCCCCATATTGGTTGACCTGAGATGGTATCGCCAGAAAGATGGAACGGGTGAACCGATCTCGTTTGACCAGTTTCTCCGGGATTACTTGGCAGGTAGGTATGACAAGGAAGTACCACCTCAGGCCGCTTTTGTGGCCGCCAATCTCGACCATTATCTACATGAGGGATCTCTACTGATCTTGCTTGACAGCGTAAATGAGATGCCTCGCGAAGACCTCAGTAAACGACTTGATAAGATTCAGCTCTTTCTCTCTCGGCATGCATGTCGAGCAGTGGTTGCTTGCCGGGGCAGGCATTGGGATAAGCAGAACATTCTGAAGAGAGAAGTCGAGTTGTTGCCCTTGGATAAGGAATTGATTCTTGAGTTCATAACTATGCAAGTTGCGGATCGAGAGATCGCACAGGACTTTTTCGCCAGTCTGGATAAAGAATGGTTGAGATTGTCTTGTAACCCCCAGCGACTTCAGGTGCTCATTGATGTTTGCTACGACCGCGAAAGGGAAAGGTTCTGCGAACCACCAAACACGGTAGCAGAGTTGTTCAATGTATTTGCCAGGAGACTGGTTAGCAAAGAAATGGACCGCCCAGGAGAATCGAGAAGGTATCTTTCTTTCTCGGCGGACGACGTTGTCTTGGCCCTCGGCAGACTAGGTTACGAGATGACGCAGGATGTAGGTGAAGGTACGCTAGTAGACTGGGAGCGGGCATTGAACTGCCTTGGCAGTCCGCTTGCAAGTTCCATCCTGGATTTTGCGTGCGAGGTGCGGATTCTCTGTAGGCCTTCAACAGTGTGGCGAGGGAGTGAACAGGATCAACCAAGGCATGCTGAAGTCAGATTCACCCATCAAATGCTCCAAGAGTACTTCGCGTCGAGGGAATTGAACCGCCGTTTGTCCGTGGAAGATCTTTCACCGCTCTTGAGAGAGCTCTACTGGGAAGAAACGATTTTGCTTCTCGCTGATACCGTGGAGAATCCTGATCAATTGATACGCGAGATCTGGCAAGCACAATCACCACCCACCAGTTATACACTACGGCTCGCAGCAGAATGTATCTCCAGAAGGAAGCCGGATTTTTCGTCGGAGATCATCGAAATTGTTAGAAATGGGCTCGGACATCTTCTGGAACATGGCAGACTTGGCATCAAAGCAAGTGCCATAATCGCCCTTGGCTACCTGAACGATGAAGAATCTGTAAATCTGGTCTGGGATCAAGTGGGAAATATAAGATGGATTACTAATGTTGCGCTTGCAACCCTATATGACATGTACAAGATGGGTAATCCATCCGCTTGGGAAAGACTATCTGAGTACTACACAAAAAGTGAGTTTTTCGCGCTTACACTGTGGCGGCTCGCAAAGGATTCGGCGACAAAAAGTAAGAGGCGGGACATTCTATGGAACATTCTTGGGGCATCAACAAAAAAAAATCGCTCACGCTTTGTTGGTACTCTTTTATTCTCTCTCTTGCTGGGTGTTGTGTATAGGGGCTTTCGCTTTGTTTGGCTCCTCGTCATCACCCCCTGTTGCTCTGACGCCGACGCCAACTCCTACCCCAACTCCAACACCAATACCCATTACATCTACAGGAGACGAGATTTGTGCAGGGCCTCTCTTGCCGGTATGTTCTATAGGGATAATCGTACTGCTAATTGCTGGGGGTCTACCGCTGGCAGTGTCTCATGAAAAACTCAAAGAAATCCGCGAAGATAGCATCGATTCTAAACTGCCGCTTGAAGATTACGCAGGCAAAATCTGGGCACCTATATTGATAGGAGTGACAGTTGGCTATATTGTTCTGGGCGCGTGGGGAATTCGAGAAGGGCATTTCCCGTTGTCAGAGGTTCCGGCGGTCCTGATCCCGATCTGCATCACAGTTTATTCTCTTTACTTGGGTTGGGCGTGGGCAACTCTGCGCTGGTTTTTTGACAAACAGAAGAAAGGGCAAACACCAGCCGATCAATTACCATTCTGTACTAGCGGGGTCGTCTTTGCAGCTCACTTTGTGCTCGAAACAATACTAATAGGGATTGGAATTGCGCTGTTGAGATCCCTCCAGAAAAACCCTGCCGCCTTCCTTGCCATGATACTTGGCTCAGGCAACATACTCGACCCTGTTCAACGGCTCAGCCTGCTTTCCGAATTACTTCTCATTGTTCCCATCTTGACAGTCCCTGCTTTTGCTGGTGTTCTCAGCACAAGTGCTTCCCTGAGGTATCTACGCGAGATGGGTCAAATCGCTACGGTGCGCCAAAGCTGGTACAACCTTTCTCCTAAAGAGAAGGAGACACGTCTTCAGGAGCATATTCTACCTATCATACTGGGAGAACGAAAGCTCCCCCGTCTCCGGGACCGTGCCTTCGAGGTGTGGGCCGAATTACGCATTGAGGACATCTATGATCCAGGCTTTGAGGGAGAAAAACTAAGAAAGATACTGGCACAGTTGGCTTGTCTATATTACAGCGAAAGTACTGGTGTCCAGCACCATATCCAACGGATCTATATTACGACACGGGATCGATACATGAAGCGGCCAGGTCGTAGCAGAAGTCGTGCAATAGTGAGTTTGATCAGTTTGATCCTCAATGAGGCACATCCGCCTTACACCAATATGGATGAAGTGCGAGCCGCTGTCCTGAAACAAAACCCTGAACTTGATCAGGAGGCGATCTCCCGTCGTGGATTTTAGCTGGAGGAAACAATCTGTGAACACAAGCCCTTTCGGGTTGAACAAGTCAGTTTCGTGAGGAGAACCAACTATGACCGCCTTTCACACCATCGCCGTACCCCACGAGGACATCCTGGCCGGGCGGCTGACGCTCGACATCTTTGCCGCCGACCTGTGGGAGGTCCACAAGGGCCGCGCCCCCGACGAATACCGCGACCCGACCCGCTTCTTCCAAAAGACCTACCAGACCGAGGGGCTGAGCAACCTGCTGGCCGTGGTGGAGAAGCGGCTGCGCGGCGAGGGCGGCGACCCGGTCATCCAGATCCAGACCCCCTTCGGCGGCGGCAAGACCCACGCCCTCATCGCCATGTACCACAAGGCCGCCGAGTGGGGCGCCAACCGCGTCGTCGTCGTGGGCACCCCAATGGCTCCCACCGATACCATCTGGGGTCAGATCGCCGAACAACTCACTGGCAGCCGCGCCGGATTCGAGGGCCAGACGGCCCCCGGTCGTGAGGCGCTGCGGGAGCTACTGGACGCCCACCAACCGCTGCTCATTCTGATGGACGAGGTGTTAGAGTACGCCACCAAGGCCGCTGGTGTGCCGGTCGGCTCCAGCACCCTTTCCGCCCAGACCCTCGCCTTCCTTCAGGAACTGACCGAGGCTGCCAGCACCTTGGAACGAGTCTGCCTGGCAGTCACCCTTCCCTCCAGCATCCTGGAGCACTACGACGAGGGCGCCGAGCGCCTCTTCCGCCAACTCCAAAAGGTGGCCGGGCGGGTGGAAAAGATCTACACCCCCGTTCAGGAACACGAGATCACCCAGGTCATCCGCCGCCGCCTCTTCTCCTCGATAGACGAAAAGCGAACGGGGCAGATCGTAGCCAAGTTCCTGGACTATGCCGCCGGCGAGTCGCTGCTGCCAGCAGGAGTGGAGCCTTCAGAGTACCGCCAGCACTTCGAGACGTCCTATCCCTTCCTACCGGAGGTGGTGGACGTGCTCTACCAGCGTTGGGGCAGCTTTACCAGTTTCCAGCGCACCCGGGGCGTGCTGCGCCTTCTCTCCCTCGTCATTCACGCCCTCAAGGAGCGGGAGATCCCCTACATCACCCTGGCCGACTTTGACCTGGCCAACCAGGAGGTCCGCCGCGAACTCCTCAAGCACATCGGCCCCGAGTACGATAGCGTCATCGCTGCCGACGTCACCGGTCAAGAGGCCGGTGCCCGCAAGGTGGATGGCGAACTGGGCGCGGCCTACCAGGGCTTGCGCCTGGGGACGCGGGTGGCCACGGCCATCTTCCTGTATTCCTTCTCCGGCGGCGTGGAGCGAGGTGCCACGCTGAGCGAGGTCAAACGCAGCTCCACCACCACCGGTAACCCGGCCAGCGTCGTCGCCGAGGCGGTCGAATTGCTCAAGAGCCGCCACCTCTTTTACGTGCGCCAACAGAGCGGCAAATACTTTTTCACCAACGAGCCCAACCTGAACCGCATCCTCCTCACCCGGATGGAGAACATCGAGTCGGGCGAGATCGCGGACGAGGAGGAATCGCTACTCAAGACCCGCGTGGGGGGGCGATGGTTCAAAGTCTTTATCTGGCCTACCTCCGACGCCGGTATCCCCGACACTCCCGAACTAAAGCTGCTCTTTCTGCAGGAACGAGACGACACCCTGATGGCAACTATCCTGAAGCAAAAGGGCGCCATCCCCCGCGTCCACTGCAACACCCCCTTCTTCCTGGTGGCCCTGGAGAACGAACGGCTCGCCCTGGAAATGCTGATACGCAAGAGTCTGGCGTACGAGACGTTGGCAGGAGACGCAACTCTCAGCCTCACCGCAGATCAGCAGAAAGAGATCAAGGATGGACTCAAAAAAGCCCGTGGCGACCTGGCCGAGGCCGTGCGCCGCACCTACCGGCAACTCTTTATCCCCGCCCGCGACGGGCTGAAAGAACTGGACCTGGGCATCCCCACCTACGGCGAGGACAAGCCGCTGGACGAGGAAGTGCACGACAAGCTGCGCCTGGACGGAGAGATCCTGGAGCGCATCGTCCCCCTGGTCATCAAAGAGCGCTACCTGCGCGAGCAGGACTATGTGCTAACCGAGCAACTGGCCCAGGCCGGGCTGAGGACGCCAGGAGAGACCCGCGTGGTCAGCCAGACAGCGTGGGAGGTTGGGATAGCCGAGGGCGTGCGCCAGGGGCTTTTTGGGCTGGGGACGCTGGAGGACAACCAGCCCATATGTCGTTACTTTGGGAAGAAGGAAGAGCCGTTCGTCGGACTGGCGGGCAGCGAGGTCATCATCCAGGCCGGGATCTGCCACGCCCAACGGGCGGCGGAAACGGAACAAACGGTCTATCGGCCTCCGGAGGTGCCAGGTACGCCCGTACAGGAGCCTGGCCTTGCAGGCGTTGGCGAGCCACCTGGGGGCGTCGGCTCGGAAACTGGCAGGCGCGTGCCCGCACTTCACCGCCGGCACCTCCGGCTGCGGTTCACCGTGCCCAAGGGCAAGGTCTCCGGCCTGATGGGCGTGATGAACCTCCTCCAGCACAAGTTCGACCAACTGGACGTCGTGCTGGCAGCCGAGCACGGGGAGATCTCCGAGCAGGAGTACGAGGACAAGATCCAGGAGGCGTTCCGCCAGTTGGGAATTGAGGTTGTGGATGAGTGAGAACTGAGCCCAAGAAGATAAGGACTGAGGTAGCAAGAGCCCACCCGCCGTCGAGATTGCGGTGGGCTTTTCGTGTCCGCGATCAGCCCCGAGCGCGAGGTAGACAAATGCCCGACATCAAACCCGGCCACATCGCCCAAGGCCCTCGCTGGCCCGCGCCGGTGTGGGGGCGGTGGAGCTTTCGGCCAACGAGTGGCTGAAGGCCGAGCAGTTAGGAACCGATTACTGGCTGTACATCGTTTCGACTGATGGCATATTGACGGTGGACGGGATGAGATGTATCATGTGAGGCCTTAACCGGTGCCGTCGTCGAGGGCGTCCGTTTCGTGGACCTCTTCGCCGAGAACTTTCAGATTGAAGAGTGGGTGGTATGACCGTGGGAGGTGCGAGATGAGTTGGCAAGATCGAATTGTTATCAATCCTGAGATTCTGGTGGGGAAACCTGTCGTGAAAGGTACACGCCTGGCGGTGGATTTCATCATCGATCTTTTGGCCCAGGGATGGACGGAGATGGAGATTCTCCGCAACTACCCAGGCTTGACACAGGAGGGCATCCGGGCCTGCCTGCTCTATGCCAGCGCCGAACGGACTGGGCAGGACATTTCGCCGTCGTCGAAGACGATCGCATTCGCATGACTCCTCTTCCTGGAGCGTGATGGACCCTTTGACGCTTGGCGGAACAGTCATAGGCATTCTGGCAGCCGTCGCCGGGATAGTTGCCGCTGTCGTGCAGGTGCGCGAATACCTGGAGAAGCGGCGCAAAAAGCCCGATGGATCGGCCCAGGAGGCCCGACCTTTGGCACTTCTCTCCGCTCCCCAGGTTCCCCACAACCTGCCGCCCCGCCGCGAGTTCGTCGGGCGGGAGGCGGAAAAGGCACGGGTCCACGAAGCACTTCGTTCCCGCTATCCCTTGACCAGCATCGACGGCATCGGGGGTATCGGCAAGACTGTCCTGGCGCTGGAGGTGGTCTATGAGTGCCTGCGCGCCAGCAGAGGGGACGGTCCGACCGATGGCATCGCGACGTTCGATGGCTTCATCTGGACCACGGCCAAGGATCGTGACCTGACCTTGAACGCCTTGCTTGATGCGGTCGCGCGGACGTTGGATTATCCTGGTATCGCGCAGCAGCCCGTGGAAGACAAGCGCATTGCCGTGCAGAAGCTGCTGCAGGAGAAGCCGTACTTGCTGATCGTGGACAACTTCGAGACGGTCGCCGATGAGGATGTACGAGACTTCCTGCTCGAGCTGCCAGAATCATCCAAGGCGCTGATCACCACCCGCGAGCAGAAGCTGCGTCGAGCCTGGGCCATTTCGCTCAAAGGATTGACCGAGCCAGAGGCGCTGGCGCTCATCCGCAACGAGGGCAGGCGCCTGGGTCTGGCTGCGCTGGAGCGCGCCGAGGATCGGGTACCGTTACATCTATTTCAGGCCACCGGCGGTGCCCCGCTGGCGATCAAGTGGGCGGTGGGGCAAGTCAAGCAGCGGGGCCAGTCGCTGGACACGGTGTTGGCGGCGCTGCACGAGGCCAGGGGGAGCGTCTTTGACAACATCTTTACCCGTTCTTGGGGCCTATTGTCCACAGATGCTCGACAGGTGCTCATAGTGATGCCCCTCTTCGTGACTTCTGCCTCGCGGGCAGGTATCGAGGCGGCTAGCGACGTACATCACTTCGCGCTCGATGAGGCCCTGGGACAGCTTGTCGAGATGTCTCTGGTGGATGCCACAGACGAACTGGATCTGGCTCGACGGCGCTACAGCATTCATCCTTTGACACGGGCCTTTGCCACGGCCAAGCTTCAGCAGAGAGCGGGAACCCAGGCTTTCGAGCGTATATTGGCGTACTACCAACAACTCGTGACACCTGCGAAAAAGCTGCAAGTAGATGCGCCGTATTGGGATTACTTGTTGTTCGACCGTGAGTGGGGGCAAAGGTTAGACCTGGAATGGGACAACCTTCACAGTGTGATCCGTCGAGCGCTAGATGAAGGTCGTGACGCTGCCGCACTGGGGCTGTTTTTGCCCATCGTGCATTTCTTGAATGTGTGGGGACGGTGGGACGAGCGCTTGCGGTTGAGTCGAGAAATGTGTCAAGCAGCCAACCGCTTGGGAGATTCATCCGAAGCGTGGTTGTGGATTGATGCCATAGGTCATATATTGAGCCAGCAACATCAGGTTCTGAAGTGGGAGGAGGCTTTGAGGAAAGGAAGAGCTGTGGCAGAGCAATTCGATCTCACCAATGCCTTGACGCTGACCGATGCCTATGAGGCTATGCTGTATTCTCAAATGGGTGAGAAAAGCCGCGCTGCGCAGAGAATTGAATCTGTCCTGGAGCAAGTTGACGTCGACTCGGCACTCGAGTGTGGACAAGTACATCGAATAGTCGCTGCCCGAGCATTCGCTATCGCTGGCGGGTTGTATCAGTCGGAAGGAAGACTTGCCCACGCGAAAGAATTGTTCGAGCGTGAGCTGGAAATTCGGCAATCGATAGGCGAGAACCCAGCTCCGGTATTAGCGCGTCTGGGTCATCTCAGTTTGAGGCTCCACGATGTCGCGTTAGCCGAGGAATTCCTGTCACAAGCGTTGGAAACCGCAGGGCCAAAGGATGTGGCGCTGGTCAACTACGGCCTGGCGCGAGTCGCCAGGCGAAAGGGGGAGGTACAAGAGGCATGGCGCTTGTGCGAGCTTGCCTTACAACAGTACACCCAGCTTGGACGCGAGAGGGGCGTGCAACGTTGTCAGAAATTCTTGGATCGCCTGCCACTGCACACTGTCGAGCCTGCAGGCCATACAGAACGTGTGGAAAGAGATCAAGCTAATGAAAGATGACTACGACCGCCACCTCATCGAAGTCTCCCTCCCCCTCAAAGCCATCTCCGCCCAGTCCGCCCGTGAGAAGTCCATCCGCCACGAGCACATCTCCACGGTGCACATCTGATGGGCACGGCGACCGCTGGCCGCCATGCGCGCCGCCACCTTCGCCTCCCTGATCCCCGCGCCCGACACTGAGGAGGAGCGCGAGAAGCTGGAAAACCTCATCGCCACCATCGTGGACTGGGACCAGGTCAAAGACGGCAACAGCGCCCCTCCGATCCGTCTTAATCCTCCCAATCCGTGTCAGGGGCTACGCATCACCCAGATCTACGTCCTTCGCCCCCCGCCTCACGCCCCTGGATCCCCTCCCAAGCAGCCCGAACTGCCGCCAACTCCTCCGGCCGCTCGGGCACTTCCCCATAGTGCACGGCGACGTAGGCTTCCGTGATGCGCGCCACCTCCGCGTGGTTCTCGGGGAAGGCCTGCTCCAGCGTTGGCAGGTACTCGTAGGGGGTCTGGTAGGGGGAGCGAGGGTAACCCCGCTCCGCCGCCAGCGCGCCCAGGTGGGCGTAGATGCGGCGGATGGTCAGCGCAGCCAGGAGCCGGCCCAGGAAAGAGCGGCTCAGCGCAGCGGCCGCCGCATCCCTCCCGCGGCGCCCGCGCCGCAGCAGGTCACGCAGCCCCCGGCGCAGGTCTGCCCCCTCCCACACCGACTCGCGCTCTTCGTCCCGTCGCCGCCCGGCCCGCACGCGCATCCGGCGGAGCGAGAGCGCCACCATCAGCAGCAGGAGTAGCACGCCCAGGATGACGCCAACCGTCCTGGCCAGCGCCAGTTGCCCGGCCGTGAAGGGGGACCCCTGGGGTGGCATCTCTATCCCGGGTTGTTGAGACTGCCCCATCTGGCGGATGATCTTCTCCAGGGCGCGTCCCAGGTCCCGTTGCTGGAAGAAACTCAGCAGCGGCGTGAGCACCACCTGTGCGATCCAGGCCAGCACGTAGACCACGCCGATAAAGAGGATGCGCAACACCTCCAACACCGGCCTGATGACAAGGCCCAGGTTCTCTCCGGTCAACAAGGCCGCCACGCCGCCTGCCAGCAGGAGCACGGCCAGGCTGGTGACCACGAGCGTCGCCAGCCAACCCAGGTTAAACGGCGACTGGCGGCCCCCGTATTGTTCGCCCACCTCCTCAGCCCGCGCCAGCGCGATCCCGAGCAGGCTGGCGAAGAAAAACAGGAACACGAAGCGATGGTAGGGCCAGGAGAGCATGGACCCGCCCAACAGCGTGGTCACAGCCAGCATCAACAGGCCCAACCGGAAGCGAAAGGCGACGCTCTCGCTGTCGAGCCGCCGCTGCGCCAGCACCACCCCGCGCCACCACAGAAACAGCGCCGACAGGAATATGGTCACGTTGTGGGACAGACTCGCCTGCCCGGATCGGCTCAAGATGCCGGCCAACCAGGCGGGATTCAAAAGACCCATTTGCGCGTGAAGCAGAAGGTAGACGGCCAACAGGCCACTCACCAGCACGCCCAGTCCCAGCAGGCTGGAACGAAGCGCAGGACGCCAGGAGAGCTGCAGCGACAGGCGCGCCAGGTAATGCACCCCCAGCACCGTGCCGAGGAGGACAACTGTGACCGGGAATGGCCGGACCGGGACGATGCGGGAGAGCAACGCGGCGAAGAGAGGGGTGATGACGCAGACGTCCATCGTCCCCAGCGCCAGGAACACCAGCTCGCGGCGGGCGCAGTCGCGCAACCTATCCACCTCCCACCTCCCACGCGGTCAGCCCGGCGACCAGCAGCGCCGCCGTCGCGTCGTCAGCCCCCTGGCCCACGTGTTGGAAGGCCGGCGTGGCGGAGGGCAGGTGAAAGGTGGCGACCCGCTCCAGGTGCGGTGGCGGCTCCTCGGCCAGCGAGACCAGCGCCATCTGCCGTCCGGCGTCCCGCAGACGCAGGATCGTCGCCGCCAGATCGTCGGTGACAATGGCCGTCACCACGACCAGCGTGGCCCCCCACGGCAACCGGGGGCTCTCCCGGCGCAGCATTTCGTGGATGGACGAGGTGGCAAAGCTGGTGACGTAGGCCAGCGCGCCCAGGATCGCGGCCAGTTGGCCCGGCGAACGTCCCGGTAGCACGCGGATCGGCTGGTCGGAGAGCGGCATGGAGCCGTTGGCGACCAGTCCCACCTTGTATTTCTGCCCCACCGCCCAGGTGGCGATCGAGCCCGCCACGCTGATGGTGTGCTCAAAGAGCTCTGGAAGGACGCCCTGCCAATGGTGCTCGAACGTGGACACGTTCAGCAGCAAGACCAGGTTGAGCGTCGTCGCCGGCTCCAAGACCCGTACCTGCAGCTCGCCCCGGTGAGCCGTGGCCTTCCAGTGCACGTGGCGTAGACTGTCTTCGGGATGATAATCGCGGATGCCAACCGTGCGCAAGGGGTCCTCCAGCAGACGCCGGTGGGCTTTGCGCTCACCGAACGGCTCCTTCGACGGCAACCCCAGGTCCTCCAGCGGCCAGATGCGCGGGTAGACCACCAGCAGGTCGCTGCACGGGCGCGTCTCCTGTGACTCGAACAGCGTGAACAGATCGCCCGACTTGAGATGCACCGGCCCCAGCTTGTGGACGCCCCGCGCGGTGCACTCCAGTTCATAGTGCCGGCCGACCCGCTCGTACCAGCGCAGCGAGAGCGCGTTGTCGAGCGTGCCAACCTGGGGCGTGTGGGTGGGCATGAGCACACCGCGCACCAGCGGTAGCGCCATCGGGATCTCGTCGCTGACCTCCAGCCAACTCAGGGGCAGGAGCTTGCGGTTGGTGATGCGCACGGTCATGTGGACCATCTCGCCAGGGAAGGCACACTCCCTGTCGAAGCGCCGTTCGTACTCGACGCGACGCAGCGAGGCGCGCTTCCACCACCAGGCGATCGGGATGACGGTCAGGAGACACGCGGCCAACGCGAACAGGGCGCGCTGCCGGGCGATCAGGCCGACCACGATCAGCAGCACCGCCAGCTCGAACCAGACGGGGCTGAATTGAGCACGACGCCCGTCCCCGCGTCGCTGTGTCTTGTCCGCCGCCAATGCCATACTCAGCTACAGTCTCTCGACCGGTACCGGCACCGTCTCGATCACGTCCATCAGCACGTCGGCCAGCCGCCGGCCCCGCAGCCGGGTCGCCGGGCTGATGAGGATACGGTGCGTGAGGACGTAGGGGGCCAGCAGCTTGACGTCGTCGGGCAGGACGTACTCGCGCCCGCGGATGGCGGCCAGCGCCTGGGCACAGTTGTACAACGCGAGTGTCCCGCGCGGGCTGACCCCCAACTGGATGTCCGGGTGATCCCGCGTGGCCCGGACGACGTCGACGACGTAGCCCCGCACCGACTCCTCGACCCGCACGTGCCGCACCTGCCGCTGCATCCCGATCAACTCGTCAGGCGTGACGACCGGTGCCAGGCCTGCCAACGGGTCCTGTCGCTCGAAACGCAGCAGGATGGCGTGCTCCTCCGCCTCTGTCGGATAGCCGATGGGGAGCTTGATCAGGAAGCGATCGACCTGCGCCTCTGGCAGCGGGAAGGTGCCCTCGAGTTCGATCGGGTTCTGGGTCGCCAACACGATGAATGGGCGGGGCAGGGGATACGTCTCGCCATCGACCGTGATCTGGCGTTCCTGCATAGCCTCCAGCAACGCCGATTGGGTGCGCGGCGTGGCCCGGTTGATCTCATCGCCCAGCACGACCTGTGACATCACCGGCCCCGGACGGAACTCGAACTCTTGCGTCTTCTGGTTAAAGAAACTGACGCCGGTGACGTCGGAGGGCAGCAGGTCGGGGGTGAACTGGATGCGGCGGAAGGTGCAGCCCAGGCTGGCGGCGATGGACCGAGCCAGCGTCGTCTTGCCAATGCCGGGCACGTCCTCGATGAGGATGTGCCCCTCGCAGAGCAGGGCGACCAACGCCAGGTCAATCACCTCGTCCCTGCCGACGATGACCTTCTGGATGTTCTCGCGCACGCGAGCAGCGAACTCTGCGATCATATGTGCCTCCTAGTCTCAGCGCAATCGTTCAGGGGGTAAGCCGGGCAAGCATCCTGACCTTTCAATGGAGTACCCACAAGGGGGCCAATTGGTTCAATCCCCACAGCCTGTGCAACGGGGAAAAGTATAACACAAAACAAGGACAAATGGTACTATTGACCTTCCGCCCGTTTCAGTTACAATGATGCACATCCAGCAGGAAGAAACCAACCGGGAGGAAGAACCACATGAGTACATTTCGGCCGTTCGCCCTGGAGCGCATGATGTCCAAATGGGAAAACCTCGTCGAGTACAACCTTTCGGAGAGCGGCGTTCACCCCCTAACCGTCCGTGAACTGGTGGGGGATCCATACCTGGCCGAGGAACTGCTGAACACGGAGCTCAACTATCCACAGACCAACGGCATCGTCGAACTGCGGGAGCACATCGCCGCTCTCTATCCCGGGGCGACCCCCGACAACGTGCTGGTCACCGTCGGGTGCGCCGAGGCCAACTTTATCACCGTCCAAGCGATTCTCGGGCCCGGCGACGAGCTGGTCGTGATGCTGCCGAACTATATGCAGATTTGGGGCATCGGCCACAACTACGGCTTTCGGGTCAAACCCTTTCACCTCCAGGCGGAGCGGGGCTGGGCGCCAGACCTGGACGAGTTGAACGAGGCTGTTTCGGAAAAGACCAGGCTCATCGCCGTCTGCAACCCCAACAACCCGACCGGCCACATCCTCACCCCGGAGGACATGGATGGCATCGTGGCCGCCGCCGAACGGGTTGGGGCCTGGCTCATGGCCGACGAGGTCTACAGTGGCGCAGAGCGGCTGACCGATGCTCAGACGCCCTCTTTCTGGGGACGGTACGATCGGGTGCTGGCGATGGGCAGCATGAGCAAGGCGTACGGTTTGCCAGGGCTGCGGATCGGCTGGGTGGTCGGGCCGGCGGACACGGTAGACGACATCTGGGCGCGCCACGAATACACCACGATCAGCACGACGGTGCTGGCCAACAAGCTGGCGGCCCTCGCGCTGTCACCCGAGGTGCGGCCCCGCCTCATCCAGCGCACGCGGGATTACCTCCGCCGGGGCTTCCCCATCCTGGATGGATGGCTCGAGAGCCACGAAGGGACGTTTACCGTGGTGCCACCGCAGGCGGCGGCCATCGCCTTCGCCCGCTATCATCTGGACGTCAACTCGACCGAATTCGTCGACCGCTTGATGCGCGAAAAGAGCGTGCTCATCGTTCCGGGAGACCACTTTGGCATGGACCACTACCTGCGGATCAGCTTTGGCCTGCCGCCCGACTACCTCCGGGCAGGGCTGGATCGGATCCACGAGCTGATCGTGGAGTTGCAGGGGTGAATGTGGGGGTAAGGGGTTTATGGCAGAGCTGAGAATCGGTACGTGCAGTTGGAAATTTCGGCATGGTTCAAGTTAGATTTACACTTTTCCCGCGGGCCATTTGACACTCCGGTTTTCTCCTATGGGGCAGGCCAAGAATAGCCGTTTGGAGGCGGTTTTCGGCCAGATTTGGTACTTCTTGGCTAACTTCACGGGAAAATGAATCTGAAAACTTATATCGCAAAAACAAAGTGTCAATCTAACTCCCTGGGATTCTGAACCATGCCGAAATTTCCGTCCTGGCACGGGCTGGTCTACTCCGCGCCGAAGGGCATCAACTACCTGGAGGAGTACGCCCGCCACTATGACACGGTGGAGATCGACCAGTGGTTCTGGTCCCTGTCCGGGAAGGACAGCATGAAGCTCCCCACGCCGGCCGACGTCGAGAGGTACCGCCGTTCCGTTCCCGACGATTTCCGTTTCACGGTCAAGGTGCCCAACAGCGTCACGCTCACCCATTTCTACAAAAAGGCCAAGACCGGCCCGCTCGTGCCCAACCCCTCCTTCCTCTCCCCTGCGCTGTTCCAGACCTTCCTCTCGCTGCTCGATCCGCTCCAGGACGCGCTCGGGCCGCTCATGTTCCAGTTCGAGTACCTGAACAAGCAAAAGATGCCGTCGCAGAGCCGCTTTCAGGAACTGTTCGAAGCGTTCCTCCAACGGCTCCCCACTTCCTACCGGTACGCGGTCGAGACCAGGAACGGCAACTACCTGAACGCATCCTACTTTGAATTCCTGAACCGGAACGGATTGACGCCCGTCTTCCTCCAGGGATACTGGATGCCGCCCGTCACCGACGTTTATCAAAAGTGGCGCTCCCTCATCCTCCAGCAAGAAGTCGTCGTGATTCGGATCCACGGGCCTGACCGCAAGGGGATTGAGGAGGTCACCGGCAAACAGTGGGATCAGATCGTCGCCCCGCAAGACGAGGAACTGGCTGCGATCGCCGAGATGATCGGGGACCTGCTGGACCGCGGGATCGACGTCTACCTGAACGTGAACAACCACTACGAGGGATCCGCCCCCCTCACGATCGAGCGGATCAGGCAGCTTCTGTAGATGGGCATCTCCCCCCTCAGAATTGGCGCTCTCACCATCCGCGTTCCCCTGTGCCTGGCCCCCATGGCGGGGTATACCAGGTCTCCGTTTCGCGCCATCTGCCGCAGGCTTCACTGCGGGCTGGTCTTTACCGAACTCGTCACAGCCGAGGGCATCGTCCGTCGCCAGCCCAGGACGATGCACTACCTCGAATCTCTCCCCGAAGAGCGCCCGGTCGCAGCGCACATCTACGGCTCGGACCCGGATGCACTGTCCGGCGCGGCCCGGGTGATCGAATCGCTGGGCCGCTTCGACCTGATCGACATCAACTGCGGCTGTCCCGTGCCCAAGGTCACGCGGAAAGGCGCTGGCGTGGCCCTGATGAGGGAACCGGAAAAGATTCACGCCATCGTGCAGGCAGTGTCCCAGGCCACGTCGCTGCCGGTGACCATAAAAACCCGCCTGGGTCTCTCCAGGGAGCTAGCGAACATCTCGGAGGTCGCCCAGGCCGCGGAGGAGGGCGGTGCCCGAGCCATTTTCCTTCACGCCCGGTTCGCGTCGGAGGGGCACAGCGGCCCCGTGGACCTGGAAACACTGCAGCGCATCAAACAGGAACGCTCCATCCCCGTCATCGGCAACGGCGGCATCACGAAAGCACGCCACGCCTACGAGATGCTGCAGCACACAGGCGTCGACGGCGTCATGATCGGACGGGCAGCACTCGGCAACCCGTGGATATTCGACGAGATCCACTGCCTCTGGTCCGGGAGACCGTACAGCCCGCCGACGAACGGGGAGCGGAAGGCAGTGATCGCCGAACACCTGCACCGGCTGCATGACCTGATGCTGATAGAAGACCGGTTCCGCCGGCGCCGGAATCACACCGCCGAACAGGCCACCTGCCGCAAATTCCGGGGCCACCTGGCCAGATACCTGGCCGGGATGCGAGGCACGCGGAATCTGCAAAAAGATCTCATGGAGATGGATTCTATCAAAGCCGTCATCACCGCCGTCGGCGACGTCCTCAACTCCCAACAAGCCTAGACCACGCCACCCGCCACACAGAGCCCCCCGTCCCCCCGTCCCCCTGTCCCCCCGTCCCCCTGCCCCCCTGCTCCCCTGCCCCTTGTCACCTTGTCCCCTTGTCCCCTTGTCCCCTTGTCTCCCCCGCTCCCTTGCCCCTTCCCCCCCACTGCGGTATAATCCTCCGTGCGCCGCTCGACTGCGGCCTAGAAATGAGGAACCATGCCCCGAACCTACGTAGTGCTTGACCTGGAGACGACTGGCCTCGACGCTGACCGGGACGCCATCATCGAGGTCGGTGCGGTCAAGTTCCGCGACGACGAGGTGCTGGACACCTTCTCCACCTTCGTCAACCCTGGTCGCCCTATCCCGCTCCCCATCACCGAACTGACCGGTATCCGCGACGAGGACGTGGCCAGCGCACCTGGCCTGCACGACGTGCTGGGCCGGCTGGCCCGCTTCGCCGGCGAGTGCCCCATCGTGGGCCACAGCGTCCAATTCGACCTGGGTTTCGTGCGCCGCCACTCCCAGTTGATCGACAACGAATCGCTCGACACGTTCGAGCTGGCGAGCGTGCTCCTCCCACACGCCGACCGGTACAGCCTGGTGGCGCTGGCGACCCTGCTGGAGATCGACATGGAGCGGGCACACCGGGCGCTGGACGACGCGCGCGCCAGCCACCGCCTCTTCCGCGTGCTGCTTCACCGCGCAGCGGGCCTCCCGCCCCGGGTGCTCAAAGAGATCATCGGCCACGGCGAACGGGCCCGGTGGGCCGCCGCCGAGTTCTTCCGCGCCGCGCTGGAGGAAGCCGCCCGGCACCCGCCCGAGCGGCGCGCCAGGCCCCGGCCGGATGTCGTCCCCCAGGCACCGTTGTTTGCCGTGGCGGAGAACGCGCGCCCCTTGCAGCCCGCCGGGGAGCGAACGCCGCTGGACGTGGCGCAGTTAGCGGCGCTCCTGGAGGAAGGTGGGGCCTTCGAGGCGCACTTCCCCGGCTACGAGTACCGTCCCGAACAGGTAGCGATGCTCCGTGGCGTGGCACAGGCACTCAACCAGGGCCAGCACCTGCTGGTCGAAGCCCCCACCGGCGTCGGCAAGTCGCTGGCCTACCTCATCCCCGCCGTCGACTGGGCGATGCGGAACGGCGAACGGGTCGTCGTCTCCACCAACACGATCAACCTGCAGGAGCAACTGTATCACAAGGACCTGCCCGACCTGACCAGGGTCCTGCCATTCGAGTTTCGCGCTGCCGTGCTCAAGGGCCGCTCCCACTACCTGTGCCAGGCCCGCCTGCAGGGGCTGCGCCGCCGGGGGGCCAGATCGCCCGACGAGGCCCGGGTGCTGGCCAAGATCCTCATCTGGTTGCCCGAGACGGTGGACGGCGACGGCGACGGGCTCTTTTTGCCCAACCCGGTCGAACGGGGTATCTGGAGACAGCTTTCGGCCGAGCACGAGGGCTGCGACCCGGAGCACTGCCACCGTTTCCACGAGGGCTCCTGCTACTTTTACCGCGCCCGTCGCGCCGCCGAGTCCGCCCACCTCGTCATCGTCAACCACGCACTGCTGCTATCCGACGTCGCGGTGCAGAACCGCGCGCTGCCCGAGTACAAGTACGTCATCGTGGACGAGGCCCACCACCTGGAGGCGGCCACGACCAACGGGCTCAGCTTCGAGACCGACCGCGCGAGTATGCGCCGGCTGTTGAGCGAAGTCGGGCAGGTGAAACAGGCCGGCCGGTTGACCGGGCTGTTGGCCGAGGTGATCGGGCGCTGCCAGAAGGCCCGCCTGCCCCGCCAGGTCATGGGACAGGTGGAACTCTTCGTCGGCAAGGTCGGGCTGGCGTCCGATCGGGCCGTGCGCCAGTTGGAGGCATTCTTCGATCGCCTGGAGGAATTCGTCGAGGAGCAGAGGGAGGGCCAGCGCAGCCAATACGCCTTCCGCGCCCGCATCACGTCGGGGCTGCGCGTGCAGCCATCCTGGGAGGGGGTCGAGATCGCGTGGGACGACGCCAACACGCCGCTGGCGGCCGTCGTCGATGGGTTGGAGCGGCTGGCAGGAGGGTTGGACGACCTGCCCGGCTTTGACGTCCCCGACGCTGAGGATCTGCAAGCCCAGATACTGGGCGCGGCGCGGCGACTGGGGGAGGCCCGGGATCAGGTGCACCAGATGATCACCGAGCCCTCGTCGTCGCTCATCTACTGGCTGGAATCGGACCCCGGCGGCGATCACCTGCGTCTGCACGCCGCCCCGCTGCACGTCGGGCCGCTGGTCGAGGAGTACCTGTTCCACAAGAAGGAGTCGACCGTGCTCACCTCGGCCACGCTGCGCACCGGCGGCACCTTCGACTTCCTGCGCGAGCGGCTGAACGCCTGGGATGCCGACGAACTGGTGGTCGGCTCCCCCTTCGACTACCAGAACTCGACGTTGGTCTACCTGGTGGACGACATCCCCGAGCCGGGGAAGCCGGGCTACCAGCGGGCGGTGGAGCAGGGCATGGCGGCGCTCTTCCGGGCGACCGGGGGACGGGCGCTGGCGCTCTTTACCTCGTACAGCCAACTGCGGGCCACGATGCGGGCCATTCGCGCGCCGCTGGCACAGGCCGGCATCACCATTGAGGCACAGGGAGAGGGCATCTCGCGGGCACAACTGCTGGAGAACTTTCGCCAGGGCGAGAAGCGAGTGCTGCTGGGCACGCGCAGCTTCTGGGAGGGGGTGGACGTGCCGGGCGAGGCATTGAGCTGCCTGGCGATCGCCAAACTGCCCTTCAGCGTCCCCAGCGATCCGATCTTTGCCGCCCGGGCCGAGACCTTTGACCAGCCCTTCTTCGAGTACGCCGTGCCGGAGACGATCCTGCGTTTCCTGCAGGGCTTTGGGCGGCTGATCCGCACCCGCACCGACCGGGGCGTCGTGGCCGTCTTTGACAGGCGGCTGCTGACCAAGAGCTACGGCTCGCTGTTCATCGAATCACTGCCCGACCCGACGGTGCGGCAGGGGTCGGTGGCGCTTCTTCCACAGGCCGCGGCCGAGTGGCTGTCGGCGAGCTGACTATGACATGGTCACGGCAGGCGTGGACATTGGAGCGATCACCGCGAAAGCTGCTGTCTTCGACGACGAGGGATTACTCGCGACGGCGCTCATCCTGGCCGGGTACGACCGGGCCGCCGCCGCGCTCCAGGTGCTCGATCGGGCGCTGGCGCAGGCCGGCTTAGCTCACGAGCAGATCGCCCGCCTGGTTGCCACCGGCTACGGTCGCGTCCAGGTCGCCGGAGCCGACCGTACCGTCACCGAGATCACGTGCCACGCCCGGGGCGCGCACCACCTGTGCCCCGGCGTGCACACCGTGATCGACATCGGCGGGCAGGACAGCAAAGGCATCGCCGTCGGCGCAGCCGGCAAGGTCCTCGACTTTGTGATGAACGACAAATGCGCTGCCGGCACCGGGCGCTTCCTGGAGGTGATGGCCCACGCGCTGGAGGTAGACCTGGTCGACTTTGGCCAACTCGCGCTCGCTGCCCCGCGCCGGGCCAGGATCTCGAGCACGTGCACCGTCTTCGCCGAGTCGGAGGTCATCACCCACCTGGCTGCGGGCGCGGACCGGGGCGAGATCATCGCCGGCATCCACGGGGCGATCGCTGCCCGTGTCGCCACGATGGTCGGGCGCATCCCGGTGCGGGACAGGGTCGTGCTGACCGGCGGCGTCGCGCACAACGCGGGGGTGGCCCGCATGCTGGAGGAAAAACTCGGACAACCGATCACCGTGCCAGAGCACGCACAACTGGCCGGGGCGATCGGCGCAGCGCTCATCGCCCGCGATTGACGAATTGACGATGCCACCAGAAACACTCCCCACATCCCACACAGTCGACGACGTGCAATTTGCAATTTGCAATCTGCAATCTGCAATCTGCAATCTGCAATCCAAAGGCAATCCGCAGTCCACGTTCGGCTTCCTGACCGCCTACGTGCCCGAGGAGCTCTTCCACGCGGCGGGCTTCACGCCCGTGTTCATCTTCCACACGCCAGATGACGAGGGGCACGCGCGCGCCCACCTGCCCGGGTTCACCTGCTGGGTCGCGGGTTCCGCACTCGACCAGGCGCTGGCGGGCAGACTGGACGGCCTGGCCGGGATGGCGCTGGCCCAGACGTGTGACACGATGCAGGGGCTGACCGACATCTGGCGGCGGAACGTGGCCCACATCCCGCTGTTCCACTTTGGGATGCCGCTGCGCCTCGACAGCCCCTCCGCCCGGGTCTATCTCCTGGCCGAACTGCGATCGCTGCGCGAGCACATCCAGGCGCTGACGGGTCGCCGCGTCGTTGACGACGCACTACGAGGGAGCATCGCGCTCTACAATCGCACGCGTGCGCTGGTCCGCCGCCTCTACGCCCGCGCCGCCGATTTCGCCCCGCCCGACCTGTACGCGCTGGTGCGGGCCGCTTTCCAGACGCCGAAGGAGACGTACAACGACCACGTGGCCTGGCTGCTCGAACAGCCTACGATCCCGCCCGGCAGGGAAGCCCAAGGTAGTTCACCCCGCGTCCTGCTGGTCGGCTGCGGGCTGGCCGATCCCGTCCTCTTCGACGTGGTCGCGCAGGCCGGTGGACGCGTCGCCGGCGACCTGCTGGACCTGGGAGAGCGGTATTTCGACGCGAACGTCGCCGGGGATTCGCCGCAAGCGCACGGCCAGGCGGACAGCGACCCTCTCGAAACGCTGGCCGATCGGCTGCTGGCGCTCGTGCCGACGCCGACCAAGTATCACGCACAGTCAAGCCGGGCTGCCCACCTGCTATCGCTGGTACGTGAGCGACACGCCGATGGCGTCATCTTCGCCCGACAAAAGTTCTGCGACCCCCACGGCTTTGACTATGTGCTCATGGCCCAGGCACTGGACCGGGCTGGCGTGCCCCACCTGCTGGTCGAATTGGAGCAGGCGTCTCAGGCCGGCCAACTGCGCACGCGGGTGGAGGCGTTCATGGAGATGCTGCCGTGAAAAAGTTCCGGGGTGTGAAGATGCCCGAATATCCTCGCCTCCAGTCACTCAAAAGAATCAACCGTGTGATGGCGCGCTACTATGTGCAGCGCAAGGTGTTGGCGCGGTTCCGGCCACTGGCGTACGTCACCAGCGGCGCGCCAGTCGAGATCATGGAGGCGATGGGCATCCTCACGCTCTACCCGGAGAATTATGGGGCGCTGTGCGGCGCGCGCAAAGCCGCCGTCGGCCTGTGCCAGGTGGCCGAGGCGACCGGCTACCCGCCTGACCTGTGTTCCTACGCCCGCAGCCACATTGGAGCGGTGCTACGCCCGAAGGATGCGCCGCTGCACGGGATGGTTCGCCCCGACGTACTGGTCTGCTGCAACAACATCTGTGGCACCGTCCTCAAGTGGTACGAGGCGCTGGCGGCACTTTACGACGTGCCCCTCTTTGTCCTCGACGTGCCGTTTCAGCGCGCGACCCCGGCCGACCCCCACGTCGTCGGCTACGTCGCCGACCAGTTGCGCGAATTCGTCGCCTGGCTGGAGGCGCACACAGGCCGCCGCCTGAAGCCCGACAAGCTCCAGGCCGTGCTGGCCCGCTCGCGCGAGGCGGTCGCGCTGTGGCAGGAGATCCTGGCGTTCGGACAGCACCGGCCCTCCCCGATCAACGCGCCCGACCTGTTCGTCGCGATGGCCCCGATCGTCGCCTTGCGCGGCACGCGCCGGGCGATCGATTGCTACCGCCACCTGAAGGCCGAGCTCGAGGACCGCGTCATCCAGGGTATCGGCGCAGTGCCGGGCGAGCGATACCGCCTCCTGTGGGACAACATCGCCATCTGGTACCGCCTGTACCGCTTCTTCCGTCCCTTTATGGACGCCGGTGCCTGCTTCGTCGCCGACACGTACACCAACGCCTGGACGGTCGAACTTGACCCGGAGGAGCCATTCGTCAGCATGGCGCGGGCCTACACCGGCGTGTTCATCAACGTGGACCTGCCAACGCGGATGCGCATCATCGCAAACCTGGCCCGGCGCTTCCATGTGGACGGGATGGTGATGCACGCCAACCGATCCTGCAAACCCTTCTCCGTCACCCAGAACGAAGTCCGCGATGGGCTGCGAGATGAACTGGGCCTCCCCATCCTCATCCTGGAGGCGGACATGTGCGATGCACGTCTCTACAACGAGGGGGCGGTCCAGGAGCGCGTGGCGGCGTTCTTGGAGATGCTGTAGCAGGGAGGCTGCAGCATGCAGGGCTTCTTCGAGCGAGTCTACCGGCTGGTGCGCCAGGTGCCACCCGGCAAGGTCACCTCCTACGGGGCGATCGCTCGCATGCTGGGCCAACCCCACGCCGCCCGCACCGTCGGCTGGGCGCTGCACGGCCTGCCGGAGGGCTCCGACGTCCCGTGGCACCGCGTCATCAACAACCGGGGCCGCATCTCGATCAGTGGCCGGGGACACGCTGCCGACCTCCAGCGGGCGTTGCTCGAGGCCGAGGGGATCGAGTTCGACGAGCGCGGAACCGTGGACTGGGAACGCTTCGGTTGGGCGGGGCTCCCCTGGCCCGAGGTCGAGGAACTGATGAACGATGTCTAATCGTGAAATGCACGTCTGCGCCGGGCGAGCCAACCGCCCGCTGGCCCAGGCCGTGGCCCGCGAACTGGGTCAGGAATTGCTACCGGTATCGATCACCACGTTTCCCGACAGCGAAATCCACGTTCTGATCGAGGAACTGGTGCGCCACCAGGACATCTACATTATCCAACCCTGCTCGGCCCCGGTCAACGATCACTTTATGGAGTTGGTGTTGATGATTGACGCCTTCCGCCGGGCATCGGCCCACGCGATCAACGTGATCGTGCCCTATTTTCCGTACGCCCGCCAGGACCGCATGGCCCGGGGGCGGGAGGCGATCAGCGCCCGGGTCGTGGCCCGGATGATCCAGTCGATGGGGGCGACGCGCGTCGTCTACGTCGACATCCACGCCCAGGCCACGCAGGGATTCTTCGACATCCCGGTGGACCCGCTGACGGCGCTGCCGGTGCTGGCAGGATACTTTCGCGGCGACGAGTTTGCGAACGCCGCCATCGTCTCCCCCGACGTGGGCCGGGGGTGGCTGGCCAACCGGTACGCCAGGCGGCTCGACCTCCCGCTCGTGGTGATGTACAAGCGGCGGATAGAGGGGGGCGGCGTGGAGGTGATGAACATCGCCGGGGACATCTTTGGCCGGACGCCGATCATCATCGACGACCTCATCGCCAGCGGCAGCGTGCTGACCCAAGTGCCGGCACTGATCCGGGCGGGAGCCCGGCCTCCGGCCTACCTGGCGATCACCCATCCCGTGCTCCTGCCCAAAGCCGTGAAGCGGCTGGACAGCGACCTGATTGCCGAACTGATCGTCACCGACACCGTCCACGTACCCGAGGAGCGTCACCACCCTAAACTGCGGATCCTCTCGATCGCTCCGTTGCTGGCAGAGGCCATCCGCCGCATCCAAGAGGGGGAATCGATTGGCCCACTGGTGGAGGGAACCTGGCATACAGGGTAATGCACATATGTAGCATATAGGAGGTCAAAATGTCTCACGAAAAGGCGAGAGGTAGATCGTGTTTCGCCAAAGCCACCCTGGCGCTGATTGGCGTGGCTGGACTATGGCTCCTGGGATCCTGGCTCACGTCCACCCCTGCGACCAACGCGTCCGACGCGCTCGCACGGTTGGCCTTTCAGAGCCCCATCCCTCCCGTCGGCAACCCTCAGCTTGGCCTGCTCAAGACCGTCGACAAGGATACTCCCACAGCCGATGAAGAGATTGTCTACACACTCACCTACTCGACCACCAACCCAGGATCGCAGGCCTTTAACGTGCGGTTGTACGACTTTTTGCCCGCCGGCGTCCAGTTTATGTCGGCGAATCCCTCAGCCTCCTTCCAGGACGGGGCGATCCTGTTCACCGCTCCCTCCATCGGGGCGACGAACGCGACCGCAACCGTGCGCGTGCGCGTGCGGGAAGGGTATGAGCATTTGCACAACCATGCGCTGGTGATGGCGGACCTGGTGCCCCCTGTCCACGTTTCGCTGCTGACGAGCGTGGAGCAGCCACCCACCCGGCTACGCGTGACCAAGACGGGCTACGAGGCCGTATTGGTCAACGACAAACTGGTCTACACCTTGTACTGCGAGAACACGGGCAATGAACCGGTGAACGACGTGACGGTCGTGGACGTCCTGCCCACCGGCCTGCCACTGGTGGAGGCATCTCCACCGCCGGACGGGATGACGTTGCCTGCGCTTTCGTGGTCGCTGGGGGACCTGGGGCCAGGGGAAAGCCGGACAATCGTCATCACCACCACGGCACCGGCCTCGGTGGGCGTGGTCACCAACACCGCGCTGGCGGACGCCCGCCAAGGGATAGTCACGTCGACGGTGTTTGCGACGCAGGTCATCAGTGAGGGAGCAATCCTGCGGGTGACGAAGAAGGGTTCTGCCTCGGAGGTTGATGTGGGCGACCAACTGGTGTACACACTTGGGTACAAGAACGCCGGGAGTCAGCCAGCGACAGGGGTTGTGATGGCCGATACACCTCCCTCCGACGTCACTGTGACAGCCGTTTTCCCGTCACCGGCGAGTCAGACACCCCAGTTGATCACGTGGGATCTGGAGACATTGACGCCGGGCGAATCAGGCAAGATCCTCATCACGACAACGGTCGGAGGCCGCGGGGGGAGGACGCTACACAATGTAGCCAACATCACGGGTCCTGGCAGTTTCCCAGGCCACGCCGAACTGAACACCACGGTCCGGCCAATGCTGTTGTATCTGCCGCTGATGATGAGAAACGCTTGACCTGTTATGTGGCCTGGTGCGACTGGGACAGTGGGAATCGGGAGATCCATGTGCGGCGCTGGGACTGACCTGCTCTTCTTATCGTATCTCCACCTCGGTGATGATGAGCACGTCGTCCGGCTGCGGCTGGCCATCTACGGAAACCGGCAGACGCTCGCCCGTGTCGGAGACGTATAGTCCCACCCCGATCTTGCTGACGCCCAGAGCCGCCTCAGGCTCGATCATGATCAGATGTGGATCGGTCACGACCTCGTCGGGCAACCAGCTCGAGGTCGGAAACGCGCCGTTCCCCGGCGGGCTGTCGTGCTGGCCGGGCAGGCCTCCCGGAATGGTCGGATGGTACAGGTGCACGAACACCTTGTAGTCTTCGCTGACCGTGTCCAATGCCTGCCAATACAGGACGACCTCGATTTGCCCTCCCGGCGTGGGCGTCATTTGCCTGAGGTCAAAGCCCAGCAAGCGGATGCTGGACCCAAAGTCGGCGGTCAACGGGTATTCGGGTGCGGGCAGATCAAAGTAGTGCGGCCGGCCAGAGATGGACAGCGTGTCCAGGTGCAAGGGGGACGCGACCGCCTGGCGGCTGGTAGCCTCCAACAAGGCCAAATAGACGTCGAAATCGCCGCCCTCCAGATCGGGCGGGATCTGCATCTTGGGAAAGGTGTACCCGGGCTCACCACTCACCCACTGGCTGGTCGGGTGCCGGTCGGCGCCCAATAGTTCCTCCACCGATATCACGAGATCACCAGCGCGGTCGCGCAGCTCCAGGCGCACGACGTAGTCGCTTCCTGGGGAGCGCATCGCCTGCCACTGCAGATCGGCCTCCAACGTGCTGCCCGGCGACAGCTCTGTCGGCACCCAGTAGTCGATCAGAGCCAGATCCTGGTTGAACGTCGGCGTATCCGCATCCCACTTGGGATCCACGCTGGCCGTCCCCACGACCTCAACCGGACCGGCGAGAAGCGGAGCACCGGCGCGATTCTCGTCGGCAAAGCTGACCTCGCCGGCGCTGGTGAACATGCCGATGTAAAAGTACGTCGTCTGCGGCAACAGATCGGCCGGCACGGGCACCATATACCGCTCGGCCACCACGTCCCCGGGGGTCCAGTCCCACAGGGGATAGACCATGTAGTGTGACACGTCGTCCAGGCACTGGTCCGCAGATGCATCCTGCACGCAGACAAAGCTATGCGGCAAATCGTCGACGTCATACTGAAAATCCGACGGCACGCGCCAGTAAACGACGACGGGGACCTCGGTCTGGCGTTGGACCTGTGCAGGCACGTCGTAGCCCAGAATCTCCCGGTCGTAGGCAAAACGGCCACTTCGCGCGTGGGCAGGGAGCCACGGCACATCGGACAACACCTCCCCGGGGAGCCGATAGACCCACAAGTGAGGCCGGCCTGCGGCGTCGCTCTCGTGGTAGATCGAATAGTCGCTCAACACAGCCAGCGCATCCGGGTTGGGAGGGGACGATCGGGTAAAGAGGATCAGCACGTCCTGACCGGCCCAGCCAGACGGCCACACCGTGGCGGAACTACCGCTGAACCAACGCACCGGGCCAGCGTACGTGGACTGGAGTCTGAACACGCGCCGGCTCAGGTCGCCAGGATAGTCACTCGAGATCCAGGCCGGCGTGTCAGCGGGGGTGTAGTCGTTCAGGTAACGGGCGGCGGCGGCCAGGTCGGCCTCGTAGGTGTGGAGGACCTGGGGATCACGAGCCCACTCGTCAAAGTAATCGTGCCACGTATCGGCACCGACCAGAGCCAGTCCAACAATGGCTGCGAGGGGCAGACACCACCGGGTGACAAGACCGCGCTGATCGAAACGCTGCGACCAACGAGCAAGCCGCTCCCACAGAAAATCGGCACCGATGGCCGGCATCAAATAGATGGGTGTCAACGCCCCAACCGAGTGCCAAAACGAAGGCGCGCCAGTGCCGAGTGTGTTTGGCAGGAGCATAACCGGCAGCCATATCAGCAGCAACGAGTAGGATGGTCGTCGCAGCCGCCACAACGAAACGGCCAGGCCCAGGTAGAACAACCCACCCGTCACCTTGTCAAACACCGGACGTCCAGGGGGATTGTAGCGCCAATTCCAATCGCCGACTTGTGTGAACATGCGCAGCGTGGCAACCACAGAACGCAAGACCGGGTCGAAATCGCCTGCCAGAAATCGCTGCAGATCATCGTCGACTTCCTGCACCCGTTGGTTGTATATGTCAGGATACCGGAGTATATAGAGGCCGAGCGGCATAAAGACCAGGACCGCGACCAGCCCGGCCAATATCAACCGCTTCGTGTTCGCGCGCAACATATGCCGACCGTTGATCAGAGCCGTCAGTGGCCAGAGGACCAAGACCACCGGAAAGGCACGGCTGGGTGTGTACGTGTAGAGGGTCAGCGCCGAAAACACGCCGCCCACGACGGCCCACCGGTTACTGCGCTCGTCAAGAGCGCGCCACAGCCCATAGATCGCGGCAGCTTGACAGACGGGTTGGAGGCCAGCCCGCAGCGCGACGCGGTTGAGCAGAACTGGCCACAGCGATACGGCCGTCAACGCCGTCGTCAGGATGGCGACGCGGGAGTTGAACAATCGCCTGGCGAGCGCCCAGGTCAACGCGAGACCGATGGTTCCACATATCGCCGACGGCAACCGCACGGTCCAGGCCCCTACCCCGAGCAGGCGGGTCGTCAATGCGACCAGATAGATCAGCATGGTCTCGACCCCATAGTTGGTTGGGACGAAGACAGTGAAGGGTTTCGTCCACGCGTGAAGCCCGTCCCACGCGATGAACATCTCGTCGCCATCCAACCCTGGGGGAACCAGGTCAAGGTTGTAGGTGCGAAAGAACAGGGCAACCAGCAGCGTACATACCGCCAGTATGCCCTGAGACAGGCGCGCTATGGAGCGATCACGAGAGCCGGAGGATAGCACTGCGGGACTCCTTGTCATGGTAGTCTGACCTGCGCGATTATACCTGCTTGGCGAACAACCGTCAATGCTACCCCTCGCCCTCATTCTGTAGTGTCTGCGCCGGGAGCAGGCTGGAGCGTTGCATCGGCGGGCATCCCCGGCTTGAGGGCATAGTCGAGGTTGGGGATGCGCACCTTGACGGCAAAGACCAGGTTGACGCGCTCCTCTTGCGTCTGCACGTTGCGCGGGGTGAACTCGGCCTCACCGGCGATGCTCGCCACCTGCCCCAGGAATACACGCTCCGGGAAAGAGTCCACGCGCACCTCCACCTCCTGGCCCACCTGCACCTGCCCGATGCGAGTCTCGGGGATGTAGATGACGAGCGTCACTTGGTCCAGATTGGCGATCGTGAGCAGCGGCGCACCGGCCGTCGCGGTCTCCCCGGCGTGACCGCTGCGGCTGGTGACAACGCCGTCCATCGGGGCGACCAGCGTGAGTTGGGCGATCTGGGCGTCAACCAAGCGCACGGCAGCCTCGGCCTGGCGCATCTGGGCCTCGGCCATCGCGATCTCCTCCCCGGTCGGGCCGGCCTCCAGCTCACCCAACGCCGCCCGCGCGGCCGCCACCCGCGCCTCGGCGACGCTGTGCTGCATCTCCACGTTGTGGAGTGCAGCCTTCAGCGTGAGAGGATTGGCCCGTATGGCCCACCGGGCATTGAGGACCTGCTGAGCCCCCTCCAGTTCGGCCTGGGCCTGGGCCAGCGCAGCCTGAGCCGCCTGCAACTGCAGGTCCCAGGCGCGCTCCGTGTCCCCCCCCTGCTTGGCGTAGACGTGGTGCTTCAGCTCCGTCTCCGCCAGGTTGGCCTCCGCCATCTCGACGTTCTGCTCGGCCAGGCTGACCTGCGTGCGGGCGGCGCTGATCTCCACGTCGAGCGAGAGAGGATTGCTGATCGCCTCCCGGGCGTTGATGACGGCCTGGGCCGCCCCATCCCGCTCGGCCTCCGCCTGGGCCAGGGCGGCCCGCGCAGCAGTGATCTCCTCCACACGTGCGCCGGCGAGCACGCGGGCCAGGTTGGCGCGGCCGGATGCCACCCCCGCCTCGGCCTCCAGCCGCTTGCTCTGAAGCAGCGCGCCGTCAAGCTGCACCAGCACGTCACCGGCCCGTACCGCGTCCCCGCGATCGACCCGCATCTCGGCGGTGCGGCCCGACGTCTCCGGCGCGACGGCCACCTCCTCACCCTCGATAAAGCCCGAAGCCGTGATCGGGCCGTCCGTCTGAGCGTTACCACAGCCGGCCAGCAAAATGACCAATGACAAATGACCAATGATCAATGACCAATGACCAATGACCAATGACCAATGACCAATTTGGGACTTGGGATTTGGGATTTGGGATTTGCCCATCTGCTACTGCTCCTGAGTGGCGATCACCGCGTCGGCAGGGACCCCCGGCTTGAGCGCGTGATCGGGGTTGGGGATGCGCACCTCCACGGCGAACACCATGTTGACGCGCTCTTCCTGCGTCTGCACGTTGCGTGGGGTGAACTCGGCCTCGTCCGCGATGGCGACGACGCGGCCTGTGAACGGCCGGTCCGGGAAACTGTCCACGCGGACCTCCACCCGCTGGCCGATGCGCACCTGTCCCAGCTTGTCCTCTGGCACGTACACGGTCAGCGTCACGTGGTCCAGGTCGCCCAGCTCGAGCATCGTGCCCCCGGGCGCGGCCAGTTCCCCCTCGTGGATGCTGAGCTCGAGCACCAGCCCGCCGGCCGGTGCGACGATGATCTGCTTGTCACGCAGCACCGTCAGCGAGTCAAGCGCCGCCTGCGCCTGTTCCACCTGTGCCTCGGCGATGGCGATCTCCTCCTCGGTCGCCCCGGCCTGCAGCGCGTCCAATTGGGCCTGGGCCACCTGAACGGTCGCCCCGGCGGCCCGGTACTGCGCTTCGATCTCGTCCACCCGGGCGTCCAGTTCCTGAGGGTTGTTCCGTAGCGCGTAGAGATCGCGCAGCGCAGCCCGCGCCCCGTCCAGCCCTGCCTGGGCCGTGTTGACCCCCACCCAGGATTTCCAGTAGGCGTTGGGAATGAGATGGACGCTCAACTGTAGCCCCGGCAAGGATGGACGCAATGGCGCCGGGATGTCGTTCAATTTCTCCTTCGCCTTCGCCAGCTTCTCCTGCCCATCCCAGTAGGCGTCGTGGGAGATCTCGGCTGCATCCTTCAGCGCGGTGGCCTGGGCCAGCCCAGCCTCGGCGGCGGCCACCTGGGCCCTGGCCTGGACAATCTGGGCATCCAGCTCCTGCGGGTGGTCGCGGATGGCGATGGCATCCTGCCAGGCCTGGTAGGCCCCGTCGCAGCCGGCTTGGGCCTGGGCCAGCGCGGCCTCCGCCTGCCGAATCCGCTCCGGGCGGACGCCGGCCCGGGCCTGGGCCAGTCCTGCCTGGGCCACGTCGAGCGCCGCCTGGGCCACCGCGATCTGGGCTTGCAGCAACGTCCCGTCGAGCCGCACCAGCACCTGGCCAGCCTCGACGTCGTCCCCCTCGTCCACCAACAACTCGACCACGCGTCCCCCCAGCTCCGGCGCGATCGTCATCTCCTCGGCCTCGATGAACCCGGAGGCCACCAGCCCATCCACGTCTGGATTGGACATGGATACCTGCCCCGATACCTGCTGCCAGGCAGCCGGGCTTGTGGCAAACGTGATCCCTGCCACCGCGACGAAGACAGCCACAGCGCCAAGGATAATCGAAACGATTCGCTTTCGGTTCATCCTTATTCCCTACTCCTTGCTTCCTACTCGATCATTTCGCACGTTGGAGATAAAGACGTCCTCCAACGATGGGGCGATGGCATCCATCGCTCGTACATGCACTCCGGCTTCAGCCAGCACCTGCGCGATGCGGGGCTCGTATCGCACGACCTCGTCAGCCACCACGTGGATCAGTGCGCCATACAGTGCCACCTCGTCGAACGTGCCCATCTGCCGCAACAGGCTGATCGCCACGTCCGGTTGCGTGCAGTCAATCTCCAACACCTGTCCTTGCATCGTGTTCACCTTAATTTCCTCCGGCGCTCCCCGGGCGATGATGTGCCCATTGTGGATAAACGCCAGGTCTTGACAATGTTCGGCCTCATCCATATAGTGCGTCGTGACAAGTATCGTCGTCCCCTCCTCGGCTAACTTGTACAACAGGTCCCAGAAGGCCCGCCTGGAGATCGGATCCACTCCGGCAGTCGGCTCATCCAGGAAGAGCATGTCTGGCTCGTGCAAGATCGCAGCGCCCAGGGCCAGCCGCTGTTTCCATCCGCCGGAGAGATTGCGCGTCAACTCCCGCTCCCGGCCCTGAAGGCCCGCCATGTCGATGACGAACCGCTTGCGCTCCCGCAACTGCTGCCCACGCACGCCGTAGGTGCGGCCGTAGAAATCCAGATTCTCGCCCACCGTCAGGTCCCGGTACAGGCTGAAACGCTGGGACATGTAGCCGATGTGCTTGCGGATCTGCTCTGGCTGGCGGACGATGTCGTACCCCAGCACGGCGGCGTGGCCCGACGTGGGGCGCAGGAGGCCCAAGAGCATACGGATCGTTGTCGTCTTGCCCGCGCCGTTGGGCCCCAGAAAACCGAATATCTGTCCCCGCCGGATGTCGAACGTGACGCCATCCACGGCGGTGAAATTGCCGAACTGTTTCGTCAGGTTGACTACCTGAACAGCATATTCATCCATACCCATCCACTCACGCAACACGCAACACGAAACACGCATCACGTGTTGCGTATTTCGTGTTCCGTATCCTTTCCTTCCACCAACCGCCTGCGTATGAGCGAGATGAACGCCTCCTCCATCCGCGGGCGGGTCTGGCGCAGGCCCCGCACGGCGATCCCGGCATCGCTCAGCGCTCGCTCGATGGCCGACGCGCGGCGCTCGGCCTCGTCCACAAACACGTGCACCAGGTCACCGTAGGTCTGCACCTCCAGCACACCGGGAAGACCCTCGACGATCCGGCTTGCCTCTCGCAGCCGGTCAGGCTGCAATTCCAACAACTCGCCCTCCACCAGCCCCTTGATCCGTTCCGGCGTGTCGCAGACGATGATGTTCCCCTCGAACATCAACCCCACCCGCGAGCAACGCTCCGCTTCGTCCATGTACGGCGTGCTGACAAAGAGCGTCACTCCCTGCAGGTGGAGCTCGGTCAGGATGTCCCAGAACTCTCGCCGGGAGACCGGGTCGACGCCGGTGGTCGGCTCGTCCAGGAAGATGACCTCAGGCTGGTGGATCAGCGTGCACGCCAGTGCCAGCTTCTTCTGCATCCCGCCGGAAAGATGGGCCGCCCGCCGGCCCTTGAACTCGGTCAGGCGGGCGAACGCCAGCAAGCGACCGATGCGCTCCTCCCGCTCCTGCCGACTCACCTCAAAAATGTCGGCGAAGAATACCAGGTTCTCCAGCACCGTCAAGTCGCCGTAGAGGGAGAACTGCTGCGCCATGTACCCGATGCGCTTCTTGATCTCCTCCGGCTCCTTCACCGTGTCGAACCCCGCCACGTGCGCGCTGCCCGCGCTGGGGTCCATGATCGCGCACAGCATGCGGATCGTCGTCGTCTTGCCAGCCCCGTCCGGCCCCAACAAGCCAAAAATCTCCCCACGCCGGATGCTCAAGTCGAGCCCGTCCACAGCGGTCACCTTCTTGAACCGCTTGGTCAGGCCGTCTGTCTCAATCACCCAATTCTCACTCTCCGATTTGCTTACCTGCTGATTTGCTGATTTGCCCATTTGCTGATTTGCTGATTTGCCCATTTGCCCATTCGCTGATTCGCTGACTCGCTGATTCGCTGATTCCCCCATCAATCCAATCTCTTCCGCAGCCGGACGGCGGCGACGGTGTAGAGAATAGCACCCAGCACCCCCAGCGCCACCACCTGGGGCCACAGATCGCCCAGGCCGGAACCCTTGAGCATGATGGCCCGCACGATGGCCGTGTAATGCCTGTTAGGCATCAGATACGACGCCGCCTGCACCGCACGCGGCATAAACTCGACCGGCAGGATCTGCCCGGAGAGAATAACCTCCAGGACGACCAAGAAGAAAGCGCCTACAAGGCCCTGCCCCTGCGTTTTGACCACCACCGAGATGAGCAACCCCCACCCCAACTCGACAAAGATATAGTAGCCCGTCAGAACCATCAACAGGCCCAGCGAACCACGCAGGGGCACGTGGAAGTGCAGGACGTTCAGTGCCAGCATCCCCAGGAATCCCAGGTAAGCGATCACCAACGCCAGCAGGCTCTTGCCGACGACCAGCTCGATAGGCCGCATCGGCGTCACAAAGAGCTGCTCCAAGGTGCCCACCTCCCGCTCTCTGACGATGGCGACGGCGGGTAGAAAAACAGCCAGCATGGCCAGTGCGCCGGCCATCTCGGCCGGGAGTTGAAAGTTCTCGGTGCGCAGACCCTCGTTGAACCACACCCGTGAGCGGGCCTCCACCTGTTCAAGGTCCCCAATCACCACCGCCAACTCGCCCGATCCCGCACCCACTGTCCGCTGCACGTACTCGTAGGACATCCCCTCCAGATAGGCCTGGGCCAGTAGAGAAGTCGTGATCTCGCTGCCATCCAGCAGGACCTGGACAGTAGATCCCTGCCCCCCCGCGCTCAACCCGGCCCCGAAATCGGGAGGGATCACCAGGCCCACTCTGACAATCCCCCGCTCCAACAAACGCACCAGCTCCGCCCGGCTGCCTGCGTAATAGTCCGGGTCAAAGTGATGAGAGTTGCGCAACATGCCCACCAGGCGACGGCTGTCCGGGCTGTGGTCCTGGTCGTAGACCGCCGTCGGAATGTGCGTGATGCCCTCCGCGATCGAGCCCGCGACCGACGTCAGGTTCCAGACCGGGAACACCAGGACAAAGACCAGGAGCAACCGGTAGCGCCAGAACTGAATGGCTTCCTTCCAGATCAGGTTCCAAATCCGTCCCCACATGCCCTCAACCCCATGAATCCCCACTGACGACAATCAAGCCAGCCTCTTTCTGAGTCGCCACACGGCCAGGCCGTTCAGCAGCAGGCCCAAGAGCAGCAAGAAGAGGGTATCCACCACAAAACCCCGTACCCCCACCCCCTTCAGAAAGATACCTCGGGCAATGGCGACGTAGTGAGTGGCGGGCCAAAGCATGGCCTGCATCCGCGCGTCTGGAGGCATGGCGTAGAGCGGATGAAAGATGCCCGCCTCGTTGATCGGCGGCATGACGAAAATCAATCCAGCGATGAGCAACGCTGCCATCTGGGTGCGCACCAAGCTGGATATCAAGAGGCCGATACCCAGGTTCGCCAGCAGGAATAGGCTGGAGGCCAGCGCCAGGTCCGCCAGGCTGCCCCGGAACGGCACGCCGAAGGTGGTTATCCCAACCAGGGTGAACAAGAATACATCCACCAGACCAACCAGCAGATAGGGGATAACCTTTCCAGCCAACAGTTGGTAGCGCCGTATCGGCGTGGCCATCAGCCCCTCCAGGCTGCCCTGCTCCCTCTCCCGCGCCAGGGACAGGGCAGCGGAAAGGGCCGGCATCGCCAATACGATGGCCATCAGGCCGGGCAGGACACTGTGGACCTCCTTCAAGCCAGGATTGTACAGCGCCCGCACCCGGAACTGCAACGGCAATGACTCGCGTTCTGAAGCCAGGCCCGCTCTGACCAGCCGCTGGTGCAGCAACTCGACGGAAAAGTTGGCCGAAAGCGCCTCGGCGTTCCCCAGAACCTGGTGGGCCGTGTTGGGGTCGATGCCATCCACGATGATCTGCACTGGAGCCTGTTTCCCTCCCCATATCGCCTCGGCGAAACCGGGCGAGACGATGATGGCCGCCCGCGCCTGGCCCGATCTCACCCATTCGCGGGCCTCCGCGTAGCTTCGCGCCCAGTATCTCAGGTCAAAGAACGGGTCGTTGGCAAACCGCCTCAGATAGGCCCGCGATCGGGGGCTGCGGTCGCCATCCATGACCACCACAGGGACGTGCTCGATGTCTGCGGAGAAGGTGTAGGCCATGAGCACCATCAGCACCGCCGCGCCCACGGTCATGACAATCAGCACCCAGGGGTCGCGCACCATGTGCCGGAATTCCTTGCGCATCACCGAGAAGAACCGCTTCATGCCCCTGCGCTCCCTTCGGACGGCCAGTGGAAGCTGTCGTCTTGAGGAAGAAAGGGCTCCAGCACTTCCATGCCCCGGATCAAGTGGAACAGGTACTCGTGCTGTGTGTCGGTCAGATCCAGTTGGCCGATGGCGCGGGTGAGCGCGTGGACCAACTCGTGGGTGCGCTGGGCGGGCCAGCCGAGGGGCAGCAGTTCAGCCGGCAGACAGGGGTCTTTGGAGAAAATGATGTCGATCAACTCTCCCTGCAGATCCATCGCCTCGACGAAGAACGCCTCGGTGTCTACGCTTCCCCCTTGCTTGACCCGTTCCAGCGACTGCAACAGCGCCTCGATGCGACGATTGCAATCGCGGTAGTGTGCTTCCAGCGGTTCCAGTCGCCACACACGGTAGACCAGTTCGCTTATGCCCTCCACACCCGGCATCCATACGTGGCGGCAGCGCAGCAATGCCACCTGCCCCGCGAGGCCCAGCTCCTCGACCAGCGCTTTGACCTGCGCCTCCCGATCAAGGGGCGAAATCCACACACTGGAAGACAGCAGTCCAAAACCCACCTCTGCCAGCCGGGTGCGGAAGGTGTCGCGCTTGCTCCGCTGCCCTTCAGGTACACTGAAGGTGACCGCCAACCAGTTGCCATCCCAGGGCAAGTGACCTTCCAGGGCCAGGTGGTAGTGCAGGATCTTGACGATGAACTGCTCGACCACGGCCTGGCCCTGGGGACCGATCCCATAGCGCAGGTTGCCCCGGCCTCGACCGGTTTTCGTGAGTAGCCCAGCCCGCGCCATGCGGTTGGTCGCCGCCCGAACAGCATCAGGGGAGCGCCCGAACTTTTGGAGCACCTCCAGCAGATCTCCGCTGCTGATCTCCCCCCGCTGGGTGACGATGCGCAGGATCAGGTTCTGTGTTTGAGCCATGGGTCCCCCATTTTACCGTCGAAACTACATACGGTCGAATTTCTTAACGACCGTATGTATTATAGACCCAAACACGGTTTTTGTCAAGGTCCTGCACGGTTTTTAAGGTACAGTTTCAGGCCTAATCCAGCCGCTTGGAGAAGCGGCTGGCAGCCAGCAACACGATCGCCACGCCAAAGATCAGCAGCGCGATCACCTCCGGGTACAGGATCTCCAGGCCGACGCCTTTGAGGATGATGCCCCGGATGATGGCGAGCATATAGCGCAGCGGCACCACGTACGTAAGGGCCTGCAGCCAGCCAGGCATGGCTTCGATGGGAAAGAAAAAGCCACCCAGGAAGATGGACGGGAACAGAGTGAGAAACGTGAGCAACATGGCCTCCTGCTGCGTGCTGGCCACGCTCGAAATCGAGATACCGATTCCCAGCGACGTGAGCAGAAACAGGACCGATAGCGCCAGCAGCAGCCCCAGGCTGCCTCTGACCGGCACGCCGAACCAGAAGACGCCGATGGCCAGCACCTCCAGCACGTCGAAGAAGGCGATGAACACGTAGGGGACGACCTTGGCGACGATCAACTCGAGTGGCCTGATCGGTGTCACGATCAATTGCTCGATAGTGCCCTGCTCTCGCTCGCGCACGATGGACAGCGCGGTGAAGAGGGCGGTCAAGAAGTAGAGGATGATACCCGTGATACCAGGGATCATGAAATTGGCGCTGTGCATCTCTGGGTTGTACCACACGCGCGGGCGTATCTGCACGCCAGGCAGGTCATCGGGGTCCAACCCCATCGTCCGCTCCATGATCCGCATGGACTGGGCCTGCCCAACCGATTGCGAGGCGGCGAAAACGGTGTTGGCAACGCTGGGGTCGGACCCGTCGATGATGAAGGCGGCCTGCGCCCGGCCTCCAGTGGAGAGCACTTTGCCGTAGCCCGGCGGAATGATCAAGCCAGCCCGGACCTGGCCGCTGTCCATCACGTGCTCCAATTGCTGCTCGGACTGGACGTACAGGGCAATGTCAAAGTAGTTGGACGCCCCGTAGGCCTCGATTAACTCGCGGCTCGCTGCCGATTTGTCGCCGTCGAAGACGGCGGTGCGCAGGTGCTCGATGTCGGTGGTGGCGGCGTATCCCAGCAACACGAGCTCCATGATGGGCATGATGAACATCACGGCCAGCGTGCGCGGGTCGCGGATGATGTGGAGGAATTCCTTGCGGGTGAGCGCAAGCGTGCGGTTGATCGTCATCTCTCACCCACCATCGCAGGGCCGAGGCCGTCGAAGACGAGTGTGCCCAGCACCTCCGGCACATCATCCCATCCGGATTGAAGGGGTTCGTCGCCGAGCATTCGCAGGATGAGCAGGCCGATGAACGCGCCCTGCACGACGCGCACTGTCAGTGGTACGTCGACTGGACGCACGTGTCCCAACTCGATTCGTGCCTGCACGTATTGCTCCATCAGGGTCGCGATTCGCAACACGTACTGGCGGTAGAAACGCTGGCGTAGCTCGGGGTCGACCAACACCTCTGGCAAGACAGCCTGAAGCAGCTCCTGGCCTCGCTGGACACGGGCCAACCGATGGCGGGAGATCGCGATCATAAAGTCCTTGACGTCGCCTTGCAGGGCCTGCGTCAACTCCACGTCCAGTTGCTCCAACTCGGCCAGGCGGGCCATAATGCCGATCAGCAGGTCGGCCTTGCTGTCGAAATAGTTATAGATGGTGCCCTCCGACACACCGGCCGCGCTGGCAATTTCTTTGGTGGTGGCGCGATGGAAGCCCTTCTCGGCAAACACCCGGGCCGCCGCATCGATGATCTGGGCACGCCGCGCTTCGACCAGTTGCCTCCGTATGGGGTCTTCAGGAGCAGGCATTCGGTCCTCCTTTGGATTGAGTCGCTTGGTTGGTGGGCACGCACGATAATCGAGTAAGCGCTCATAAAATGAGTAAGCGCTCATAAAATGAGTAAGCGCTCATAAAATGAGTAAGCGCTCATAAAATGAGTGAGCGCTCATAGAATGAGTGAGCGCTCATAGAATGAGTGAGCGCTCATAGAATGAGTGAGCGCTCATAGAATGAGTAAGCGCTCACTCAAATGAGTGAGCACTTGCTCTATTCTATACCCCAAGAGAAGACCTGTCAAGCACAAGCAACTTGGCAAGGTCCAGTCCAGGAGAACAGGTGAACAGCCCAGCAAACAAAAAGCGACCGCGCCCTGTCCCCGGGGCGCGGTCGCGAGGTGTTGGGCACGAAATCCGCTATCGTTCGGCGTAGAAGCCGATGCCAACGGTCCCTGGGCCAACGTGGGCACCGATGACGGGGCTGACCGTCGTGCGGCAGACTTTGGAGATGCCGAAACGCTCCTTCACCCGTTCCGCGAGGGCATCTCCCTCCTCGGGGCTATCCACGTCAATGATGGCTGCCTCTGCCATCGGCTTCCCCTCCAGTCGCTCCTCCGCGATATCCAACATCTGTGCGACTGCCTTGCGCTTGGTACGCACCTGGGCCAGCGGTTCGATGCACCCATCCTCCAGTTGCAGCAGTGGCTTGATGTTCAACGCGGTCCCCAGCAGCCGCTTGGCCCCGCCGATGCGCCCACCCCGGTACAGGTACTCTAGCGTGTCCACGGCGAAAAGGACATGGACCCTGTCCCGCATGTCCTCAGCCACGGCGACGACCTCATCGACCGATCGTCCGGCGGCGGCCGCCCGAGCAGCGGCCAGCGTGATGAATCCCAGTCCCATCGAGGTCGAGAGCGAATCCACAACTCGGACTTTTGCTTCGGGCAGTTGCGCCTGTGCCGCCTGCGCGTTGGGGACGGTGCCGCTGAGTTTCGAGGAGATAAAGACCCCGACGACCGCGTCAGCTCCATCAGCCGTCTGCCGGAAGAAATTCTGAAACTCGCCAGCCGACGGTTGAGAGGTGCTCGGAAAGACCTTGGCCCCTCGCAGGCGGCGGTAGAATGCCGGCGGGTCGATGTCCACACCGTCCCGGAACCGCTCGTCGCCCCAGATGAGCCACAGGGGGATCACCGGGATGCTGAACCCTCCCAGGGCAGCCTGGGGGATGTAAGCCGTGCTATCCGTCACTATGACAACTTTTTCACTGCTCATGATCGCCTCCCTTCGAATGATGATCAGGATGCCAAGTGATGAAACACCATGTCGAAAGGGAGGATACGCTACACAGTCAACTCCCTTTCTGGAGATGGACTTGGAGCGGGGCCGTCACTCAAAGGGCAGCAGCGCGTTGATCACAATCGCGACAACGCCTGCGACAACCGTACGCAACCCGTAGCCGACGAGGCCGCGCCCGGATATGTGCCCCAGGAACACCCCCAGCCCGAACAAGCTGATCAGGCCAACGATCAAAGAGAGCGCATAGCTGAGCAGGATGTTGCCGATCAGCGGCGCGACGAACAGGGGGGTGAGCACAATCATCGAGGAGACGAAAGGCGACAGGCCATCTACCAGGGACACGACGATGACCGCCACGCGCGAGGCCCGGCCGATCTTGGTCTCGCCCAGGTCAGTCAGCGACATGCGCTCCAGTTCAGCCAATTCGCGCCCGCGCTCGGCGGACTCGGCCAGGTACGCTCCCCACAGCCCCGAAATACCTATGGAGATGGAGGTAGCAATACCAATGCGGATCACGGTACCAGCGCTGCGGACGCCGCCCAGGTAATTGCCCATGATCACACCGATCATGGTCAACACGCCATCAAAGGCGTTGTTCGCCAGGGCGCGGCGCGCGATCTTTGAGAAACCGGCGATGCGCTCGTACTCGCGTACGTCATCCAGGCCCTGAGCCAGACGTCCGCGCGGTTTATCCAGACTTCCCACGGCTAATCTTGAGGCGTGATGACGTCTTCGATCAGCACCCTGCCAGCCGCGACCTCATCAATGGAGTGGATCGCGCCGCCATTCTCCTCGATGACCTGGCTGATCTCCTCGTAGCGCAAGTCGTGCCCTTCGATCGTGATCTTGGCGTTCTCTACACGGCGGTCAATCTCGTAGATCGAGATATTGGTCCCGTCCACGCCCTCCAGATCAGCCAGCACCTGCACCAATTCCACGATGCTCGGCTCCAGCGGTTTCAGCACGTCCAGCACCAGTCGTCTCAGGTTTCCCATCGCTTGTTTTCACTCCTCCAACAATGGTATGAGCGCCCGCGCAAAGATCAGGTAGCCCGTGTGGGCCACCATACGGTCCATCGGCCGCAGGCGCGCGGACACCGCCTTGTACGGCCGAAGCAGCAACTCTTCTACTTCAATCAGGCCAAAGCTAGCCTCTTCCAGTGCGCCGATCAAGCGACTGACCTGATTGGTCGTAGGCAGGATACAACCAAAGAAGCCACCGCTGGCAAGAGCAGCGTGGGCCTGCGCCAAATAGTCCCAGGGATTCGACAGGTCGAGGAACAGCGCGTCGGCGTCGCGTTCGTCAAAGCCCGCGGCAACGTCGCGCTGTCTGAATTCCACGAACTCGGCCAAGCCCAACTGTTCCAGGTTGCTGTGAGCCAGTTGTTGCATCTCCGGGCGGACCTCGTAGGAGTAGACGCGCCCAGCCGGGCTGACCGCCTGGGCGAAGACGAGCGTCAACCCACCGCTGCCGGTGCCAGCTTCGACCACCCGGCATCCAGAGGCGATACGCATCTTCATCAGAATGTAGCCGGTGTCCTTGGGATAGACGATCTGAGTGTTGCGCTTGAGGTCACGCACGAGGTCGTCGGTGGAGGGTCGAAGCAACAAGAAAGGATACCCCAGGTGGGTGGACACCTGTGTCCCCCAAAGGGTTCCAATCAGGTCGTCGTGGGCCACCACCCCACGGTGGGTGTGGAGTTGCGAGCCTGACCCCAGCCGGACGATGAACGACTTGCGGTCGCGGCCAACGAGCAAGGCCAGGTCGTCGGGCTGTGCGGTTTGCAGGGCTTTCTCAGCGATCAAATCATCTCCAAAACCCAGCGGAGGGTCCCTTCTTCGCAAGGTCACTTGATATTATAACCTACTCTGACCGAAGCGCAACTTTGCTTCGCCCCAACCCAATTCCAACGTCCTGCAACCAAACTCAAAGGCTATTTCAACCCAATCCGTAGGCACCGCACTGATCTCTCTGGTATACTATTATCGAAATGGTTCACTTTCATTAGATTTTTCCTAAAACGGATAAACTCTGATCCTGTGACGTTGACATCGCTCCCTTCCTATTGTATACTAACCATGTGATCCACACTATGCTACCTGTACTCGGCTATCCCCCAATCAACCACAGTGCGCGGCCATACATGGTGCTAGGGACACATCCGAGTTAGACGCGGAGAAAGGAGGCACGACGATGAGAAGGAACAGCTTGAGAATAGTGACTTTGCTCGCTCTGCTCGTCAATGCCATCGGCGTGGGTTTGGCACCACCATCGGCCACTGCCGCACCGGTACCAGATTACCATCCCGCCTCGTTTGGGGCGCTCCCGGCCTGGTTTGCCACCGTTCCTGACGACCGGCACCCGGTCGCCGAGCAAGAGACGTACACGGACAGCGCAGGATGGTATCGCTTTGAAGGCCTGGCCCACGGCACCCACAAGGTGACGTTGGATCCAGCCACTCTCCCTCCCCGCCTGCGTCCTGCCAAGGGGGAGCCGGTGCCCGTCCTCTGGCTCACCCCGGGCATGGAGCAGACCTCTGATCCGCTCTCGACCGACGTCCGTTTCACCGCCGCCTACGCACGGGAGAGCGGCACTATCACCGGGCTGGTCTTCTTGGACCGGGACAGCGACGGCCGGCCAGGCCCGGACGAGCCGGGTATTCCCGGCGTCCGGGTGACAGACCCCACCGTGCACCAGTACTATGTGCCCTTCAACGATGCGAACTTGTGGGCACTCTTCGATGACAAAAACACGGGTCTCCCCGGTGTCCAGCAATGCCACACTACTGGGACTCCGGTTGCCGGAACCCTGAATTCTTCTATATTCCTCATCGCCTCATCTGACGGGACGGTGTTCTACTATGACCACTGGGAAGATGACTACGACCCCGATCCCCTGGTGCCCGGCCCGACAACTGAAGCAGGCGTGCTGGATGCTGGAGCCTTCCGGATCTTCCAGGACAACATCGTCCCCGCTCAGGTGCCAAACACGAGCGTATTCTTCTACGACGGCCGTGACCGGATCACGGTCGTCGGCGAAGAGGCCTCGGTCGTGCGGCAGGCCTACCCGTCCACACCGGGTACACTTCTGGCCGCGGCATGGGAGATTCCAGAAGTGGCCGATTGGGGCGACAGCTTTGTGGCCACGGTGGGTGAAGACCTGGCCTTCAATGCAGGCGGTGTACAGGACCACGACTTCACCGGCCTGGAGGTCATGGCCGCGCTGCTCGACACCAGAGTCTATTACAACGGGGCCCTGGTAGCCACACTGGGCCTCACCGACACCGTCTTCATAGACGGAGCGAACGACGGGGCTGGCGCCGGTGGCGTGGATAGCACCGACACCATCACCGCCACCGGACCCATCCAGGTGCAGATGATGACCGGTGGTTGTGGTGGGAATTACTCCGCTCACGGCTACACACTGCAACCAGTGAACGCGTGGTGCGATCTCTACCTGGCCCCGGTGCCTGGTTTCGAGCCGGGTTGCAACCCCCGTTATCCAAGAGGGAGCTACTCCAACGCAGATACGGACATTTATCTCCACAACCCTCACCCCGACCCGATCACCGTGACAGTGTCAAGCGAAGTCGTCACATCCGACATCGTTATCCCGTCGAACACCACAATGAGCGTGTTGTACGCGACGGGATGGCCGGATATTTCTACCGGAATCCATGGTACATCGCTGACCTCATCGCAGGACTTTTGGGGGATGGCTGTCATAGATTCCTCCACAAATGGAACCCGTCAAAGCGAGATGTTCGACTGGGGCTATGCGCTTGTCCCAGGATCTGATCTCAGCTCTCAGGTCGTCGTCGGCTACGCACCCGGCAACAACCTCGAGACCAACAACGGCAACCTGGCCTTCGTCGCCGCGGTCACTGACACGGTGATCTACGTGGACCTGAACCAGGACGGCCTGCCCGACCCCATCGATATGAACGGCGATGGCGATCGGGACGACTACGACGTCTGGGGTGTGGGCGCGTGGGACGAGCCCACCTCCGCGCTGGGCATCGAGCTCGTAGATCGCCAGGTCCTCCGCGTTGGCGACCCGTACGATCATAACCTGATGGGAGCGATGATCTACACTCTGGACCTGGAGAAAAAGATCGCCGTGGCCTGGGGACAAGATCCATGCTGGGCAACCATAGCGGATCCCTACCTGGACCTCGGCTATACGGTCCTCCCCTTTGCCATCCCCCGTCTCTCCAAAATAGACCAACTTGCTGTTGACGCCGATTTGACCGGCGCCGTCTCGCCTGGCGACACGATCACCTACACGCTCGTCCTCTACAACAACGGCACGGGCCCAATGAGCGACGTGGTGTTGACCGACCCCTTGCCATACACGTACACCGACTTTGTGACGGGCACCGTTCAGGTCACGACGCCGCCTACGGTCGGCGCGATCGAGTACTCGAACGACGGCGTCAACTTTGGCGTCCCTGAAAACCCTGGCATCCAGGCTTTCCGCGTCCCCTGGCTAAGCATCGGGCCAGGGCAGACGGTGACCACTACCTTCCGCGTCCAGTTGCACACCGACATTACCGTGACCGTCGACGAGATCAGCAACCAGGCGGTGGTGGTCTCGTCCGAGACCGAGCCTCGCTCGTCGGAGGACCCGGACGACCCGACCGATCCGGATACCGACACGCCCGTCAGCCGGCCGCTCCTGTCCATCGACAAACGAGTCTCCCCGCTCACCGTCCAGCCCGGCGGCCGCCTCACCTACACGCTCGTCGTGTCCAACTATGGCAACGGCGTCGCCCTGCTCACAGCCATCACCGACGTGCTTCCTTCGTGGGTCGAATACGTCCCCGGCACGCTGGACCTCACCTGGCCGATCGCCCAGGTGGAGGTCACGACGCGCACCATCACCGACACCCAGTCCTTCCACGGCTTCTATGCCGACGACTTTGACCTGACCGTCACCCAGACCACCAACTACGCTGGCAACGACGGCTCCCTGACCTGGACGACAGACTGGACCGAGGTCAACGACGACGACCCCAGCGACCCGTACCGTAGCGAGGTGCGGGTTCTGACGGACACCAACGCGCTCAGCGCGCCGGCCCACCTGTGGATGGAGGATACAGACGGCGATGATGCGGGCGTGCGGCGGGCGTTGGACCTTTCGGAGTTTCAGGCGCCCTGGCTGCGATATCACGTGGCAGGGAGCCCGAGTCTTGCTGGCGACGACTATTACACCGTGTTGAGTGGGACCACCGTCCTCACACAGACCGTATATAGCGGTGGGTACGTGGTCCGGGATATTAACATCTCTGCGGCTGCAGGAAATCCTGCGGCAACTTTGAGCTTCCTGGCGACGGGCGGCCTCGATCCTGATGAATATTACCGGTTTGACCACATCGCCGTCTACGAAACAGAGCCGTTGAGGGAGGTGACGCGCACGCTCACTTCAAAGTCGACAGTGCTCTCCTACACCACCTCCACAGATGGCGATCCCGCTTCCTACGACCCTTACATGGTCATCACCGAGGGGATGCGCCTGGCGGCCGGCGGGTTCATCACCGCTACCTTCCAGGTCCAGGTGCAGTCCCCGCTGACCGACGGCCTGACGCTGGCCAACACCGCCTGCGTCACGGCGCCCAACTGGCTGGAGATTCTCTCCCCGCCGTGCGATGACGCGGCCGTCCAGGTTCAGAGCAGCCACGCGCTGACGATCACCAAGACCGCTGCCCCATCGCCGGTGGCGATGGGGAGCCCCCTGACCTACACGCTTCACTACACGATCACCGGCAACGAGGCGGTGGAGAGCATGGTCGTGAGCGACACGACGCCAGTGAACACCAAATTCTACACAGCCACGCCGACAGCCCTGCCTACGACCACGCTCGTCAGCGCACCCGATGTGGATGAGAGAGGCCCGGTGATCTGGGAGGTGAGCGGCCTGTGGCCGCCGGGGAGTGGCATCGCGCAGAGGACCGGCACGCTGAGGATGGTCGTTCTGCTGGACAGCCCACTGCTCAGCGGCACGCTGATCTACAACGCGGTCACGATCAGCGACACGACCGAACTGACCGACACCGACGAGATCACGACGCCGGTGACCAGTGCCGCCGACTTGGCCATCTTGAAGAGCGACGAACCCGACCCGGTCATCCCCGGCGAGTTCCTCACCTATACGCTGGAGGTGGTCAACAACGGCCCCAACGACGCGGAGAACGTGGTCGTGACCGACACTCTGCCGCTAGAGGTGAACTTTGTGTCCGCCGACCCGCTCCAGACCGGCGGGCCCAACCCGTTGGTCTGGGACAATCTGGGCTCGCTGGCGGCGGGGGACACGTGGTCGGTCACGGTAGTGGTGACAGTGAACCTGGGGGTGGACCACACCTTCACCAACACGGCCTCCGTGGATAGCACCACGCCCGACCCCACCCCCGAAAACAACCGCGACGACGAGGATACCAGCCCGCCGCTGCCGGGGCTGGAACTGGTCAAGACGGTAGAGCCATACCACGCGGCACGCGACATGTCCTTCACCTACCGGTTGCGCATCAGAAACACCGGGGACCTTCCTTTCATCGCGCTGCGGCTGGAAGATCACCTGGACGATAGGGGCGACTTCCACTATATCATCGGATCCGGCAGCCCGACAGATCCGGACCCGCCGATTGTCGAGCCAGACCTGGTCTGGTCCGACGTCGGCCCGCTGGATGTCGGCGCCAGCATCACCGTCTCGTACCAGGTCACGACGACCACAGCGGCGAACGGCCCGTACACCAACACGGCGACGGTGGAGGGCACTTACCTCGGCGGCACGCTGACCGCCACTGACGACGCGGTCGTCGAGATCGCGGACCCGGCCGTGGCGGTGGATAAGCAGGTGTTCTGGAAGGACCGGGATCCTGTTGCGCCCAACTATGTCACGTTCACGATCGCCATCGATAACGTCGGTCCCAGCACGATCGACGTGCTGCCGCTGCTGGATACGTACGAGACCGATGACCTGGCGTTCGTGGACGCCACACCGTACCCCGAGGAGGACGCCGACGATGGCCTGCTGACGTGGTACGACCTCACCGGGCCAGCGCCGCACGGCTTCGGCCGCAACCTGCCGCCAGGCGAGACTCTCGTCGTGACTACCGTCTTCCGCATCGCTAGCGACTTTGACGTCACCACCAATACGGCCACCGTCAGTGGTGCAACGGACGCCTACGGCAACCCGGCGGAGCCGGTCGAGGATGACGCAACCATTTTGGATGGAGACACCCCACTGAAACTGCTCTACTTCCGGGCGACGGCGGAGGAAGCGGCCGTGCGGCTGGAGTGGGCCATGGCGGCGGAGGTGAACGTCGCGGGCTTCCGCGTTTACCGCGATCTGGACGTCAGCTTTGATGGCGCCCAGGCTATTGCCGACATCCCCGCCAAGGGGCCTGGCAGCACGTACGCCCACGTAGACCGGGACGTGACCTTGAACCAGGTGTATTGGTACTGGCTGGTTGAGGTTGGCACCGACGATAAAGAGACCCTCCATGGGCCGGTGTGGGGTGGCGTGGGGCCGCACGCGCTGCCGGTTCGCCTCTACCTGCCGCTGATTCAGAGGGATTGGTGAGAACCTACGGTGTGCGCGCCTCAGGGCGACGCGCAGCATAACGCTTGACGATTCTGATCATCATCGAAACACAAGGCGGGGAGAAGGGATGAGACATCGAAGGCAACCATGGCATAGCAAAGCACGTCTATGGCTCCTGACGTCGTCATTGGCCGCTGGCCTAGTGGGCCAGCGGCCCGTCCCAGCCGTAGGCCAGGCCCCGGCGCCACCGGAGCCGGTCGTGCTGCGTGCAGACGCGGCAGGCGTCGTCCTGGAGTGGCGGGCGCCCGCTTTCTCGCTGCGGCAGGTGACCGGTGACGACGGACACCACTACAGCACAGTGGAAGCCCCAGGCTGGTCCAAGACCGACGTGCCAGGGCGGCCGCGACTTCCGTTTGCTACTGCGCTGGCGATCGTGCCGCCCACCGGCGATGTGACGATGCACGTACAGGTGCTGAACCACACCCATCACCCACTGCCCCACCCGGTCGCTCCGGCGCGCGCGCTGGTGCCCGTCGGCAATCCGCCAACTCGAGTGGAGTGGGAATGGGCGCGGGACGAGCGCGCGTATGCCGGGAGAGGGCCGCTCCCGGCCGACGCCGTCACGCTGGAGGAGGCCGGCTGGCAACGCGGGCGGCGGCTGGTGCGGCTCACCTTCTACCCGGTGCGGTTCGATCCCGTCGGAGGAGCGCTGGAGGTGACCAACTGGACGCGCATCGAACTGCGCTTCGAGGGTCAACCCGCCGGCAATGTGCAGGGCGAGGTCGCCAGCGAGGGTAGGTGGGGCCACGACGACCCCTTCACCCCTGTGCTACAGAACGCGGTCGTCAACCCGGCACAGGTGACTCATTTTGTCCGGCCGGAGCGACAGGTCCCTGCTCCTTCGGCCCCGTTCAAGCCAGACCTCCAGGCCCCAGCCAGCCTGAACGGAACGCCGGACGAGATCGCATCGGCCCGCCTGCAAGTCAACCCGCCCGCCGGGACCGAATATCTGATCATCGCCCACTCCAAGTTCATCACCGCCGTGGCCCCGTTGGCCACCCATCGTGCCACGGCCGACGGCCTGCGCGTGTTCAGCACCACCGTCGAAGCGATCTACGCTGTCTACAGCGGGGGCGTCGTAACCTCCACCGCTATTGAAGAGTACATCACCGACGCTTACTACCAGGACTGGCCGCCCACACTCGCATATGTGCTCCTGGTCGGTGACGGTACCAAGGATACGCTAAACCGTTCTTACAGTGCCACTCCTGATTCGAACTACATCCCTCCCTATCTCATCACAGTAGACCTATACCCGTCGGAAGGGCTGGTGGTCAGCGATAACCGCTATGTCACAGTGGATGGTCCGGACAACCTGGCCGACGTGTTCATTGGCCGGCTACCGGTCAACACTGTGGCGGAGGCCACGACGGTCGTGGAAAAGATCCTGAACTATGAACTGAACCCACCCCAGTGGCCCTGGAACCAACGGGTGCTGTTCTTCGCCGGCGACGAGTCGGGCGGCAACTACCACGACTACTCCGACGACGTCTTTGCCACCCTACCCATCACCTACTCCGGCCGGCGCGTCTACTTCTGCACGTCGGGATGCAACCAGCCCCACCTGTACGCGAACATCACCGCCGCCCACGACGCGACGCTGCGGGAACTGAACGCCGGGGGGCTGCTGAGCAGCTACGTAGGCCACAGCTCCTGGCATCAGTGGGCCCTGGACCCGACGACGTACGCCCCAATGTTTCACTTGGACGACGTGGCGAGCCTGCACAACGGAGGAGCCCTCCCGGTGATTCTGGAGATGACCTGCTATACCAGCGACTTTGCCAATCCAGCGGGCGACACACTGGACGAGAGCCTGCTGCGCCGGCCAGGCGGCGGGGCAGTCGCCACCTGGGGTCCCACCACGCAGGGTTCACTCGAGGGACATAAAGAACTGCACCCATCGTTCTTCGACGCCGTTTTCCAGCACGGCATTACCGAACTGGGGCCCGCCATCGAGGAGGCCAAGTCGAGTTTACCAGGCTGGCAGGGAGACCTGCGCGACACGTTCGTCCTCCTCGGCGACCCGGCGATGGACCTGAACCTGGCCATCGTGCCGTGGACGCACGAGGCATTCCTGCCGGTCACGTTGCAAGGCCCCTAGATCGCCCCGGCGCTGGAGAAACAGATGCAAGAGGAGAGTACCATGACGAAAGCACGAATATTCACGACGGCGGGCTTGATCCACCTCACGATCGCCACGCTGCTTGCCCTGACATTCCTGTTCGGCCAGCCGGCTGCCACGACGGGTTCGGCGCTGGGCTTCACCCCTACCTCCACATCTCCCCCGCCGGAGCCCTCCCCGACCCCAACCCCCACCGACGGCGACGATAAACCGTCCTGTCATCTGACCATCACCAAGAGGGCCAGCCCGACCGAGGTGCTTCCTGGTGATACAGTCACGATTGTGATTGAGGCGTGCAACGTGGGGGATGCCACCTGCAAAGACGTCGTCGTCAGCGACGCGCTGCCGCCCGAGCTGGAGGTGATAAGCGCGTCCGCCTCACAGGGCCGGGCGGTGATCGAGGGCAACGGGGTGCGCGCCGAGTTCGGCGATCTGCCCCCGGGTGCGTGCGCCACGCTCACCATCGTCGCCCGGGTGCGCGACGACGTCCCCCTGTGCACCCAGTTCACCAACGTGGCCACCATCGGCGACCTGGTGTCCAACGTGGTGACGCTGACCATCCCGTGTCTCCTGCCAAAGAGCGGGAGAACCGCTACGCTGGCCGTGGTAGCGGGGCTGCTGGCGGTGGGGATGAGCCTGCTGGCAACCGGGTTGGCGCTGCGGGCCCGGAACCGGGCTGTGCGAGCGACTGTTGAAGACCGCTGAGTTCGACTACGAACTTGCGTCCGAGCTGATCGCCCAGACACCCATAGAGCCCCGGGACAGTTCCCGCCTGATGGTGGTGGACCGGCGCACCGGTAAGATCGCGCACCGGCACTTCTGCGAGCTGCCCGATTTCCTGCAGCCGGGCGACCTGCTGGTGCACAACGAGAGCCGGGTCATTCCAGCCCGGCTCTTTGCCTGTAAACCGACCGGTGGAAAAGTAGAGATCCTGCTGCTGCGCCAGCGCGCTGACGACACGTGGGAGACACTGGTCAAGGGAAAGCGCGCCCGGGCAGGGCTGCGCCTGACGCTGCTGGATGGCCCCGACGGCCAGCCCATCGGCGCCGAAGCCAAAGTGGTCGAGGAGGGGGAGCGCGGGGCGCGCGTCCTCGCCTTCGACCGGCCAGCGCTCTCGCTGGCGGAGCGGGTGGGTGTCACGCCACTGCCGCCGTACATCCACACCCCGCTGCAAAACGCCGAACGCTACCAGACCATCTACGCACGCGTGCCCGGCTCGGCGGCGTCCGCCACCGCTGGCCTCCACTTTACACCCGAACTGCTGCTCAGGCTGCGGGAGATGGAGGTTCGATCCGCCTTCGTGACGCTCCACATCGGCCTGGACACGTTCCGCCCGGTGAGCGAGGAGCAGGTCGAAGCGCATCACATGCACACCGAGCACTGCTCGCTTTCGCCCGAGGTGGCGAAACAGGTGAATCAGGCCAAGTTGGCGGGGCAGCGCGTGATCGCGGTGGGGACGACGAGCGTCCGGACGCTGGAGACAGCGGCGCTGGCGACGCCAGGCTGCCCGTGGCGGTCGGTCGCCGCGTTTGAGGGAGACACCGACCTGTTCATCTGCCCCGGCTTCCGCTTTCGGGTGGTGGACACGCTGATCACCAACTTTCACCTGCCGCGCTCGACGCTCCTGATGCTGGTGGCGGCCTTCACCGGCAAGGAGCTGTTGGACCGCGCCTACGCCGAGGCGATCGAACAGCGCTACCGCTTTTACAGTTTCGGCGACGCGATGTTGGTGTTGTAGCCCAACCCTTGCGAAGGTTTGAAGACCACTCTCAAGCGCAAGCCACTGCGCTGACCATCAGTCGCTGCATCACCACGGCTGCGCGCAACCTTCGCAAGGGTCAGTTCACTCTTCCTCGACGATGGTGTAATCCTGCGTGATCTCGGCCACGCCGCGCACTGTCGCGGCCACGGAGCAGTACTTTTCCTCCGAAAGCGCGATCGCGTCGCGCACCGCCTTCTCGCGCAGCCCCCTGCCCCGCACCACGTAGTGGACGTGGATCTTGCGGTAGGCCCAGGGCGGGTCGGCATCCTGCTCGCCGGTGATGACGATCTCCAGTCCGGTCAACTGCTGGCGCTTTTTCAGGAGGATGTCCACCACGTCGTAGCCAGTGCAACCCCCCAGCCCTACCAGCAGCAACTGGGACGGGCTCATCCCTGTCCCATTCTCCTCGTCCTGTGACGACATCACGACCGAGTGCTTGCTGCCATCGGTGCCGATGAACTGCCGTTTCTGGACCCACGTGACGCGCGCTGTCTTGGCCATCAGTCTGCTCCTTCCAACAATCTCTTGATCTCGAATACCCGCTCGTTGCTCAATTCTACCCCGTCCCGCCCGCCCCTGCAAGTCGGCGGGTTGCGCCCTCCTCCAGCTTGACAACCGCACCGTCCGATTGTATAATCAGTCCACTTGTTACCAATGTACCAATGTACCAATATACCAACATACCAAAACGATCGTTCGGAGGTGAGGCGTGACCACAGCAAGAGATGAGACAACGTCAGCCCCTCCCCAAGTCACAGTCCAGCGCGTTCAGACCGGCGTCCGGGTGGAGAAACGAATGCTAAAGGTTCTGAAAGCCCTCGCCGAATACTTTGATATATCGCTGGGTGATTTGCTGGAGGGCATTGTGCTACACGCGTTCGAAGGCAAGAGCCCATTTGACGCCGAGACCCTGCAGCGCGTCGAAACGCTGAAAGAGATCTATGGCATGGATTACGATGCCAGGGCAAGCCACCGGCTGGTCGAGCAACCACCACACCAGGATCGAGGAGAAAGCGACGCAGCGTCACTTTCCACGCCCAAGCACATTGCCGTCATCAGCCTGTGGGCAGAGGATGTACCCGCCGCCGTACACTTTTACCGGGACGTGGTCGGGCTGCAGGTGTTGCCATCCCATTCACACCACAGCGAACGGCCACACTTTGATCTAGACGGCACCTGCCTGACCATCCTCCAGGGCAAGCCCATACCTGCCCAAGACGCGGAGCCAGCCCGCTTTCCGCTGATCGCGTTCGCCGTAGACGACCTGGAATCCGCCGTCGAACGCCTGCACGCCCACGGCGTCGAGCTGCCGTGGGGCGTGGAGGAGGGCGTAGAATCACAATGGGCGATATTTCGGGATCCGGCGGGGAACCTGATCGAGTTGGTCCAGTTCGGCGGGCGGTAGCCGGTTTCAGGCTCGAAGAAGGAGAGGTTCGTGACACACGGCAAAGCAGCTCGCGGCATGCGCGTGTTCCTCGTCGTCTGGCTGGGACAGGTCGTCTCGGTGGTGGGTTCCAGCCTGACCAGCTTTGCGCTGGGACTGTGGGTATACGAGCGCGCCGGCTCGGTCACGCCGTATGCGCTCACCGGGCTGTTCGCAGTGCTGCCCAGCTTGATCCTATCCATGCTCGCAGGGGTGCTGGTGGACCGGTGGGACCGGCGGCGGGTCATGGTGCTCAGCGACACCGGGGCGGGCCTGGCAACGCTGGCCGTGGCCCTCCTGTTTCTCACCGGCCGGGTCCAGGTCTGGCACATCTACCTGGCGACGGCGGCCAGCGCGGCGTTCAGCACCTTCCAGCGGCTGGCTTACACCGCCGCGACGACGCAGCTCATCTCGAAGGAGAGCCTCGGTCGCGCCAACGGCCTGGTGCAGTTTGGGCAGGCGGCCTCCGAGATTTTGGCCCCTGCGCTGGCGGGCATCCTGCTCCTGACCATCAAAGTGCAGGGTGTGCTGCTGATCGACTTTGCCACCTTCCTCTTCGCGGTCACGACCTTGCTGCTGGTTCGATTCCAAAAGATCGGAAGCGCCGCGGCCGGGCGACCGGGCGAGGAACCGCTGTGGCGCGAGGTGACCTACGGGTGGCGATACGTCGCCGCCCGTCCCGGCCTGCGGGGGTTGATGGCTTTCTTCGCCGTGGTCAACTTCCTGTGGGGCATGGTGGGAGCGGTCATCGTGCCCATGATCCTCGGCTTCGCCTCTACCGACGCGCTGGGCGTGGTCATCTCGATCGCCGGTGGGGGTATGCTGACGGGCAGCCTGGTGATGAGCGCCTGGGGAGGGCCAAAGCGTCGCATCAACGGCGTGCTGACCTTTGAGATGCTGAGCGGGCTGTGCTTCCTGCTCATCGGGCTACGGCCCGCGTTCTGGCCCGTCGCCGTCGGCGCGTTCGGCGCGCACCTGACGATTGCCATCATCTATGGATCAAACCAGGCTATCTGGCAGACCAAGGTCCCGCCGGACGTGCAAGGCAAGGTCTTTGCAGCCCAGCAGATGATCGCAGCGTCCACCAGACCGCTGGCCTACCTGGTCGCCGGGCCGCTGGTCGACCGGCTGTTCGAGCCGTTGCTCGCCCCTGGCGGCGGGTTGGCCAGAAGCGTGGGACAGATCATCGGCGTGGGGCCGGGACGTGGCATCGGCCTGCTGTTCGTCGTGATGGGGGCACTCAAAGTGGGGGTGACGCTCGCGAGCTATCTGGACCCGAGAATACGGCGGATAGAAGATGAACTACCAGTCACACTTGCGGCCAGTACTGCGCCCATCGCCCCCAACACTATCCCGGCGACCAGGGCCACAAAGCTCAGCAAGACCCAAAGCCACAGGCGGCGCCAGGGCGGGGAGGAGACTGCCGTTGTGCCATCGCTGGCCTCGCCCGTGTCCCACAGCAGCGCCGACCAGGCGGTGAAGCCACGGCGGACGGCCCAGGTATGATAGACGCAGAGCAGCAGCCCGCCTACCAATGTGCCCAGGACGGCGATGGCCCACCACGGTAGAACGGTCAAGCCACTGAAGCCGCAGTAGTTCAGATGCCAATTGATCAACGTGGGGTTGATCGCCAAGAGTCCCGCGAGGGCCAGGTTCGTCGAGACGAGCACGGCGGGCAGACGGCGCAAGACGGTGCGCGCGTAGCCGCTTCTCGTTGCCCGCGCCAGAAGCGGCGACTGGTAGAAGAGCAACCCGACGGACAAGGGTATACCGTAGAACGCGAGGAGTTGCAGCAAGTGGTTCTGGCTGATTCCTGACACGAGGACGACCGCGACGTCCGTGCCGGTTGCCTTGGAGGTCAAGGTGCACGCCAGGGCAGGCGGTGTCTCGCTGCTGGTGTAGACTATGCCATCCACGACACTGCGGTATTCGTGGTAGACCGCGTAGGCACCGCTCTCGGCGAAGGTGATGTCTTCACCTCCGCTATTAATCCAGTATCGCCCTCAACAGGTCGGCAGCCGCACATCCCTTGATCAGGAAAGCGTCGGCGCCGGCGGCCAGGGCGCCGGCCCGATAGGATGCGTAGATCGTCAGCACGACGACCCTGATATCGGGCCATTCCTCCTTGATCAGGCGGGTGGCCTCCACCCCGTCCAGCACCGGCATCCTGGCGTCCATCAGCACCACGTCGGGGCGGCATTCTGCCACCAGCCGCACGGCCTCCTGGCCATCGGCCGCCTCGCCGACGATCTCGATCTCCGGTCGAAGGGCGAGCACGGCTTTCAGTCCACTGCGGGAGCGGGGACGATCGTCGGCGATCAGCACTTTCGTTTGCATCATCATCTCGTTTGTGTCCTGGGTCAGGCAAGCATATGCCAGACGCTCGGCGTTCAGTCCGCCGGAGGGTGATCAAGGAAGGCACGCACCTGACTGAAAAAGTCATCAGGACATTCCTGCCAGAGGTGCCCACACTCCTCGATCAGGACGAACTCCACCTGGGCGGCCGGGAACGTGTTCCTGGTTGCCTGAGCTGTCTCCAGGCCGAAGGGGTCATCTTCGCCCCACAGGAAGAGCACCGGATGGTTTAGCCTGGCAACTTCTGCGGTGATGTCGTATTCACCCAGGGCGGACTTGGTCTCCCCTTCCGCCCGGGGACTGTACTGCGACTGCCTGAACTCGTCGGGCAGCTCGAAGTGTGGATCGGATAAGAAGACGGGCAGGATCTGCTCGAAAGCCGTCGGCCTCGCGGGGATGAGGCCCTCCTGTTGCAGCGCTGCCTGCCGCTGGGCCAGGTTCTGTTGCCCTGTGGCGACGATCTCCGAGCTCGGCCACGCGCCTCCCCAGAGCACGAGGGAGCGTACCCGATCCGGGTAGATCGTCGCATAGCGCACAGCGACCAGCCCGCCCCAACAGTGGCCGAAGAGATGAACCCGTTCGGCGCCCACGGCCTGCCGCACGGCCTCCAGGTCCGCCACGTAGTTTAGCAGCGCATACGGGTGTCCTGTATCCCTGTCGCCGGACGGTTCGGTGGAGCGACCCGTTCCACGCTGGTCGTAGGTGACGACGGCAAACGATTCGCCCGCGAGCTGTTCCAGGCTGGCCATATAGTGGCTGGAGAAACCGGGGCCCATGTTGACGGCCAGCAGCACATCGCCGGCCTCGGGGTTGCCCGCGATCCTGACGTACAGTGTCACGTCACCGGCTTGCACCTTCAGTTCCTGAGCACGAGCAGTTGTGGGTGTTGGCTTCAGCGTCGTGGGTACTGCGGCCGGCTGACCGCAACTGGTCAGCCCAAGGGAAGCGACGAGGAGGACGATGCTCAACAGGAGCGCCCACCAGGCGCTGCGCAGGGAGGGCATCGCTTGCCGGGCTTCGCCGTCAACCGCGATCTGTGCGGGCCACGATAGGAAGCCACGGCGGGCCATCCAGCAGTTGAAGGGGTAGGCAAACAAGACTCCCGCCATCGCTCCCAGTGACACCATCAGCCAGAACATGGGGCTCATCACGTTTAAGTTGCCAAGGGGGAACCAGCGCAACTGCAACAAGATAATCACCGGTAATAGCCCAGCAAGGACCAGGATGGTGGTGATGACCTCGGTCAGCAGGGTGCGGCGAAGGGCAAAGAGGTATCCTCCGCCCGTTTGATGGGCAAACATCGGAGCCCGGAAGATCAACCAGCCCACGAGTAGTGGGAATACCAAAGCCAGCGGAAGGAGATCGCCCTGCGGCTGGAAGAGAATGATGAGGGCAAACAAGAGGCAGAATCCCGCAGCATTCCCGCTCGCACAGGACAACGTGGCACCGAGGGTGCGTCGCCAGTTTACCCTGGAACTCTTTGTCCCACGGTGGGAAACCCGATACGCCGCGAATCCCAGTGGACCAAAGATGAGCACGATCCACGCCCAAGACAACCACACTGCCAGCGGCGAGGGCCTGCTGTGGGCCAGGTTCCAGAGCAGGCCGAGCAGGGATAGGCCGGTCAAGATCGGCCACGCCCAGATGAGCACAACGGACGCGTCGCCAGGAAGCGCGGCCGGCAGCACGTACTCGCTCAGCAAGGCCAGATCCTGCATCGCGTTGCCAGAGCCCGGCGTCCACTCGTTGGTGAAGACGACGACCAGCCCGAGTTCCGGGAAGACGTGGATTTCCTGTCCACCAAACCCGGAAGCGAAATAGGTGTCGGCGCTGCGCAGACCCACCGGCACGTCGGTGCGCCACCACTGGTACCCGTATTCGGCTCCGGCGCTCGCGGCCGTATGGGCCTGGGTGGACTCCTCGACCCAGCTTTGCGAAACGACCTGCTCGCCGTTCCACCGGCCGCCATTGAGAAACAGAGCCCCTATCTTGGCCATGTCGCGGGCCCGCAGGCTCAAGCCACCATCGGTGTCGGTCAGCCCATTTGCATAGCGCCCCCATGTGTAGATCGAGATCCCCAAGGGCTCGAACAGGTGCTTCTTGGCAAACGCATCGGCGTGCATCCCGGTTTTGCCTTTGATGATCGCCGAAAGGAGCATCGAGTTGGCGCCTGAGTATTGAAAGTGGGTTCCCGGCTGGTGGACGATCGGCCGTTCCAGCACGAACTGGATCGGATCACTGCTGTATTTCATCCGCTCGCAGTCGTTGCGTGGGTGCCCGTAAGGATAAGTCTCTTCGTCCCACTCAAACCCGGAGGTCATAGTCAGGATATGCCACAGCTTGACGTCCTGTTTGGCCGGATCGGCGTTGATGAGGTCCGCATACGTGGGAAAAAGGTCCGCGAGCGATTGGTCGGTCCCGGCAACGGCGCCCTGTTCGATGGCAATGCCGATCAGAATCGAGGCGACGCTTTTTGTCACCGAGGCGACGTCGTTCGTGCGCTGCCACCTGTACCCGTGCGTATAATCTTCGAGCACCAGCTTGCCGTCTTTGACCACCAGGACGCTGTGCAAGCTGTCGTAGCCGCCGTTCCGAACGTCTCGCACTAACGCCTCTATCTTTTCCGGATCCACGCCCACTTCCTCTGGCGAAGCGGTCTCCCAGCCATCATCCAGTTTCGGGGGTACCTGATAGGCGTGCGGCGGCGCAGCCGGGCTGCAACTGGGCAGCAGGATGCAAGCCAACAGTATGGCTGCGAAAAACTGGTTCTTTCTCATCTTGCTCCCTCCATGATGATTAGCTTCCTCACAGTTCCTCCTCCTTGCGATGTGGCCACCCACTACCGTTTCGCCGACATCATCCAAAGCATACCAGAGAAGGCCGCTGTTGTCATCGGACGGGAGTGGATTTGCCATGAGCAAAAGGACCACCGAAAAGGTAGTCCTTCTCAGCACAGCGTGTATACGATCTAAACAGCTAGATTACGAAAGCTGTGCATCTGATGGGGATTGACCAAGGATGAATGACGAATGCCGTTGACCTTTCGTCCTCCGTTCCTGGTCACTCGTCCGCGTCATCCAGCGACGCGATCCCTTCCCGCAAGGCATACAGCGCGGCCTGAGTGCGGCTGGCCACGTGCAGCTTGCTGGTGATGTTGCTCACGTGCGTGCGCACCGTCGCCTCGGTGATCACCAGCCTTTCGGCGATCTCCCAGTTCTCCAGGCCCTGCGCCACCAACTGCAGCACTTGCACTTCTCGTGGGGTCAGCGGATCGGGTGTGGGCGGGCGCTCCGACGGGCGGGACAGCTCCTCCAGCACCTTGCGGGCGATGACGGGGTGGAGCGAGGACTCCCCCCGGTGTACCTCGCGGATGGCCTGCACCAGCTCCTCCGGGCGGGAATCCTTCAGGTGATAGCCGAGGGCACCGGCCTTGATGGCCGGGAAGATCTTGTCCTCGCCAGCGAAGGTCGTAAGGACCAAGATGCGGGCCTCCGGCTGGCGATCTTTGATGCGGCGGATGGCCTCGATGCCATCCATCTCGGGCATAACCAGGTCCATCAAGATGACGTCGGGCCGGAGCCTCTCCACCTGAGCGATCGCCTCTCCCCCGTTTTTCGCCTCCCCCACCACCTCGATGTCGGGCACGATCTCCAGCACAGCAGCGATCCCCCTGCGCACGATAGCGTGGTCGTCAGCGACGAATACGCGGATGGGACCTGAGTCACTCATTGGGCTCTCCTCTTTCATCAACCGTCCAAACCGCCATGATCCGCGTCCCTGAACCAGGCGCACTCTCCACGGTCAATCGTCCCCCCAGCTCCGCTGCCCGCTCCTCCATCGCCGACAGGCCCATACCACCGCGTTCGCGGGCCGTAGCCAGGTCAAAGCCGATACCATCGTCGGCGATTTCCAGGGTCACGCGGGCGGGCTCCGTCCGCCTAGGCCCATCCTGGCGCAGGCGGACCTCGATGTTACGGGCCTGAGCGTAGTTGAGGGCGTTGTTCAACGCCTCCAGGGCGATGCGATACAGTCCTTCCTCGACGTCGGACGGCAGCCGCTCCTCGAGGTTCGTTTTGAATTCGGTCCTCAGGCCGGCCCGTCCCTCCACCGCTTGCAGCCGGGCCTGCAGGGCCGCCGCCAAACCCAGTTCCTCCAGGATGGGGGGGCGCAACTCAAAGATCAGGAGGCGCATCTCCGCCAGCGCTTCCTGGGCCGTGTCTTGCAGCTCCTGCAGGTGTTCGGCGGCCCGGTCCGTGTGCCCCAGGGCCAGATGCCCCGCCGCCGCCTCGGAGTACAACGTGACGCCATACAGGGCCTGGGCTACCGAGTCGTGCAACTCGCGGGCCAGCCGGTTGCGTTCTTCGGTGATGGCCTTCTCCCGCTCGCGCTGGCGCAGGGCTTCTTCGACCTGGGTGCGTTGGGCGATCTCCCGCCGCAGTTCGGCTGTGCGCTCTTCGACCTGTCTCTCCAGCTCCCGGCTGCGCGTCTCCAGGTTTCGGACCCGCAATCGATAGCCGCCGAGCGCACTCGCAGCCAGTATCAGGGCCACGATCCCACGGGACCACCACGTCTGCCAGAACGGGCACGATGGTGACCCGGATGGACACACCCTCTTCGTTCCACACCCCGTCGTTGTTCGAGCCCTTCAATCTCAGCGTGTAGGTGCCACCAGGGAGGTTGGTATACCGGCCGAACCGCCGGGTGCCGATAGTGCTCCAATCCTTGTCGAACCCCTCCAGCATGTACGCATGCTGGTTCTTCTCCGGCTGTGTGTAGTTGAGGGCCGCAAACCCGAACTCGAACGAGTTGTCCGGCCAGCGGAAGGTCACCTCCCTCAAATCCTCAGGGGCCTGACCAGCGTCCACTTCCTCTCCGTTCTGTTGCAGGGAGGTCAGGACCACCGGCGGGATGTAGACATTGTCCTCCAGTTGATCCGGGTAGAACGACATGAACCCGTTGATGCCGCCAAAGAGCAACTCGCCGCTTCTGCTCGCGCAAGCAGCGCTGAACTCGTTGATCGGGAGCCCGTCGCTCGCATCGTAGCTCGTGAACGTCTCGGTGCGCGGATCGAACCTCGAGAGACCGCTGGCCGTGCCGATCCAGAGATAGCCAACTCCACCGTCAGGCGGGGCGTGCTCAAGGATGTCCGACACCATGTCGTTGGCCAGCCCATCCTGCTCCCGATAGTGGGTGAAGGTGCAGGTGGCTGGATCAGACCCTTCGACTTCCCTCAGGGCGAGCCTGTTGAGCCCGCCGCCCTGCGTGCCGACCCAAAGCATCCCGGACTGGTCTCCATAAAGGGACATGATCCAATCGTGACTCAGGTTACAGGGGTCGCCGGGATCCTGCTGGAACGAATGCCACTGTCCGGTCTCGTGGTCATAGACGTTCAGCCCATCCTGTGTCCCGACCCACAGCCTTCCCGATGCATCCTCGACGACGTCACGGACAAAGTTACTGCTCAGGGTGTGCTGTTCCTGGGCTCCTGTGTTCGGATCCCACCCGTGCTGGTGATAGGTGAACGCCCCCGTCGCCGGATCGAACTCGGACAGCCCACGCCCGTGCGTTCCCAACCACAGAACGCCTGCCTGATCCTCGTGGATGGAACGGATCGTCTCCCGTTTGACATCTCCAGGGTCTGGAGGGTTGTGAGGCATGCGATCGAAACGTTCGGCCTGCCTGTCGAATCTGTAAAAGCCCTCGTTGGTTCCGATCCAAAGGGTGCCCGATGAGTCTTCGTGAATGGCTAGTACCATGTCATTGCCCAAACTGCCAGGGGCAGCGGGATCGTGCCGGTAGTGCCGCCACTCGCCGGTCCCCCGATCCAGGGCATCAAGCCCGCCCCCGGCGGTCCCAATCCAGAGCACGCCGTGTTCGTCCTCGTGGAGGGCGAGGACCTGGTAGTCACTGGGGCGCTGGGGATCGTCGGTATCTCCCCGGTAGTGGGTGAACCGGCCTGACGCAGGATCGGACTTGTTCACGCCCCCGCCCCGGGTTCCGATCCATAGGAGGCCCGATTGATCCTGATAGATCGACCGGATGCGGTCGCTGCTCAGGCTGTGGGGGTCGGTGGGATCGTGGTGGAAATGAGTGAAGGTCTCGCTCTGCGGGTCAAAGGCATCGAGCCCGCCGCTGTAGGTCCCGATCCAGAGCACGCCCGACCCATCCTCCACGATCGACCAGAGCTCGTTGTCGCTCAAACTATGAGGGTCTGCAGGGTCGTGCCGGTAATGGGTGAACCTCTCCGTCTTGGGATCGAATCGCTCCAGTCCCCCACCATAGGTCCCAATCCAGATCTGGCCGGATTGGTCCTGGATGATGTCCGTAATCCAGTCGTGGCCCAGGCTGGTGGGGTCATCCGGGTCGTGCCGGTAGATGGTGAACTCCTCGGTGGTGGGGTCGAAGCGGTCGAGCCCTTCACTGTGTGTTCCAATCCATACGTTGCCCGACCGGTCAACGAGCATGGCCGAGATCCACTCGTGGCCCCCGAACTTGAGATCGGCCGGGTCGGGTGCATAACTCGTGAACGTCTCCGTCTCAGGATCGAATCTGACCAGCCCACCCCCATAGGTCGCAATCCAGAGCACACCTGGTGGATGCTCGCCAATTGCCTCGATGACGTTCCTGAATTCCTCGGGCTCATCGGTGACGTTCTGGAAATCCTCGGCATCGTAATGAGTGAATCGCTCACTGTCGCGATCAAACCGATTGAGACCGCCGCCGTACGTCCCGACCCAGAGCACGCCCGAGCCGTCCTCGAAGAGGGACCAGACCTGGTTGTGGCTCAAGCTGCGAGGATTATCCGGGTTGTGCTTGTACGTGGTAAAGCCGTAGGCGTCGTACTTGTTGAGCCCGTCGTCGGTGCCAAACCACATAAAGCCCTTGCTATCCTGGAGGATGCAGTTGACGGTGCTGTGGGAGAGGCCGTGCTCGACCGAGATGCGCTCGAATCTGAGGTTCTGTACCGCGCCTGTCCTCGATCCGACCTTCGCGCGCCTGGAGGAATCGACTGACGGAGCCGGATCCGAGTTCATCGAAGGCGTGGCTACTGGTGGGGAAGAGGCAGGGAGCGCCGGCCCGCCACAGGCCGTCGCCAGCAGCACGACTGTGATCAACAGGGTGAAGATGAAAGGGGATCGTTTTCTGTACCCCACCGCAAGCACCTCGCGGATAGACAACATCCGTTGGAAATAGACGCCGCAAGTTCGCACTCCCCCATGGTGAACGCAACCCACAAATGCCGTTCGTCCTAACGGCCCGCCTGGTGCTCAATTCTACCCCGTCCCACTCACCCGCGCAAGTCGGTGTGTGGGGGGGGGTTCGAAGCGAAAGAGAGGTGAAAAATCAACCCCAAAATTCAGTCTCCGAATGTTAACAAATCTGGCATAAGTTGGGATGATCTACGAGCCCCTGCTGGCTGGGAAGACCTGTCCGCCTTCGATCTGCTCCTACGTTTAGTGGACTTCAGCCCTCTGCGTCCGGTGTTGGCCCTACTCCTGGGATGGACTTCCGCCCGCGGCCAGGTGCCCTTCGACCCCGTCTCCATCTTCCTCCTCATAGGCTGGCAGATCACCAACGGCTGGAGTCGGGCCAAGGTGTTGCGTAACATCCGTAAGCGGTGCTACGCTGACTACGCACGACGCTTCGGCTTCAAGAATGGTGTCTTTCCCATCGAAGGTGGCCTGCGCTATTGGCTCACTGCCCTCGGTCAGAATTCCACCAGTGAAGAAACCGTCCTGGTGGACCAGGAGCGACAAATCGAGATCGCCGTCCAACGGCTCAACCATGTGTTGGCCCAATCTGTCACTCTCCTGGTCGAGGCTGGCTTTCTCAGTCCTGAAGCTTGGAACCAGGCCTTGATCTGCCCCGACGGGATGATCCACTTCAGCATCGTCCTGCTCGACGACTTCCTACCCGCCAATGCCCGGGAGGAGAATCCCTCCACCGCCTTGCTGCGCCAACTCGCCACCTTCTACCCCGACCTCAGCGTGGACGCCGTCGCCGGCGACGCTGCTTTCGGTTATGACGTCGTTCTCCGCACCGTCTATCATCACCTCCGCGCCCGCCGGGTCATCGACTTGCGCGCCAACCAGAGCGACAAGAACAAAGCCCTTTGGCCTGAGCACGGCTACGACGACAAAGGCCGTCCCATCTGGCCTTACGGCTACGCTCTCAAAGCCAACGGCTTCGATGCCCACCGCCAGCGTCACAAGTGGGCTTGCTTCCATGCTTGTCGCAATGGGACAACCCCTGCCGTCTTCGTCTCAGGGGCCATCTACCCTCCTGGCGAGTGCCCGCACCTCAAGCGCCCCTATGGTCAGCTCATCAACGTGGGCGAGCGCTTCAAAAAGGATGGCGCGATGCGCCTGGTACGCGACATCCCGGTCGGCACTCCGGCCTGGAAACGGATCTACCATCGCGCCCGCAACGCGGTCGAGGCTCGCAACGCCGCCTTCGAACACTGGGACCTCAAACGCTTGCCTGTCTATGGCTCGCCGCGCGGCAAGGCTACCATATTCCAAGCCGACGTCTGGCTTAACCTGATCACCCTCGCCCGCCTGGTACGAGAAGCGACCGCCGCCACCGGCAGCAATTGACGCTGCTTTTTCCAATATATCTCGCCAAGATTCGTGAATGCCGTCTCGCGTGGCTTCTTCCTCCCTGCCTACTACCCGAATTCTCCGCCCACAGACCTCCCGCAGCCGCTTCTTGCGCTCACCCCGCCCATTTTTGGCAGACCCGCTGTCTCTTCCGCTTCGTCTCATCCCTACCTCAAGGATGTCTGCACCGCCATCAACCCCATCCAGCCCCTCTTTTTCCCTTCTACGGTGGTTTTCTGCTTCGAAAACCCACACAGGGGGGGCATTTCAGGTTTAGGGCAAAGTATATGGGGTGAGAAGAAAAGCGTGTAGGTGACGCGGAAGACCCTTGGGGTTTTCCACAACCCCAAGGGTCTTAATCGCGCCAGCCGCGGGCAGGCTGGTTGGCTTGGCAGGGCTTAGCCTTGCTTACGGATTGTCCCTTATCACCAGCGGCAGGTAGATTCTCGGCTGGGTGACGGTGATGCAGTTAGGACGGATCTTGGTGTCGAGGCCAAAGGCATTGCTGATGGTCAAGGTGACGGTAAAGGAGCCGGCCTGAGTATAGGTGTGGGTGGGGTGCTGCTGCGTGGAGGTCGCGCCGTCGCCAAAGCTCCAGGCCCAGCTGGTGGGATTGCCTAGGGACAGGTCGGTGAAATCAACGCTCAAGGGGTAGCTGCCAGCGTAGGGGTCAGGGGTGAAAGCAGCCACCAACTCGTGGACAGGGCGGTACAGCTTGAATGTGCCGGTGATCTCCATCGGCCCGCTGGTGAGGCCCGCCAGCGTTTCGCTGTACACCCCGGTGAGAAGCTCCCCGCTCTTGCTGATGACGCCGCTGTGCAAAAACACCTGGCGAGTGATGGGGACGCCGGTGGTGATGATCGTCGTAAAGGGGTCGCTTTCCAGGTAAAAGCTATCCCCGCTCCACGCGCCGGAGATGGCCGGGCCTCGGTTAGCGCTCTCATCCACGATGGGATAGCCCAGCGTATGCGTGGCCGAGATGTACCCGCTCAGGCTGCCATGCGTATCAGTCAGCACGACGATCAGGTCGAGTGAGGGCATGTACAGGGGCTGGCTGATGACAGCCGTGCCGACGTAGGTATCGTTGAGGTCGATGGCGCCGGTTTGAGCGGTCAGGGGCTGGCTGGCGGTGTCAGGAGCGGACCGGATCAAGGACAGGGGCGGCAGGACGTGCCCCATGGGCCGGTAGGCCCGGGTGGGCGGCGGCTCCAAGAGATCCGGCTCTTCCCCCGCGCTCGCGAAGGGCAGTTTTTGCAGCGAATAGGCCTCGTGATCGATAATCAGCTCCATCTCGTCAATGTTGTCCAGGTTCAGGTACTGGTTTTCCCCCCCCTGCGTCATGTCGATCTCCAATATCCAGTGGCTGTTGGCCACGCTGCGGGTGGCCAGCTCTCTGTCTTCCGCCGTCGGCAGGAAGGGGTCGTCTCGGATGGCCGCCTGGATGGTGGCGACCAGGGGAGCGAGGTTATACTCCCGGATATCATCGGCGCCGCCGACGATGTGAATATCACTGTTTTCCGTGCGCATGAAGGACGTGCCGGCCTGGATCAGCATGAGATCCACCCATTTCGGCTCGCGGCCGGCGAGACCCAGATCGTCCCCGCGCACCCGCATCCAGACCGAGATGATCTTGTCGTTAAAGAAATTGGTCGGGAAGAACCGGTTACCCTTAAAGATCGAGGTCTGGAAGGAGAAGCGCAGGCTCTCCGGGATATCGTCTCCGTCCAGGTCGACCCGATTGGCCGGGTCGCGCACGAAGGCGTTGAACTGCTCCTCGCGCGTGACGATGCGGCCCAGATCCGGATCGTAGGTGTCCTCAAAACCGACGGCCTGGCTGAGATAGACGATAGCTGTCTTGGTGTCAGGAATTGGGATGTCCGTTCGCGCGTTCCACTCCTCCCAGGCGGTGAACATCTGGCCCAGCGCCTCGCCCAGCCAGAAGGTGCTGTTGATGGGGTAGATGTCGTCCAGGCGGCTCAAGGGGCTCCCACTAAAGCTGACATCCTGGTTGATTTCATACTCCAGCGCCCGTCCTGCCCGGTACGCCTGCCCCAAGGCCCTCTCAAAGTCAAAATGGGCCGCTTCCATCATGTCGTTGCGCAGCACGCGGACAGCCGGATCCCGATACCGCCCATACAGGAGCGCGAGAAAGGCCTCGGCCCTGGCTTTCTCCTTCAGCAGGTACTGCGCCCGCGTCGCCATGCCGTTCAGGCGGGCCAGCTCCTGCATCAGGTTATTCAGGGCGATGGCATACTCGATCCTGAGTTCGGCGAAACGGAGGAAATATTCTCTTTGCTTGAACTCACTGTCCGCCTGGGCGACACCTGCCTCAGCGTATTGCACTGCGGCCATCTGCTTGGCATACAACACCTCCTTTTGATAGGCCACATCTGCCAGGTCACTGGCAACGTCATTTTGAGCGGCCCAGTTACCGGCCTCAAGCGCGCCACCGATCAGGCCTCCGGCGAGGGCGCCCCACGGACCGCCTGCCGCACCAGCGGTGGCACCAGAGAATATACCGCCTAATACACCCAGGAAGCCTTGAGCCGTGCTTTTGCTGTCTCGCAGCTCGACTTCCTGCTTGGCCAGACTGGCTAGCTCTTCTCCGGTGTCTGAGATCAATTGGGCGGTGGCACTGCGCACACCGAGTTCTTTGGCCAGCCGCTCCTGCTCAAATCTGATCAACAGGTTGATGTTTTCCATGCGCTGCAGGACGTCTGCGATGCGCAGCCTCGCCCCATCAACGGCCAGCAATTGACGGGTGATCTCGCCGGAGCCACAGTCTACCACGTCTATGTCCCCACACAATAGCTGTATTTCGCCATTGTATTTGCTGATAGCTGCATCGAGACTCGCATTGAAGTTATTGTAGTTGTCGTCGATCTTTTGCTGTACGCCCGCGGCGGCGTCGACGGCGCTGACCGCTAAGCCCCTATAATAGTCGGCCAGCCACTTGGTCTGCTCGTAGTTGTTATGTCCACGCTCATCCTCTCGCTGGGGTTGATAGTGGAAGGGGACAAATTCCGGGCCATAGCCAAAGGGATTCTTGTTCTCCACCAGGTAGCCGTAGAGCCGGTCCATATCCGCCATGTTGCCTAACAGGGCCAGGTAATTGGCGTCGTCCACGACCTCGGGCCACAGGGTGTACAGCAACGCCAAATCGACCGCGGCCTCGGCAGAGCCCTCGCGCAATGTGCCCTCGGCCTGGGTCTCGTCGCCGACGCGGAAGTAGCGTTCGGCCAGATCCAGGTAAGCGCGGCTCTTTTTGGCCGCGGCCATGGCCAGGCGTTCCAGGTCAACATGCGTCGGGGTTATCATACCGGTGGCAGTGATGGGATGGGTCCGGGTGAGCTGTAGTGCTGCCAGAAAAGCGGGATAGCGGTTGCCGGCCAGTAGCTCAAGGTAACCATCGGTGGCCTGGCTGTACAACTGGATCGCCTCCCTCAAGTCGTCGATGTCCCCCGCTACACCTCCGATATCCCCGCTGGCGCTGACGTCCAGCGCCTGCACCATCTTCTCGTTGCCCTGCAGCATGGCGCCGGTGGCCAGCTCCCAGATGGCGTCCCGCAGCCCGGCCACGGCCTGGTCCGTCTCGGTGACGGTGGCAGCGCACCCGAGGGCGGTCTCAAAAGCCTGCCTGGATTTGGTCAGGTTCCCGGCCGCCACTTCAGCGGCGTATTCGTCCAGGGTCATAGCGATGGTGACGGTGGACGTTATCTCGGTCTCGGCGTGGAAACCCGTGCGGTACAGTCTGCCTTCCTCGAGCTTGTCGTCGCCAAAATGCATATCCCAGGCATAGCACTGGGCCTCATAGGCGCCCAGATCCACCGTGTTGCCGGCACACGGGTTCGGTTCGCCATCTACTACACCATCCAGATCCTCATCGGCGAAGCAGCGGGGATTTCCCTCCAGGTCGAAGGGGAGCTTCTCGGTTTTGTCTCCGTCGCCGTCCAGGTCGTCCCCGTCCTGGGGGAGCCAGTCGTTATTCCCCGCGTCGATACCGTTCGAGGTATACGCCAGGTGCAGGTCGTCATCGGCGGTGCCGGGGATATCGTCAGCCCCGTCGGCGTCTACAAAGGGCGACGGCGAGTCGTCGGGAACGAGGCAGGAAGGGGGATAATCACCCTCTACCATGCAGTTGTATCCGATGGCCTGAGAGCCATTGAGATCTTTGATCTGGTGACCATCACCAATGGTGGCGCTGTTGCCCCACAGGATGGTGTTCTTTAGCTGCGGCAGGCTGGGGGTTGCGCTGGTATCGTTGGCCATCCCACCGCCGTCGGCGGCCGAGTTAGCACTGAGAGTCGTGTTGATCAGCGTCGGGCTGCTGCCGAGGTTGTACATCCCCCCGCCGTCACCGCTGCCGTCGCCATCGGCGTCGGCCTGGTTGCCGTTAAGGATGCCAATGACGAGCGTCGGGCTGCTGTCCACGTTGTATATCCCGCCGCCGTTTCCGCCGGCCTCGTTGCCGCTGAAGGTGACACTAGTCAGCGCCGGACTGCTGTAATTATAGTTGTACATCCCGCCGCCATTGCCATTGGCGGTGTTTCTGATGAAGGTGACGCCCGTAAGCGTGGGACTACTGTCGCGGTTCCACATCCCGCCGCCGTCGTAGGCGGCGGTGTTGCTGATGAATTGTGTCCCGGTCAGCACCGGGCTGCTGTAAGAGTTGTACATCCCGCCGCCGGAGAGGGTGGCGCTGTTGCCGCTGAAGGTGACGCCGGTCAGCACCGGGCTGCTGCTCCAGTTGTACATCCCGCCGCCGAAGTCGGTGGCGGTGTTGCTGATGAATTGTGTCCCGGTCAGCACCGGGCTGCTGCTCCAGTTGTACATCCCGCCGCCGAAGTCGGTGGCGGTGTTGCTGATGAATTGTGTCCCGGTCAGCACCGGGCTGCTGTTGTCGTTGCACATTCCACCGCCGTTGTAGGCGGCAGAGTTGCTGATGAATTGCGTCCCGGTCAGCACCGGGCTGCTGCTCCAGTTGTACATCCCGCCGCCGTGTAAGTTGGCGTCGTTGCCGCTGAAGATGACGTTGATCAGCGTCGGGCTGCTGTTCTCGTTGCGCATCCCGCCGCCGAAGTCGGCGGTGTTGCCGCTGAAGGTGACGTTGGTCAGCGTGGGGCTGCTGTTGTCGTTGCGCATCCCGCCGCCGTCGTAGGCGGCGGTATTGCTGATGAAGGCGACGAAGGTAAGCCTCGGGCTGCTGCTTGAGTAGTTGGCCATCCCGCCACCGGAACCGCCGTCGACGCCGGCCTCATTGCCGCTGAAGACGACGTTGACCAGCGTCGGGCTGCTGTTCTCGTTGCACATTCCACCGCCGCTATAGTCGGCGGTGTTGCTGATGAATTGTGTCCCCGTCAGCACCGGGCTGCTTTGATAGTTATACATCCCGCCGCCTCTTTCATCATAGGCTGTGTTGCCGCTGAAGGTGACGTTGGTCAGCGTCGGGCTGCTGTTGTCGTTGCCCATCCCGCCGCCGAAGTCGGCGGTGTTGCCGCTGAAGGTGACGTTGGTCAGCGTCGGGTTGCTGCCGCCGTTCATCATCCCGCCGCCGCTATAGTCGGCGGTGTTGCTGATGAAGGCGACGAAGGTAAGCCTCGGGCTGCTGCTTGAGTAGTTGGCCATCCCGCCACCGTTACCGCCGTCGACGCCGGCCTCATTGCCGCTGAAGACGACGTTGACCAGCGTCGGGCTGCTGTTCTCGTTGTACATCCCGCCGCCGTAGTCGGCGGTGTTGCTGATGAATTGTGTCCCCGTCAGCACCGGGCTGCTGTCCTCGTTGCACATCCCGCCGCCGCGTAAGTTGGCGTCGTTGCCGGTGAAGGTGACGTTGGTCAGCGTCGGGCTGCCACCGTAGTTGTACATCCCGCCGCCATAGGTGTCTGGGTAACCGCCGTTGGCGTTGCCGCCGCTGACGGTGAAGCCGTCGAGCACGGCGCTGGCGTCGGTGCCGCTGCCGGTGACGACGTGGTAGGCGTTGTCGCCGTTCCCCGCCGCACCAATCTCGCCGCTGAGCACCGTCGGGTGGGCGGCCCAATCCCGCTGGCTGCGGGCCGTCTCCGTCCCGCCAAAGCCGCCGTACACCCCCACGCCGCTCTTCAGTTGGAAGGTGTCGGTACGCAGGGTCCCCGGCGTGTGGGTGCCCTCGGCCACCCAGATCTCGTCGCCGGAGGCGGCGGCGCCCAGGGCAGATTGCAGCGTACAGGCGTTGGCCCATGTGCTGCAATCGCCGCTGCCGGTAGCGCTGGGTTTCGCGTAGCGTACCGTCGCCGCGTAGGCGGACGGTGCCGGGGCCAGGGACAGAATCAGCCCCACCGCCAGCACCAGCGCCAGTATTACGCCGCATAGAGAAAGCAACAGCACAAGGACTTTCGAGAGTTTCACGGCCCCCTCCTTATCTCCCTAAGCCCTGCGTTGACCTGAAGCAGAGCCAGGCATTCTCCCAGCGCGCATCCATTCGCTTTCCATCGCTGACGCTCCCTTTACAGGCAATCAAAACGAGCTGCTGCGAGGTTTGCGTGCGGCTCGTTACTGCATCGTCGTTATTATTGTGACTCCGACGCGCAAACATCTCGGCGCTTTTCTCCTATTATGTTCCTATCGCGCTACAGTTACATTGTACAGCGATTGATTCGTCTTGTCAACGCATTCTGGTGCTTACCCACGTCTCCCCAAGACCTCCGAGGTTTCGGTTCTATGGCGAAGAAAACCAGCATTCTGGCCTCAGACAACAGGTGTTCTCGCTTGCTAACCGCCTGAAACCTCGGAGGTATCTTCTCAATAAGCCGGGGTAGCCTGGCGGTGAACCGCCGCTGGACAACAGAACGTTAACAACGGACTGATTCTATGGAGGGAGCCACGATGCTCCCAACCGGAGGTGCTCCGCCTGTCTAGAGATCAGGTCAGCCAGACTGGGCATCTTGTAGGCATCAGCGATGCGGTCATAGATGTACTCGTAGAAGCTGGCGCCCAGTTTCTTCGCCGTGGCCTCCAGTGTGGCAAAGGTGTCCCACGCCTTCGTGCCGTCCTCGGAGCGGGTGCCGAAGCTGATCTTCCTCCGACGAACCCGTTTCCTGGCCGCGAGTTCTGCCGAGTTGTTATGCAGCGGAATCTCTGGGTGTGCGAGCACCATCAGCATGGATTCCTTCTTGGCCTTGGTCTTGGCGATGTGCTCATCCAGCGCGTCATACCCGGTCTCGGTCGAGAAGAGTTCATCGAACTCTCCCGCCAAGCGCGTGTGGCCTTCTCCGGTCGGATGTCCACGGTAGACGAGTAACCGGCCGTAGAAGCCCCAGTAGCGCGTCAGGAAATCGTCCCGGAGTTGGTGATGATAGGCCACGTGGGGGATGAGTTTCTTGTAGTGGCGGCCTTCGTGAATCCAGCATAGGGCCAACTCATCGGTGACCAGCTTGAATTGCGGTGCGTCGTCGCAGATGAGCAGTTCCACGACCGGGAATCCGGTCTGGGCGTGGTAGGCCGCGATGGCAGCCGCGTCCAGTATCCGGCTGCGCTGTTGGGGACCCAGGTCAGGCAGATGCTGGTTCAGCAGGCCTGCGAAGGCGCTTTCACTCAACGCTTGCTCGTGGGGGAGACATCTGAGTTGACTGATGACCCGGGCTGAAACCCTGAGCGAGCGAAGCAGTGCGAACGCTTCGTCGTTGAGGAGAAAGGTGCCCTCATTCGAGTTCCTGAGCACATCGATCACTGTCAGCCGGTCCTTCTTCTCCGTCGTGAAGTAGGCGCTGTAGAGCGGGTTGCACACAGGTTGAGCAGCATTACAATAGCCTGCCGTGCACCCTCAAGGTCTTGGATTTGGTTGGGATCAGAGCCCTCCAACAACATGCTTGCTCCACAAGATCAGTCCGTGTGCCACTCAAGAGACGAACTCTGTGATCGTACCACACGCTCATTTGTTTGTCATTAGAGAAACATCAGAAGTCAGCAAGAACCGGGGCTACCCCGAAGTATTGAGAAGATACCGGGCCAGCACCATATACTCCATTTCGTGAACAAGTGTGGGTCCTCCATCGGCGTCCAGCCCACGTTCTTGCACCCACTGGGATGCAGCAGTCAGCTTATCTTGTGCCAGCCATAACCGCGCTTGCCAGGCTGCCATCAGGTTCGTGATCCAGGGAGGTACGTCGTGTTTTCGAGCGATATTCTCCATCTTTTGGATGATCTTTTCGGCGCCGGCCATATCACCCCTGGAAAATAAGACCCTCATCAGGCACAGGTTGCTCCAACCGATCATCGCCACATCCCTGCCACGTTCAGTCAGTTCTGTACCTTTTTTCGCCTGATGGTTTGCCCCATCCAGGTCATCTAGTTCAGCCAGCACCTCGCCCCATATCGCCAATAACCAACCGACCACTACCGTTTGCGACAGCCCGCTTTCCTGTGCAAGTTGCAACTGTTGCTGGCAGATCACCGCGGTCCGCTGCAACTGGCCCTGCTGCATCAAGGTGACGGCCACTTTCAGATTGGCAATCAGGATCGTGTAGATGTTACCTGACGCTTTGCACGCCTCCAACGCTTCTAACCGGGCCCGGCACGCTACCGCCAACTCACCTCCGTAACTGTATGCGTCCCCTAAGGTAATGGTAGCGGTGCTGCGCCAGGTTGAGTCTTGCTGAGGGAGATATTCAAGCGCCTGGCGTGAGTACTGAATGGTCCCTGGCAAATCTCCACGGTAAGAAGCCAAAAAGGCCCGGATGGCGGCTACCCTGCCTTGAATCTTCATCCTGTCAGATCCAGGCGGTTGGTCCCGCTCTATCGGCGAGGTTTCAGTTGCGCGATCGGTGCTGGTGTCAAGCGCCTGTTCGGCGGCTTGGAGACTCCGTTCAGCCGCGTCGTGCTGGCCGCTGGTAAACAGATCCCAGGCGTGAAGGATACAGAGATGTGGTTTGGAGAACACCAACTCAACAGGCAACTCGGCCAGCCAACGCCGCAATTTGGTGTGCTCACCACGCTGCCATATAGCATCTACATTTTCCTCAATCAGGAGCACCGCCCGCTCGAAATCCTCGGCGCGCAGAGCGTGCTCTATTGCATCATCGATGAATCCATTATGCCGGTGCCACTCACCGGCAAGGTGGTGCAACGTTGGCACCTGTTCTGGCTGGGTTTGGTGCAGGCGCTGCCGCAGTAAATCAGCAAAGAGATGGTGATAGCGATACCAACGCCGCTCGTTGTCCAACGGCACGATGAACAGATTGGCAGCTTCGAGAGCTTCCAGGATGGCCTGGCTGTTTTTCCGTCCGGTGACGGCAGTTCCTTCGGAACTGCTTGGCGTTTCGGTATGGCCGAAACGCACGGCATCGCACAGGGGGCCGCTCAGACGGTTGAGGATTGAGGTTTGCAATAAAAAGTCTCTGGTGCCTTTGGGCCGCCGCTGGAGCACTTCATCGGCCAAATAGTCCTGAATGTAGCGGTCGCTGCCGGTGAATCGGTTGACAAAGTCAGCGATGTCGCCGTTTCGCTTGAGCCCCTGCATCGAGAGCGCGGCCAGTTGCAACCCGGCAATCCAGCCCTCTGTGCGGGTCCCCAGTGCGGCCACGTTCTCTGCAGAAAGGTTGAGACCCATCACTTTGCCCAGGAACGTTGCGACTTCGTCGAGGGTAAAGCGCAGATCAGCCTCACGTATCTCGGTCATTTGGCCACGGGCACGCAGACGAGATAGGGGCAGTGGTGGGTCGGCCCGGCTGGCGATGACCAGGTGCATTTGCGGCGGCAGATGGTCGAGCAAAAAGGTGAGGGCATTGTCGACCGCTTGTGATTCGATGACATGGTAGTCGTTGAGGACGAGGACAATCCGGTCGGGGATGGCGGCAATCTCGTTGATCAAGACGGTCAGAATGGCCTCGGTCGGCGGCGGCTGTGGGGATTGGAGCGCGCCGAGCGCGCCCGCGCCTATGTCCGGTTCAATGCCCTCGACTTGGCTCCCTTCGACAGGACTCAGGGCAGGCGGGGCAAGCGTATGCAGGGCAGCGACGAAGTATGCCAGGAAGCGGGCCGCGTCGTTGTCGCCCTCGTCCAGCGAGAGCCAGGCGAACCTGGGAGTAGGGAGCAAGGAGTACGGAGTAAGGGATACCTCGCCTGCAGGCTCGTGCTCCTCCCCTTCTCCGTACTCCCTACTGCTTACTCCCGAGTGTATCCATTCGCTCAGCAGCGTGGTCTTGCCAAAGCCGGCCGGCGCGGAGATGAGCGTCAGCTTGCGGTCCAGGCCCGCGTTCAATTGCTCGATCAGGCGTGGGCGCGAGACCAGTTCTGGCCGGGCAGGGGGGATATAGAGTTTGGTTGTCAGGAGAGGTATGGTCATTCCGCTTTATCTTCCTCCATCAGCATCTTCAACTGCCGTGCCGTGCCCACCGCCTGCCCCTGCCAGTGGTTGTTCATGTAGACCAGCGTGAGCGGTGCTTCTTCGTCCAACTGGCCGATCTTGGGTACCCACTCGCCAGTTCCTCGTCGCTATACGAATAATCGTACCGTTCCCAGGCCTCGGCGTGCCGCCACCATTTCTCGTAATAGTGAACGAAATTCACAAGCACCGCTTGTCTTGACCACCCACCTGGTACTCAATGCTAGCCCGTCCCGCTCGCTCGCGCAAGTCGGCGTGCGAGGACAATCGCCCGATGGGCAGGAACGCCAGGCGTGATCGTGGGGCACCGGAACGAAGTTGGGCTGTTGTTGCCCTTATTCAGAGAGGGTCAGGCTACAGGCTGCAAGCAGCCAGCAACCCATTTGCTGAGTACTGTGTATTGTCAAAGCTGGCCAGGGCGGAGACGAGGGCATAGTTGCGATCCAGGCCCGCGTTCAACCGTAATCTTACCACATCTTCCCCATATCCCCAAATAGAAAGAAGCCCTGACTATCCGGACAGGGCCTCTCTCGTCCCAACATCAGACTCGTCAGACCAATCAACCTACGTCGATCTCCACCTCCACGCTCATTCCCCAGCGCAACTCCGGCGGTTGCTCGTCCAATTCGACGGTGACTGCGTACACCACGTCGTCACCGACCGTGTTCGCCTGCGGCGCGATGTCTACCACTTGCCCCCCAATCTCCACGCCCAGTGCTTCCACGTACACGGTCGCTTGCTGTCCCACTGACACCTGGGTAACGTCTCGCTCGCTCAGGTCGGTGGCCTCCACCTGCAGATGGTGGTTTTCGGCCAATGTCAACACCGCTTGACCAGGCATCACCGTCCCGCCTGGGCTGACCTCCAGTGCAGTGACGGCACCGGCGAAGGGAGCACGCAACGTCGCCTGGTCCAGCGCGGCGCGGGCGGCCTGCAACGCGGCCTCGGCCTGAGCCACCGCGCCCTCGGCGACGGCAATCTCCTCGACAGTGACCTCCACCTGCACCAGCGCCAGTTGGGCCTGAGCGACGTCTCGCTGGGCCTCCGCTGTTTGAATGGCCGCCTCTGCACCCCTCACCTGGAACCCGGCGTTCTTCTCAGCCAGGGCCAACTGGGCCTCGGCCGCCTCCTGCCTCAGCGTGGCCGCCCGCAGCCGCAGGATGATCTCTTCCTCCTCCCAACGGAGGGAGCGCGTAACGTTGCCTGGTCAAGCCCAGCGCGGGCGACCTGCAATGCGGCTTCAGCCTGAGACACCGCTACCTCGGCGGCGGCGATTTCCTCAGCAGTAGCCCCTGCCTGCACCGTCTCCAGTTGCGCTTGAGCAACATCTCGCTAAGCAGCGGCGATCTGGACGCCAGCCTCGACCACGCCCACCTCGGGGTTCGCGCCGGCCAGCAGCGCGTCGAGCTGCGCCTGGGCCGCGACCTGTGTCTGATTGGCAGCCTCCATACCATAACGCGCGCGTTCCTCCGTAGGACCCAGCGCGGGACAGATCTTTTCTTTCTCACCGCCTGGCAATTCCACGTTTACGCACGTCATCGTCAATTCGTGGATCTCCTCGGCTACCAACTGATCCGCCATCGCCGCAGCCACTCTCCTGGTTCAGCCGCTGCATGATCTCCATGATCTGGCGACCGTTCTCGGTGTCCAGGTTGGCCGTGGGCTCGTCAGCCAGCACCAACACGGGATGGGTAGCCAGGGCGCGGGCGATGGCGACGCGTTGCTGCTCGCCGCCGCTCATCTGGTCGGGACGGTGACGGGCGCGCTCAGAGATGTTCTTGTTGGAAAACTCTGGTCTGGCGTGATCCCGCAGGGCGCTAAACCGCCCTGGTACGAAACAGATGCCCCTACAAGGCTGAACTCGCCTTGTTGTCAGGCCCGGAGGGCCTTGCATCTTGTACCGGAGCATTTGCGCTCCAGCGAGCCCACGGCGCGGGGACTTTTCCAACAAGAACTATTCTACCTCCTCAGCACCGACTCCACACTTTATGACAGCATCTCAGGCCAGCAATGAAGAATAAACGCCCACTTCGGTACCGATCCAACGAATTTCGCGTATGAAGACTTTGCTGCCAATGCCTCAAACACGCTTTGACAGCCGCAAATCGCGCAGAAAGGTGAAGTATTCTTCATCGCTGATCTCAGGCGTGACTGTTCGAAATCTGGTAGCCATCTCGGAACGCCCCACCGGAGCGACAAAAACCGACCCGAGAGAGGCTTCTCGCCCCACTTACGGGTCACGGGAAGCCAAATTATCGAGGTGATGCCCCACCATCAGCAATTCTACCAATTGTCGAACAGTCACCCTCAGGCTTAGGTCTTGACAATTCGCGCTAAATGGCATATAATGCAACCGGTTTAATTAAACCGATTTCATTAAATCGGTTTTACAGACTCCTCGTACCAATATGGCCAAGAAAGCCATCACGATCCGAGATATAGCGCGAGAAGCTGGCGTCTCGCCGGGGACGGTCTCGCGGGCGATGAACAACAGCCCTCTGGTCAACGTAGAGACACGCCAGAAAATCATGCAGGTCGTCAAAGCGTTCAACTATGTTCCCAACCTCGTGGCGCAACGTCTCTCTACCGGAAGAACGCTGACCCTTGCCGTCATTGTCCCCTTCTTCACTACCCCATCTGTCGCGGAACGCTTGAATGGCGTCGTGAGCACGCTGGCCAAGAGCAAGTATGATTTAGTCATCCACAACATAGAGGAGCCGGAGCAGCGCGCCGACTGCTTTCGCACCATCCCGCGCCAGGACCGCGTGGATGGTGTCCTGGTGATCTCGATATCCCCTACCGATGAGGAGGTGCCGCTGCTGGCGGAAGCGGGTGTGCCCATAGTGTTGATCGACGCGCATCACTCGGCACTGAGTATGCTGCACCAGGTCACCATAGATGATATCGCCGGGGGAAAGGTCGTTGCCGAGTATCTGATTGAACTGGGGCACACCAGGATCGGCTTTACCGGCGATCCGAGTGATAACCCCTTTAACTTTACCTCCAGCCGCGATCGCGCGTTCGGGTATCGCCGAGCGTTAGAAGCCGCAGGGATTCCCTACCGTACAGAGTATTATGAAGAGAATCCGCATGGCCGCCGAGAAGCACGGGAATCCGCAAAAAAGATGCTAACTCTCCCCGAGCGTCCGACCGCGATCTTTGCGTCCAGCGACGTGCAGGCTGTGGGTGTGCTCGAAGCGGCGCGGGAGTTGGGGTTGCGCGTACCTCAGGATCTATCTGTGGTCGGGTACGACGACGTCGAGGTTGCCGACATCCTGGGGCTGACGACCATGCGCCAGATGCTTTTCGAGTCTGGCCAGCGCGGTGTGGAGTTGCTGCTTGAGACGTTGGAGAACCCAGAGACTAAACCGGTGTATGAAGTGCTGCCAACCGAACTCGTGATCCGAGATACGACCGGACCGCCGCCCTAGACAGTATCTGGGTCGTCTCCTTTTTTTACCGATGATTGCAACCGGTTGAAGCGGTCCGCTACTAGGCGACAATACTTGAGACCTCTCGGAAAACAGTGGGGCCAGACGTTGAAACAAGGTGAATTGGAGGCGAGGAGGCGAAAGGCACATCACATAGCACAGCGCGGGACCAGCAAAGGCCCAGCGATGTCGGTGGGACGTTAACAAGACAGGGGGCAAGGGCCGCAGCGAGGGACTCGCTCGGCGGTGACAAGGCTCACCTGTTGTCATATGGCCGCCCGGAGCTTGGCGCAATCAGGCGGCGGCGTAGATCAACCAGGCGTCGATGTGCTGGCACATAGCAGCCAACATCAAGCGGAAGAACCACCGGTCGCGGCCAGCGGTTCGGGTCTGGAGTAGGTGGAAGTCATACTTCTTCCGCTTGACCGAGCGCTCGGCGCAGGAACGGGCATCCCCGTGGCAGTGCCAGAGGTCGCTATCCCTGGGGATGAGGGTATGCAGGCGGTAGTTCTCCTGGGGGTAGGTGTAGATGACGCGGCCGTAGGGTGAGTCGGAGCAGTCGTTGCCGAAGAAGGGACATGCGGTCAGCTCGAGTGTCTTCTTGGCTGCCGCCAAGGGACAGCGCCACTTGATGCGCAAGCGGTCGGGACAGAAACCCCAGCGCCTCATCGGCAGGTTGGCCGGGCAGATCGGGACACCCTCTTCGAGGCGCAAAGGGCCGGCATATTGCAGGTTGTCCGTGTTGCGCTCATTGAGGGGGACGACGAGGGCCATGTGCCAACGCCGGGTGGCCAGACGGAAGAGGCCAAGCGCATCGTGGGCTGCGTCCAGAGAAGCGGTTTGGATGGGCAAGTCGAAGATTTCGTGGCCGTGGTAGAGGGTGGCCAGACCGTGGACGCAGTCATGGCGATTGCAGTCGGCCAATGAGACGACCAGGGGAAGCTGGCAGCGATGCTGGAAACTGTAGGCCGTCAGTTCATAGATGCTGTACCCATAGACCCAGCACTGGCGGTAGCTGTCCCAGCCCCAGCGAGCCAAGGGGTCCCGATAGGCGCGGGGGCAGTCGCAGCGGTCTTCTAGCTTCTTGCCCCGGTTGTCGCAATCGCAGAGCTTCTTGCCTCGTGGGTTGGCCCAGGTGGGCAGCTTGCTGCCATCGCCAGCGACGTGGAGGTTCTCCAGGTCAATGAGTCCCAGTTCCGCCGAGTGGGCGACGAAACAGGCGTAGAAGATCGGCTGCAGGATTTGCTCCCAGACGGGGAGGGCAGAGAAGTCGCCATATCCCTCCAGAACGGCGGCCGGCGAGGTGGGCTGGAAGGAGCGGGCCAGGATGCGATCCGCCAGGCGGTTGACGATGTCCTGGTGAGGGCGTAGGTCGTTCTTGTCCTTGTGCTGGTCGGCCTTGTCCTGTTGCTCACGGCGTCGATGGGGCCGGCGTGGGGTGGTGCGGGGTTGGTGCAGGCGCTGCACCAGGCGGTCTTGGAAGTCGTAGAAGGTGCCGACGCCGGGGACGTCTGCTGGGTGGAAGCCGCTGATGAGGGCGTAGAAAGGGTCGTCGTGCATCATCTGCCTCCAGACGTCGAAGCTGGTGACACCACATTCCATCATAGCCAGACAAGCGCGGAACATACAGACGGGATGACGAGCCAGGCGTCCGCGATTGTCCGAGTAGAGCGTGGCCAAGATGGGATAGGCCAGATCCAGGTCAGTCTGTTCCAGCTTACGCCAGACTTGAAAATGGCGATGGTCGGTGCGCAGGCCGCCATAGCGGTGGGCCTTGTTGCGCACGAAGCGGATATACTGTTTGTGCGAGAAGGACGGTGGTATCATGGGTTACCCCCTTTCTGCCTGGGGTGAGCCAGGCGCTACTGGTGTCGGATCCAGTGCCCATGATGCCACAACAGACGGATTGGGGGTAGATTGTTAAAAGCTGGATGTCCCGGGTGGCTTTTCCCCTCGTAAAAGTACACTTTGGGACTTTCCGAGAAAGCTCTACTTCAGAGGGGAGGTGATGATTATCGGGGCAATTCAATACCAGGAAAGTAGAAGCCATCGCTCCCTGTCCAGGTAACGCGATGGCCTCTACAAAAAGGCAGAGTGTATAGATGCATTTATCTATACACTCTTCACCACCAGTATAACAGCCAATCAGTGCAAATGCAAGGAGTAGAGAAATGAATACCAAAAAAACGTTGTGGGTCGTAGTGGCCCTGTTCATCGTGCTGGCCATCGTAGCCAGCGCTACCAGTTGTGGGGCACCAGCAACAACTGCTGCCCCTACCGCAACACAGGCTCCCGCTACAGCGGCTGCTACCGCAGCGCCGACGGAGCCTCCGGCACCCGCGGTCCCGAACTGCGGGACCGATCCGATAGTGATGAATGGCTACTTCGAAACCGGCTTCGAAACCATCACAAGGCTTACCGAGGAGTTCACGAATCAATACCCGAACGTGACCTGGGACCTCAAGTATGACCAGTTCACGAACCTCATCAACGAGACGCCGCGTCTGCTCACGGGCGACAATCCGCCGGACCTCATCCGGCTGCCCACCTTTGTCTCGTTCGCCAAGGAAGGGTTGCTCATGAACCTTGACGACTACGCGACGGCATTCGGCTGGAACGATTGGCCGGTGCCACTCCATTTTGCCCGGATGGATGCGGACGGCATCCGCGGCTCCGGCACGCTCTATGCCACGGGCATCAACTACCAATTGACCGGCGTCTTCTACAACAAGGAACTGGCGGCCCAGATCGGAATGACCGAGCCGCCCGCGACGCTCGCCGAGTTCGATGCTCTGCTCGCCGCGGCCAAGGATGCCGGACTGCTGCCGATCATGCAGTGGGGCAGCGCTAAAAGCGGTATGGGGCTTGCGTTCCCGCTCCAGCAACTGATGGCCGACTATGGCCCGACCGGTCCGATCAACGACTGGATCTTCCAGAAGCCCGGCGCGACGATCGACACCCCGTCGAATCTGCTCGCTGCCCAGCACCTTGAGCGGTGGATCCAGAACGGATACTTCCCGCCCGACATCAACGCCATCGAGTACACCGATGCCGCCACTCGCTTCGGCCAGGGCGAGGGCGTCTTCACCTTCAACGGTGACTGGCAAAACGCGGGGTACAGCGAGGATATGCCTGGCACCGTCGGGTTCTTCGTGATGCCGCCCATGGAGGCCGGCGGACAGCCTGCCGCCATGTCCGGTCCTCTGACGTACGGCATCGCTGCTACCGCCAAGCACGGGGACTGCGCGGCGTTCTTCCTCAACTGGATCGCCACAAACGAAACAGCCCGCCAGATCAACGTGGACATCGGCGGTTCCAACCCGGGTGGTCCTGCGGACCTCCCGATACCGACGGTACCTGAGGGCTCGGTCACGGCAGAGACCCTCGCCGGCGGACCGCAAGTGGGCAGCAACGCGATGGACTTTATCGCCAACGCGACGAGCTCCATCTTCGCCCAGGGCTGGACGCCCGAGCTCCAGAAGATGGTCGGCGGCCAGCAAGACGCTGCCGGGCTCCTACAGGCCGTCCAGGCGGAATACGAGAGGGAACTCTCTGAGTAGTGGTGATGGCCGCAGGACGATTCCTGCGCCTACCAGATTGAAGGTGACATCAATGGTGACATCAGATAATCGCCCCGCGGCTCTCGCGGTCTCCCGGGGGATCTACCTCAGCAAACGGGTCCGCCGGGAGACCCTTGTTGGCTGGCTGTTCGTCCTGCCCGCGCTGCTCATGTACGCGGTCTTCGTACTCGTGCCTATACTGTTGACCATCCTGTACTCGTTCTATCGCTGGTCCGGCGTCGGTCCTATGACCTGGGTCGGGTTGAGGAACTATGTAACTGTCTTCCAGGTTCCCGACCTGATCGGGACAATCTACAACGCGTTCTCGCTGGTCGTGTGGTTCAGCTTCGTTCCGGTGGGCCTCGGTCTCGTCGTCGCGAGCGTGATCCACCGCGTGGCGACCGGGCGGTTCGGGGCGGTAGCCCGGACCGTTCTGTTCCTGCCCCAGGTCATACCGCTCGTCGCTGCCGGGATCATCTGGTGCTGGCTGCTGGCCGGCCCGGGCTTGATCAACGAGATCCTCAGGGCCGTCGGCCTCGGCGCGATCGCCCGTGCCTGGCTCGGCGACTTCCACTGGGCGCGCCCGGCGGTCGGCCTCATCGGGATCTGGGTCCTGCTGGGATTCTGCATCGTCCTGCTGGTGACAGCCATTACGAAGGTTGACCCGTCCTTCTATGAGTCCGCGAGGATCGACGGCGCCAGTTGGTTTGCGGAGTTTTTCAACATAACCCTCCCGATGCTCCGGCATGAGATCGGCGTGTGCCTCACCGTCACGGTGATCAACGCGCTCGCCGCGTTTGACATCGTCTACGTCTCGACGGCCGGCGGGCCCGGCAACTCGACAGCGGTCCCCGGGACCCAGATCTACGTCCTTGCGTTCACCCAGCGGACTATAGGCCAGGCGTCTGCTCTGGCCGTCATGCTCATGGTCCTGGTCGTCGTCGTCATCCTCCCGATCCAGCGCCTGAGCCGGGAGGTCGCGCAATGAAGGTTGGTCAGGGCGAACTCTGGGCAGGCCGGGCGCTCCTCTTGGCGCTGATGGCATTCACGGTCTTGCCCTTCATCAGCATCTTCGTGACCGCGCTGCATCCGTCGAATGCCTTGCCCACCGGGCTCGAATGGCCCGCGGACCCGCAGTGGGGCAACTTCGTGGAGGCGTTCAACGTCGCGAAAATACCCACGCTCCTCGTGTCGAGCACGTACCTTATCCTCGCCGTCGTGCCCGTGTCCCTTGTCATCTCGACGATGGCCGGGTTCGCCATCGGCCTCCTGCGGATCCCCGGCTCGCGTGTGCTCCTGTTCCTGTTCGTGTTCGGGCTGACGATCCCGTTCACGGGGCTCGTCGTCCCTATCTATATCTTGGAGCGGGCGATGCATATCTACAACACTCGGCTCGCGATCGTGCTGCCGCTGATCGCTTTGTATATGCCCTTTGCCGTCTTCTGGATGCGCGCCCACTTTGTCAACATGCCGACCGAGCTCTCGGAGGCGGCCCGCGTCGATGGCGCGACCACCTGGGACCTGTTCTGGCGCATCCACGCCCCGCTCGCGCGGGCGCCGATCACGTCGCTCGGAATCCTCATGTCCATCTGGACGTGGAACCAGTTTCTCCTTGCGATCGTGCTCGTCGAGGATCCGATGGAGCGAACGATGGCCGGTGCGCTGGGATTTTTCCAGGGCCACTACGCGACCGACATCCCCCTGCTGTGCGCATGCACAATCTTGACCCTGCTACCCACCCTCCTCCTCTTCGTGCTGTTCCAGCGCCAGATCATCACGGCCCTGCTTCAAGGTGCGGTCAAGCGATGAGCAGTGGGGTCCGTAGCGGCGGTATGCCGAGTGTCATTACATTTATCTTTCTGTACCTCGGTTTTGGTCAACCCTTTGCTGTGTTCATTTTCTATGGCTTTATTAAGAACATTCCACGTGAACTGGAAGAGGCAGCCAAGATCGATGGCACCAACCAACTGCAGATTTTTTTAGGTAGTTTTTCATCTGGCACTGCTGACCGCCAAGCTGACTCGGACGGGTGGCGGCATCGGCTGGCACGACACGTACATTGTGCAGGTCATTCCCTTTGTCGCCGACGCCTTTTCGATTTATTTGTTCTACCAGTTCTTTGTCGGTATCTCCAAAGATCTCGAAGCGGCCATCGTGGATGGCGCAAGCCGTCTGCGCATCTACTGGGACATCATCCTGCCCAACTCCAAGCCCGTCCTCGCAACTGTCGCTATCCTAAAGTTCATGTGGCTTTGGGGGTCGTACTTGTGGCCGCTGATGGTCATTCGTCTGCCAGAATACCGGCCGCTGACCGTGGCGATGCAAGAGTTCTTTGGGCAATTCCCGCGCCTGTGGGGGGATACCCTGGCCTTTGCCACCATGATCACGCTGCCGGTGTTGGTCGTGTTCCTATCCTTCCAAAAGTGGTTCATCGGTAGCGTTGCTACGACCGGTGTCAAAGGATAAGGAGTTTTGTAACCGTTCACCTGGAGGCAAAGAAACCCTGTTTCTAGCCCACTGACGCTTGTACAGAACGAGCCCAACCAAGTGAGGTAGATTGCAGCACAGGATGTGAACCAATGTCAGTCAAGAACCAAGTACAGCTCATCACATATCCTGACTCACTGGGCGGCGACCTGCGCGCGCTCAACAAGATTCTTTCGGAATACTTTGCAGACATCTTTAAGGGAGGCGTTCACATCTTGCCTCCCTTTCCCTCCTCAGGAGACAGGGGCTTTGCCCCCCTCACCTACCTGGAAATTGAGCCCACGTTTGGCACCTGGGAGGACATCAGGCGCATTGGCGAGGGCTTTGACGTCATGCTCGACCTGATGGTCAATCACATCTCGCGGCAGTCTCCATACTTTCAGGATTTCCTGAAAAGGGGGCGCGAGTCTGAATATGCCGATATGCTCATCACCCTGGACAAGGTCTGGCCGGGTGACGACCCGCCCCAGGAGGACGTGGCCAGGATATTCTTGCGCAGGCCGGAGCATCCCTTTTCCGATATAACCGTCGAGGAGACAGGACAGGTCGAGCGGATCTGGACGTCTTTTGGCAAGGAAACCCCCTCCGAGCAGATCGACATCGACGTGTGGTCGGAACAGGCGCGGGAGCTGCTCGCCGGTTCCCTCGCCCACTTTGGCCGGCAAGGCATCAAGATCGTGCGGCTCGATGCGGTGGCCTACGTGACCAAAAGGGCCGGGACGAGCTGTTTCTTTGTAGAGCCGGAGATATACCAGTTCCTGGAGTGGATCACGGGCGTAGCAGCCTCCTTGGGGATCGATCTGGTGCCTGAGGTTCACGCACACTATTCGATCCAGCGCAAGCTGGCCGAACATGGCTATTGGGTGTATGACTTTGTCCTGCCCGCGTTGATCTTGCATACCCTGTTGAGCAAATCCAGCCGAAAACTGCGCGACTATTTGGAAACTTGCCCGCGCAAGCAGTTCACCATGCTGGATTGCCACGACGGCATCCCCATCCTGCCGGATATAGAAGGTATTCTGGAGGTAAAAGAGTCGCGCAAGATCGTGGATACCTGTGTCAAACGTGGGGCTGACGTCAGCCGCGTTCTTTCCCCGCGGTACGAAGCCGAGGATGGATTCGACGTCCACCAGATCGAGTGCACGTACTATTCCGCGCTTGACTGTGACGACGACGCTTACATGGCGGCCAGGGCCATACAGCTCTTTGCGCCCGGTGTGCCCCAGGTGTATTACGTTGGCCTATTGGCTGGCGAGAACGACCAGGAAAACGTGAGACTGACCGGCGAAGGCCGCGCAATCAACCGCCATAATTATGACATCGCAGAGATAGACCGGGCGCTTCAGAAAGACGTCGTCCAGAGGCTGCTCAAGCTCATCCGATTCAGGAACGAATATCCGGCCTTTGACGGCAGCTTTGGCGTACTCAAGTCAGGCAACAGAGACGTTCTGCTCTCCTGGCAAAAGGGGAACCGCGTCTGCTCGCTGCTCGTGAACCTGGACACCTATCAAGCCGTCATCACGTACGTCGACGAGGCGGGTGAGTTGCAAGAATACAAAGTGTGAAGCGTCCTGCTCACCGCTCCGACATCAAAAGGCGAAACTGATTGGATAGATCAACAATGAGAACCAAACTGCGGGCCAGGCAAACATCAAGACAATGGTACCCACTCCGTCCTGTGGAACCTCGTCCTGGTTAATGTCCTGACTCAATGTGATTTCATGCATGATCAATCCTCCTGTTGGTCGTTGAGAATCTCCACATCTTGCAGCCCGGCAATCCAGTCCTCTGTGCGGGTCTCCAGCGCGGCCACGTTCTCTAACCCTCTTCTCCCTCTATCAGCATCTTCAACTGCCGCGCCGTGCCGACGGCCTGCCCCTGCCAGTGGTTGTTCATGTAGACCAGCGTCAGCGGCGCTTCCTCGTCCAACTGGTGGATCTTGGGCAGCCACTCCATCAGCTCCTCGTCGCTGTAGCTGTAGTCGTATCGCTCCCATGCCTCGGAGTGCCGCCACCACTTTTCATAGTTACGGCCGTGGAAGCGGACGTACGCCACGGGACCTGTCGCGACTGCCACCGGTGGCACCAGGCTCTTGAACTGTGGCTGATCGACGCAGCAAAAGCCCAGGTCGAGCGCGCGCAGTTCGTCGAACGTGCGCTCGCTGATCCAATCGCGGGAGCGGAACTCGACCACGACGGGCAGATCGCCGAACCCCTCGCGCACGCGCTTGAGATAGTCACGGTTGGTCTGGTCGGCGTGGAAGGAATGGGGGAACTGGGCCAGCACGCACGCGAACTTTTTCGCGTCGATCAGCGGGGCCAGCGCAGCCTTGAACTGCTTCATGTGGGGCTCCGGCTCCTCCCGCTCGTGCGTGATGCCTTGATACGCCTTGACTGAGAACAGGAACCCCTCGGGGACCTTGGCCGCCATCCGGTCCAGAGTGCGGGCGTCGGGGATGCGGTAGTAGCTAAAGTTCAGCTCGCAGGTGGGGAATTCGCTAGAGTAGAAGGCGAGCCACTCCTCCTTGGGCAGGTCCTCAGGGTAGACCGGCCCCACCCAATCCTTGTAACTGAAACCGCTCGTTCCAATCAGGACGGTCATTTTATCCCTCCTTCCCATTTCCGCCGTTACGCAAGTCTAACCCAAACAGTCTGGCCTGTCAAATGTGAAAGCCCGCGGCACGCTTTCGGAAAGGATCAAGGCCAGCGTGACGGTGTTGGAGTTCGTCAGCCAATACGTGGACCTGAAACCGACGGCGAGTGGCGCCGTTGGCCTGTGTCCGTTCCACGACGGCCATCACCCGAGCCTTGGGGTGAATAGTGAGGGGAACTACTGGCACTGCTTTGCTGGATGCAGTGGGGGCTCGGTGATTGATTTCTGGATGAGGTGGAGGAAGTGTGACTTTACCACCGCCGTAAGGGAGTTGGCGGAGATGGTGTCATGACAAGAGAGTAAGATAGTTCTTCTCAGGGCCACTTCCGAAATGCCATGCTAGAGTCGGATGGTTGCACCACGCGGCACAATGATGCCACTACCCGGCCAGCCAATAATCTCGTCATCGCGGAAGACGATTTCGCCACGGCGTAACGTAAGTACAGGCCAGCCGGTTACCTGCCAAGCCTCGAACGCCGAGTAATCTGAGTTGGATTTTAGCATAGAGCCCTCGATCCTGAGCGTGAGATCTGGGTCAAAGATTACCAAGTCTGCGTCGCTGCCAACGGCAATCGTGCCCTTGCGCGGATAAAGACCAAACAGCTTGGCAGCATTGGTGGAGGTCACCTCGACAAATCGGCCTAACGTGATCCGACCGGAATGTACTCCTTCTGAGTAGAGCATCGGTAGCAAAGTCTGCAAGTTCGCAACCCCCGGTCGCAGGTTGGTAATGGTGTGGGCTGGGTCCAGCTTGGCGGCAAGTGACCAGGGAGCGTGATCGGTACAGACGGTATGTACAACGCCCTGACGAATGCCAGCCCACAAAGCGTCGACATCCTGCTGCTCGCGCAGGGGAGGCTGCCCCACATACTTTGCCCCATCCTCATCTTCAAAACGTTCGCGCGTGAGGTGCAGGTAAAGCGGCCGTGTTTCGACATAGACCGGTACATTACGAGACTGGGCCTCGGCGCATACTTCCAGGGCGCGTGCTGATGACAGGTGAACGATGTAAATCGGCGCACCCGTCGCCTCCGCAAGGGCTACCGCCCGTTGCGTTGCAACCACCTCTGAGATCACCGGGCGGCTCTCCGCATAGTAGCGGAGCGAGGACTTGCCCGCTGCGACCAGACGCGCCGTTGCGTCTTCAATCAGCGCATAGTCTTCGCAATGGATCAGCGTCATCAACCCGCTCTCACCGGCGCGCCGGATGGCTTCTACATAGCTGCCCACCTGAGAGTCGAAATTCGACATAACAGTAAAGACCTTGATACTGTTGCAGCCTGTGTCAAGCAACCTGGGGATTTCATCCAGAACCTGCGGAGTCACTTCGCCGAGCACCGGATGTAGAAAGAGATCCGCGATCGTTTGTTCGCGGGCTATGGCTGCATCGCGCTCCAGCGAAACGAGGGGCGTTTCACCCGGTGCAGAAAAGGTCATGTTCCCAAGCGTCGTAATGCCACCCGCCAGTGCAGCAGCGGACCCGCTGGTAAAATCATCCACCCATCTGGGTTCTACATCCTCTTCTTCGGGGGGAACCGATAGATGTACATGAGCGTCTATGCCACCGGGCAGAACAAGCTTTCCCGTTGCGTCAAGCTCCAAGCGTCCATCAAGTACACCTCCAATCTGGACGATGGTGCCATTGGAGATTCCAATATCAGCAGAGCCAACCGAGCCAGCAGCAGTCACGATCTCCCCGTGACGAATGACTACGTCCAGTTTAGTCATATTATAGCGCTCCTTCAGAAGACTTGCTCAATCTCAGCGCTCCTTGCCCGGGAACGACGCTCCTACCGCTCTGAGGCCAATTGTGAGTAAGGTCCACTATTCGACCACGTTCGCTCTCCTCTGCTCTATATTATACTCTAAATTCCTGAGCAGAGTTGTCTCACTCATATTGGCACATAGGGCCAAACAAAACAGCCGACCACCGATGGGATCGCTCCCAGGATAGGGGTCGGCTGCTCTGAATCTATGATGTTGCCCTCATCCGTTTGACATTGCTACTATACCACAGCTCACAGCATAGTAAAAGTGCCATCGCTTGGGCTTGGTCGGGGCCGTAGTGGTTATGATGGCTCAAGGATTGGGCGTGGCTCATTGCGGTGAAATCACGCTGGGCGCATATCTTCTTGACCAGGAGAGTCAGGCCCGCTTCATAGTCCTGGATGCTGATGACGCCCAAGCCTGGGAGCGCCTGGGCCATCTGGCCAGGATGCTGGCTGACGAGGATGTCCCCAGCTATCTGGAGAAAAGCCGCCGCGGTGCTCGCATTTGGCTATTCTTGGCGGAGGCTGTCACCGGGCGAGAAGTGCGCGCCCTTGGCCACGGCTTGCTGGCCGCTCACAAGTGGAGGGAGTTGAACTGTACCCGAAACAGGACCTGCTCGCAGATGGCCCAGGCTGCCTGATCCAGATGCCGTTTGGGGTGCACCGGCTTCGTTCGGCCATAACTCAGCCGGAGGACGATGCCGCTCGTCCTCCGGCTGGCTCAGCTCGGCCCGAACCTGCCCTCCCGTGATCGAGGCCAGGGAAAGTTCAGATCATGGGTCAGGGGAAAACGCCGCGTGCCTGGAAGGCTCCCCTCACGACGTCCGCCACGGCAGTCCCATACAGACTTTGGGCCGCATCCACGGTCACCTGAGCGGCGGCAGGCATGGATGTATCGGGGGCAAAGCCGAACTGCGCTTCGAGAATCAGCGTGTCGGCCTGGACGTGGTCCAGAGCAGCGCGGATGTCCCACAGAGCGCGCGACCAGATCTGCCCATTGTGGTGTACACTGTCGGTCAGGTCTTCAGGGTAGTGCAGGTCCAGGTCCACCCGGCGCAGGCAGTGGGGCGTGCTGCTCGTGTAAGAGACCGCGTCCCAGTCCGCCACACAGGCCGGGTCAGGGGTCGGGGCGATCACGTCGCTGACTGTGACAGCCCAGTAATCGCTAAAGCCCTCGCCAATCGACCCGGCCTCAATGGAGTCGCCAAAGCTGCCAAACGGATCGGCCTGCGAATCCATCATGGCGTGCCCATATTCGTGCAGGATCACCTCGGCGTCCTCGGCATCGTCCACACCGCCTTTGCCAAAGCGCAGCACGTCGTGCTTATCCCAGGAGTAAGAGTTATCCAACCCCAGTTGGTTGATGCGAACATCCTGAGATTCCATGTTGATCGGCCGCCGGGTGCCGCCAAAGCCCAGGGACTGGATGTATATCTGCGCCTCGGTCACCCAGTAATAGCCCATCACCTGCTCAAAGCGGTCGTCGTCACGGCCATACAGGAAGGTGTTATCGGATGAGCGGGCGGCGGGGCCCGTGTTGCTGCTGATGTTGGCCCAATCCCCGCGCAGGTAGCCGCTGCCGTCCAGATTGGTCAGCGTGACGAGGACGTAAGCAGGCTGCAAGGCGGGGTAATCGGCGTCTTTCTCGTCGGTCAGCGTCTGGTCTTGCAGATAGGCGACCGGGTTGGGGAAGAAGACGCGCCCGGTGCCGGTACTGGTGCCAGGGCCGGGTTTTTCGGCCGAGGCGCTGCTGACCAGAACAACCAGGAAGACGAGGGCAGAGATTCCTGCCCGGGTGATGAATCGAAGCTTCACGATGTACCTCCTTTTTGGCAATGGTTGATATTTCGCGTGGCGGAAAACCGCCACAACATATCGGGTTGAACCAGGCCGAGCGTTGCCTATTGTACTGGAGTCTGTAATGGAGGGCAAAACGCCAAGCCATAATACGTTGGCCGTGGTTGTGCAGCCCGCTCATTTCCCAAGGCGCATTGACGCTACTGCGTGCACGCTCTACACACAAGGGGCAGATACACCACCTCGGGCCACCACATCCGTCCGTAGATGTGCTGGTAGGTGGTGAGATTCGCCGAGTCGGCGAGGGAACCCGGCGGCACCAGCTCTTCGTACACGATGAGGTAGCCGGGGATGTCCGCGGCCACGGCCGGGTTCTGGCATTCGTAGAACGTCCAGTTGATCACGTCAAAAAGGTACGTGTATGCGGAGGACCCGGCGGAGCCCCAGCGGAACCCGTGGATGGAATAGCCGGAGCCGGCCGGGAGCGCCCGCTGCCAGACGGTCAGCCACTCGCGGTTTGCCCCGTTGGCCGCCACGTCGGGCACCGTATCGTCCTGGGTCGACGAGGAGATGGTGAAATAGAAGCCATCTGGCGTGCCGTCCGCGTTGTACCCGCGGCCGTAGATGTCGTGGTCATCGTAAGCGTACTCGTGCTCCCAGACCACCATGTATTTGTCCTGCTCGTTGGTGGCCACGGCCGGGTGGTTCTGGTGCTTTCTCTGGCCAGGCACATCATCCTCGTAGATCACGATCAGGCCCAGGGGATAGACCGACGTGCCAGTGGCCCCGTTCACGCGGAGCCCATAGATGTCGTTGCCAGAGACGGCCTCCAGATGCACCACCACGAAGGCGATAAAGTACTCGTCCATAGCCACGTTGTAGGTGATGTCCACCTGGTGGGGACCGTCGGCCTGGGTGAGGATGTTGCTCACGTAGATGGTGCTCCAATCGCCGGGCACGCGGGCGCCGGCGATGTCGTGGGGCACGCCGGGGGGAAAGCTGGTCGCGGTGTCAAAGGCGTTCCAGACCACCAGGTACTCGTTGCGGTAGCTGTTCCAGGCCACGCGGGGCCCGTAAAAGCTCCGCTTGGGATAGGTGATGAACCTTTTCTCGGCTTTCTGGTACGAGTTGTTCCAGGCGATGACGCGGCCCCAGATCTCGTAGGCGCCGGCACTGGTCTCTTTCATCCAGACGACGAGGTACTCGTCGTTGGTGGCATTGTAGGCCACGGCCGGCTGGACGCGGTCTTCGGGGCCGGTGGTGATGCAGAACCAGCTACCTATACGCTGGCCGCTCTCTGACACGCGCTGGGCGTAGATGTCGCGGTTGCCGGGCCACTCGTTGTGCCAGACCACCAGGTACTCGTGGTGCTTCCAATTGTGGGCCAGGGCAGGCTTGTGTCGATTGGCGTCGATGGGGGATGAGGGGGTGGAAATCTGAACCTCGGGGCCCAGCAGGTACATGGCCGGGGCAAGGTGTGGACCGAGGCTGCCTGAACGCGTGTGGGCAGCGCTGCTCGGGATCACTCCCCCTACCAGTATCACAACGCTGGCGAGAACAACCGTGGGTAAGATTTTCTTGACAGGCATTTTCCCTCCTTTCTCACATAGGCTACACAACGAATAGGATTCGTGCGGCGCGAAGCCGCCACAACATCATAAGTCGAACCAGGCCGAGCGCTACCTAATCTCCCATGATCTCCCATCCCTGGCCTTGGGCGTGGGTGGCCAGTTCATCGTCCGGGTAGACTGCCACCGCATGACCCACCCAATCCAGCAAGGGCAAGTCCGTATAGCTGTCTGCATAGGCGTAACTAGAGGATCGGGCGATAGAGTCACCTTCCAGGTGAGCCTCCAGCCTCGAGAGCTTGCCCGGCCCCTGGCAAACGGGCAGCTCACAGGCCCCGGTGTACCGCCCTGACCGGAGTACCAGCGGCGTACCTACCGTCTCCTCGATTCCCAACTGCCGTCCGATCTCGACCAGCAAGGGGGCGGGAGTGCCGGAAACCAGAATGACCCGGTGATCAGCCTCCTGATGACCCCGCACCCGTTCCATCACGTCGGGGCGCACCAGGGGCTGTACGTAGTGCTCGGCGATCCAGGCGAAAGCGGCGGCCGCTTCCCGGCGTGTCCAACCGCGCACGGTCCAGCCCATGTGGCGGGTCCACAGCCCGCGGACCTTTGCTTCCGATACCAGGCCCAACCCTTGCAGTGGCCACAATGCCATGTGGGTGAGCAGATAGAAATACAGCGGCACCCGTTGCACCCGGTGGGTTCGGTGGTGGCGGGTGATCCCTCGCCCGATATGTCCCGTGTAGAGCGTACCATCAAGGTCGAAAATAGCCGCAGTCATCTCTCCCCTCGCCAACTGAACGGTGCACAGTCCGGCTGCCTTTGCTCCATCAGGCCCAGAGATCGCAAGTATATATCCAAAACGGCATTCTGCCTACTCAGCAGGCTCTCATCGGCTGGGTGCGAGAAAATCACCTCTTCTCCTGGAATCCCCGGAAGCAGGTAGCGCTCTGCTCGTAGCCGAGCTGGTGATGCTCCCGGTCCGCTGCGCTCAGCCGGTCGGCCAGGTCGCGGGCCACGTACAGTGGGTACTGGGGATGGATCCCACCTGACCCTCCTCAATCCTCGGTCCAGTGCCGCAGGTGTGGTGTCGTCTCCAGCCGCAGGGTGCCATCCTCCGCGCGGTGGGCAACCATCGGAGGACGGGCATCGATCTCCTCCGGCTTGTCGCCGTCAACCAGTCCGACAAGGCCGCCTCCGACGCGGCCGGCCACGTAATCCAGGAATTGTCTCCGTCGCTGCTGCCCTTTTTCGCGTTCTGCTCTGCAGTACTTGCGACAGCGACCTGCGCTGACTTTCTGAGCGCCGCTGCCAGGCTTGCCGACCCAGTGGAGGACGTTGCCGCGCTCGTCAAAGATCAGCGTCCCTCCACACATCATAGACATCGTCTCCCCGTTCAGCCGGCCAAACTCAGCCCCTTTGAGAGGGACATCCTCCCGCCAGGCGTACTGCAACACGATCTCGCGTGGAAGTCTGCCCCCGCCCATGACCGTCTTGTCTGTGCGGTACAGGTCAACCACAGAGATATCCTGGTCGGCCGGGATACAGAGCTGACGCCGGTTCTCGTGCAGAAAGTGATACGCGTCAGTGCGCGAACGGGAGACGCGGTCGATGTCGTAGGCATAAAAGTAGAGACTCTCGGACTGTGCCTCTTCTGTCGAAAAGTCAATTCCGCGTTTCTCAAACACCTCCCGCATGAGCCCGCGGAAGTCGTTCTCGTCGACGGGATCGACCAGTTCATCGGCCCGCAGCACGGCGCGGGCATAGTCGCTGAACTGCACGTCGGCAGGTGGCAGGTAATCCAGGGGTTGGAATGCGACCCGGCGGAAGCGGTTGACGGCCCATAGCAGGGCCTCCCTGTCTGCCGGCAGTTTCCCGGTATTCTTTTTGGGTCTCGCCCGGTACCTGGCGAACATGCCACTCAGGATGTCCCACATCGCGCCGGTCAGCACCTCCGACCATGGATAGGGGCTGGTGCTGTCCGAGACCTCCTCCACGGTTTTTTTGTTCGTAGCGCTCCGCAGATGGGGCCGGCCAGAGGCATAGTGGCCAAACTCTTCGGCCAATGCCGCGATAACGGTATCTCTGCCAAGATCCCCGTCGGCTACCGTGGCCACTTCCCAGCGGAGCTCGTTATTGAGCAGGGAGATCATGATAGCCGTCAGGTCAGCGACGAACTCGTGAAAGGCGGACGTCTGCAGGGAGCTGTTTTCAAAGTAGAGCGGGCGCAGGCCGTCCAAAATGGCGTGGCCGGTTTCGTGAGCGATGATGTCATGCGACAGGCAGGTGTAGACCCGCTTATTCTCGGGACCAAAGTAGTAGAATTGCAGGGACTTGCTGCGCCGGCTATAGAATGCGTTGGCCAGGCACCCAGCATGGGGCACGACGATCAAGCGGTTGCCCTCAAAGGCCCAAGGAGCGGACCGCCCCAGCACCCAGGTCGCCTCGTACATGCACAGAACGCTCTGGATGATGGCCCAGACGTTGACCTGATGGAACTGGGGCAGATTGCGATGCGCTCTGGTGACCGGCACCTTTGCGCCCTTGTGCTTGAAGAAGAAGCGCCTCTCCTTGCGATCCCATTGAACGGGATCCTCCAGCTTGTCCGTGTCTGCGTCATAGTCGACCACCGCGATTCGGGCGCTGGTGGGGCCGGCCATCAGGTCCGGCTCACACTCCATCAGGATTGTGTTGAGCGCCAGTCCCTCGTTGCTTTCCGCCACATACGGATCCTGGACATAGACGTCCACGGGCATGAGCAGTCCCAGCGTCTTTCTGTTGTCCTTGGATAGGAAATGCCTCGCTTGATGCAGGTTTGTGAACTCTGCCAAATTCCATTGCTTCACCATCGTCCTCGCCTCCTTGGTTCTCTTTTCTCCCTAGACAGGGGATGCCTGGCTTGACACAGATTCGTCAAAAGTTCCATTGCTTCACCATTCCCCCATATGATAACCATAATGCTATGGCTCAGTGCATCACGACATGAGGCGATGTCTTTTGTTCTGCAGGCAGGCGTCTTTGAATCAGCGTGACAATGGCCACGATGGCAAGCAAAACAACTCCAAAGACGAGGTAAAGACCGCGCCCGCCCACGCTTTCCAATAACAGACCGCCGGTGAATCCACCCACGGCATTGCCCAACCCGAAAACCGTCGCGCCGAAAATCCCCTGCGCAGTAGTGCCCATACCTGGTGGAGCATTTTCGTAGGCATAAGAGACGCCCGCCACCCGCATAGCAGGAAAAGTCAGGCCGTTGAGAAGTTGGACGAACAGGACAAGATTGGGTGTTCCAGATGCGGCGAGCAACAACAAGCGAATGATGGTGACGACCATCGCCAGCATCAGCAGCCCGTATGGTTTGAAGCGCTTGACGAGCCGATTGCCAAAGAAGAGTACCGGGATTTCGGAGATCGTTCCAACCGTGAGCGCGAACCCCATCACGGATTCTTCCGCCCCCAGCTCTTTCATGTACGGGAAGAAGTAGGTGGTCGTCGCGGCGAGCGCCACGCCGCTGGCAACCGCCAGAGTAAGGAAGAGGAGCCAGCGAGGATTCGCCAGCAGCGCACAAACACTAATCCTGGCCGGATCATCTGCTCTCACCTGGCCATAGACCAACTTCCGGCTGACGATGAACGCCAGAAGGAACAAGGCCGCACATCCCCAGAAGGCCCATTTCAAGCCATAGTTTTGGACGAGCATCCCGGCGATTGGCGCGGTCAGCCCATAGCCGATTGTCCCGCCAAGACGAATGCGGCCATACATTTCTTTTTCGTCTGCCAGCATGACCATGGTGGCGCTATCGGCAAAGGACGAGACCGGCGAAAAGAAGGCATTAAATAGCACGGATACCAGCAAAACTGGCGCGAACGCATTGAGCAGGGGGAATAGAAGCATCATTAGCACCCCGACCAGGAGAGCCAGGCCCATGATGAGCCGATGTCGCCGCGTCACGTCGGCGAGCCCCGTCCACAGCGGGGTGCTGAACAGGGTGATGAGAGGGGTGATGCCGGTCAGCAGGCCGATTTGTGCGCCTGTGAAGCCCAGTCCCCGAAAATAGAGCACGATGAAGGGTGACACAAAGGCAACACTGGCATAAAATAAAAAGCTAAAGGCAAACGGCCAGATTCTCTTCATCTGGAGGGTCGGCTGCCAATCATACTCACTTCCTTCCTGGCTGGCTACGATTGCTATGCGGGCTGCAGCGGTGCACCACTCAGATTCATGCTGCCGTTGCCCTTATACCATTAGCTGTGCCATCTGGCAAGTGGCGCCCATCAGTATTTCACTTGAGCCATCCCCCCATTTTCGCTACTGTAGAGAGCAATGCTACACCTGCCCTTCTTGAACCACCAGAACCCCGGCGACCTGGCCCTGGGACATCAGCGGAGATTTCCGATCTCGCGGCTTGTTCGCGTGACGGCGACAGCCCGCACTGCCCACCTGTATGTCATTGGGATGTCGGGCAAAGGCAAGTCCAAGCTGCTGGAGTGATGCTTATATCAGGACATTGTTGCTGGACGAGGCTGCGGCTTGATCGATCCACACTCCCTCCTGGTGGATGACCTGCTCCAGTTGCTCATCACCCAGGACGATCGTAGGCGAAGGCCAGGCCCTGCCGCTCGACCTGGGGCGCTGTTCACACCTCGTAAACCTGCAACACCTCATCCCCATAATGGTTGATCACCTTCACCGCGATCTTCCCACTCTCAGGCGGGTCGAAGGGACGGCTGACGGTGGAGTAGAGCGCCGACCAGGCGGCCTCGTCCACCTCGGCGCGCAGGGCGCGCTTGAGCTTTTCGTAGGGTCTGTCAGCCCCGGTAAAGTAGGCGTGGCGCACGAAAAAGCTCTCTTCGTTGTAGTCTGTGTCTATGAACCAGCAGGCGATGTCGGCGGTGGAGCTGGCGCGGATCTCGCCGGTGGTGGGGTCGTAGATGTCGAGCCCCTTGATCTCGACGACCAGTTTGCCGTCATCCCGGCGGATGTCCACGTCCGGCTCGCCAAAGACCATAAAGAGGTTGCCGGAGCCGGTCTTTTTGAGCAGGGTGTCGCCCATGGCCAGGTCGGGGTTCATGCGGGCGGTGAGGACGGCCAGGTTGCCGTAGCGGCGGGTTTCCTCGGCGACGTGGGGGTCGAAGGCAAAGCCGCAGACGATGAGCAGGTCAAAGCCCAGGCCGCGGACCGCCTCTTTGGCGGCCTGTTTGACCAGTTGCGGGCCGACGGTGCCGTGCTCCGGGCCGATGGCCACGCCCACGCGGCGGACCCTCACCCCCATCCCCTCTCCCTGGGAGGGCGAGGGGAGTTTTTCGGTGTATTCGCCTTCAGCCTGGATGTATTCACCAGCGTAGGGTTCCAGGCGATCGAAGGTGAGGCGCTCGTTCTTGATCGTGTTCTGCACGCCCGCTTTTCTCAGGTTCTCGATGATCATGCGCTCGAACCCGCCGGCCTGGGCCTGCTGCCCGGCGGCCTCGCTGGCCGGGCGCTCTTCGTCGGTGGAGAGGACACGGTGGGGCGACAGGCTCTCGACGGTGAACGGTCCGGCGACGCGCAGCCGCTTGCGGTCCTCGTAGGGCTGGTCGAAGAGCGTCTCGCTTTCAGAGTGGCGGGCGATGGACTCGTCGATCTCCTTCTGGCGCGCCCGGCGCAGCTCCCACCATTGGTGCAGCAGATCCCTGGCGGCCGGGGGCCAGCCGTCCTGCGGCTCGCGGGGCGCCTCCCACTCTTCCCACGCCTGGCCCAGCCGTTGATTCAGTTCGGCGCGCAACGGTTCGAATTCGACCTGCCACTTTTCGTGAATGGCGTCGATCTCTTCGTTTCTTGCTATATCTCTGAGCGTGATGTGCGGTACCCGCTGGTAGACAAAGCCCTGTTTGATGTCAAGATTGGTCTTGGGGAGCGGCGACGGGGGGATCTGCCCGCGCATTTCGGCAGCCTGCTGGATGCCTTCCGGCGAATCAGCCAGCAGGTAATAGAGGTAGCGGGCGGTCATCAGGCGGGTGCGAGTCAGGGCAAGGGCCACGCGGCTGGTATCTATCGTGATCCAGCGCCGCCCCCATTGCTCGGCAACGTAGGCGGTGGTGCCACTGCCACAGGTGGGGTCAAGGATAAGATCACCGGGGTCAGTGGTCATTAGAAGGCACCGTTGGACAGCTCTAACATTTGTCTGAACAACATAGATGCGTTCGGATGCGTCAAAGCCCCAACGTGTATCAAGCCACAAATTGCTTATCGGCACTACAGGAAAATCGGCCAAATAACGAATATAAGACAAAGAAGTACGCCTACGCACAATTCTGCTGGCTTTCACCAGGTTGCCAAACCCCTGCTTATTTGTTTTCCATCCTCCTGATCCTGGGCGGAAAGTATCCCCCTCAAACTGAAAAGGCACAAGAGTTGTTTGGCTTGCCGACTGTGAAGTCATTGGAGAGGGTCGATAGAGTTTTGATCCTTCGGGTAATATCTCAGGAGCAACTACTTCTTTTTTCTTCAAAGCTCGTCTCATTCCATCTGGTTGTTCTACATATTTGTACTCTGTGCCACCCTCTTTAAGACTTTTAGGCAGATACATTTGGTGATATTTCACTTCAGCAGCGTTTTTGGCATACCAAAGAATGTAGTCTGAAACTGTTGGTAATTTGGTGGTGGTTGCGCTGCTTGTCTTCCACAGGGTAATTAATGCTAAGAAATTTTCACTCCCAAACACCTCATCCAACAAACACCGCACCAGGTGCACATTCTCATCACCAATCTGCACAAATATGCTGCCGCTATCGGCTAGCAGGTCCCGTGCCACTACCAGCCGATCCCGCAAGTAGGCCAGGTAGGAATGAATGCCTAACTCCCACGTATCGCGGAACGCTTTGACTTGCTCCGGCTGACGGGTGACATCCTCACCCCTGCCATCCTTTACATCTCGTTTGCGAGTGCTCACCTGCCAGTTGGAACCGAACTTGATGCCATAGGGCGGGTCGATGTAGATCATCTGCACCTGGCCCTTGAGCCCCTCCTTCTCGGCCAGGGAGGTCATCACCAGGAGGGAGTCGCCCAGGATCATGCGGTTGGCCCAGTTCTGCTCGTGCCGGTAGAACTCGATCAGGTCCTCGAACTCGATCCCGTTGAAATCGTCGAACAGGCCGAGCTGCGCGGGCCGCCCCTTTTTCGCCTGCGCCCGCACGTCCTCGACGATGGCCTGGGGGTGGATCTTTTCCTGGATATAGACGGGCACGGCGGGCACCGCCAGGTCCTCGCCGTCCTGCTCGTCCTTGCCCTGCCACACCAGTTGTGGGTCGAGCGAGGGATCCCGGGGGTAGCGGATGACCTCTGGCGACTGCTCGTCCTGGGCCACAAAGTCGCGCAGCTCCTCGGTCGGGATGTTGGCGCGCTTGTCCCTGTGTCTGGTGCTGGTGATGGGTTTGGAAGCCTTTGTTTTCTTGCGGGCCATCTGCTCTCCTCTCAGACCCTAAGACAGACCCTAAGGGTTTCAGAAAACCCTTAGGGTCTCCAACAACGTAGCGCGAATCGTATTCTTCGCATCCCACGGATCGGTGATCTCGATGAACGCCCACCGGCCGTAGCCGCCGTGGTTGTTGATGGCCGGCACCCACAGGTTGCGGGCGGTGGCGACCTTGGCGGCCTTGTCCTTGCGCGCCTCGCCCGAGACCTCTACGATCAGGTTCAGCAGGTCGTCCGGGCCGTGCCCGTCGTCCACGTGCAGGATAAAGTCGGGCGTGTACTGGCGCTCCTGCCCATTCAGCGTGTAGGGGATGGTAAAGCCCAGGCCCTGGTTCTTGACGTAGCATACCACCTCGTCCATCTCTTCCAGCGCCTGGGCCATCTTGGCCTCCCAGCCGCTATCGAGGACGACGTGCGAGACGTGGCACAGTTCCGGGCCGGTGGGATAGACCTCGCGGGCGGTGTCAAAGTCCACGTACCGGGTGCTGCCCACGGTGTCGTAGGGGCGCAGGATGGGATGGAGTGTCTTTTCGTCACTGCTGGACTGGACGATGGCCTGGTAGATGTGTTCGGCGGCGTCGTTGGCCAATTCGTGGAGCAGCAACAACTGGGTAAAGATGTTGTCCTTCAGGGTGAGGCACTCGGCCCGCCAGCGGCGCACGATGCGCAGCAGTTGCGGGAACAGCCAGGGCTTGGCGTGGCCCTCGGCATCGCGAAAGTAGCGTTCCAACACCAGCTTGGCCAGCAAAAAGTCCACTTCTTGCTCGCGGCGCAGGGTCAGGTCGTACAGCGTATGGATACTGGTCTCGCCCACGATGGGCGCGTTCTCGGTGCGGGTGGGCACGTCCAGCGTCGAGATCGCCATGTGGGAGTCAGAGGTAAAGCTCGCCGTCAATCGCTCGCCGGGCAGCTCGTAGCGGTAGCCGATCACGCGGGGGAAGGTGATCTCGCAACCGATACGCTCCTCCAACGCCCGCACGCGGGTCGGGCGCTGCCCTGGCCTGGGCGGCGTGACGACCGCGTTGGTGGGAATGAAGGAGAACGGCACGCCGTACACCTCGGCGTATTCGACCGGGAAGGCCTCGAACTCGAACACCTGGCCGTTCACCTTCACCTGGCGCGTCTCGGTGGCGTAGCTGATGCGGCGCAGGCCACGGCCCACCACCTGCTCGCACAGCAACTGGGTGCCAAAGGCCCGCACGCCCAGGATGTGGGTCACGGTGCTGGCGTCCCAGCCCTCGGTCAGCATCGAGACAGAGACGACGCACTTGACAGGTTCGCCCAGCTTGCCGGGCTGCCCCACGGTGTTCATCACCTCGCGCAGCAGGTCTTCGTCGGTCAGCCCTTCGGCGTCGCGGCCGGGGAAGCGGGCGCGGTATTCGGCCTTGAACTCGTCGATCTCCCGGGCGGCGATTCTCTTGTACTCTCTGCTCATCGCCTCGCCCGATTCCAGTTGCTTGCTGTCGATCAGAATCGTGTTGGGCCGCGCGGCCCGGCGTCCCTCTTTCACGTTGCTGAACAGGGGCAGTGCACCGGGAACCAACACCGTCTTGTCATCGTCCAGTTCCTTCTCCCAGCCGGCGATATAGTCGTACATCATCTTGGAGACGTTGGTGTTGTTGCACACCACGATGAACACAGGCGGGGGAACGTCACGCGTGGCTCGATCACGCCCACCCTGAGCAGGGTCGACGGGCTCACTGGGAGCGGTTCTGCTTTCTTCCCATTGCTCGTGATACTTTTGATAGTTGTTGTACAGGCTGTGCAGCGCGCTCTGAAGTTTGGCGGGCAGTTTGGGTTCACCACTGACTGCCTCGGTCCCGCGGCCCTTCCTGGGCAGGTCGCCGCGGACGTGGGGCCACAGGTGGCGGTAGGTGGGATAGTCACCGATCATGGCATCGTCGTCCACCGGCACACGGGGGACCTTGACGATGCCGCACTCGATGGCGTCTATCAGGGAAAAGTCAGACACCACCCACGGGAACAGGGTGCCCTCGGGATAGCCGGAGCCTCGCAGGAAGAACGGCGTGGCGGACAGGTCGTAGGCCACCTTGAGGCCAATCTTGGCCCTGATTGCCTCCAGCCCTGAAATCCAGACACGGGCTTCTTCGTCGCGCTGCCGGGCTTCGCCGCGCTCCTCGCGACTGAGGCGTTCTTTCTCGCCATCCGGCTTGCGGCGGTAGCAGTGGTGGCCCTCGTCGCTGAGCACGACGATGTTTCTCTTGTTGCCCAACTCGCGGCACACCCGCCGCACCATCTGCCCCGGCGTCTCGGTAAAGGGACTGGCTTCGCCCTGGGCCAACAGTTCCTTGGTCAACTTGCCGGCCTTGACTTTTTCGCGCAGTTGGAACGCGTGAAAGTTGGTGACGACGATCTTGGCCTGGTGGAGCTGCGGCAACAGGTCGAGCGGGAGGACGTCAAAGTGCCGGTAGTAGTTATTCGGGTCGCTGGGGAGGAGCACGCGCAGGCGGTCACGGATGGTGATGCCGGGGGTCACGATGAGAAAGGCGTCGGAGAAGCGCGCGTCCTGGCGGTTGGCCATCTTGTTCAGCGCGTGCCAGGCGATCAACATCGCCATGACGACGGTCTTGCCACTGCCGGTGGCCATCTTGAAGGCGGTGCGGTAGAGCAGTGGGTTGGCCTCTGCATTGGCCCGCCGCAGCTCGTTGCCGATCCAGTTGTCGCCGTGTTTGTGCGCCACTTCGGTGACATAGATGGCCGTCTCCAGCGCTTCGATCTGGCAGAAAAAGAGCCTGCGCTCCCGTGCGGGGTTCTGCCAGTATTCGAGCAAGCGGCGCGTGGTCCGGGTGATCCCTACGTAGCCACCTCTGCGCCAGAGTGCCACCCGGTCGCGCACGCGGTTGATGAACTCGTTGGGCTGGATGCGGTCTTCCGTCCAGGTCTCGAAGGCCAGTTGCTGGTGGCTCTTTTTCCTGGGGCGGGCGATGGGGACAAAGTATTCACTCTGGCGGCGACCGAGGACGATTTCGTCGGTGATACCTTGTTCGGAGAAGCGAAAGTGGAGCCTGGGCTCTCCAAACGGAGAGTTAATGACGGGATTGGCAATTACGACTTGTTTGGTTTGCATCGCTCGGGTTCAGATCAGGCCAGGGGCCACGATAGCAAGAAACCAGCATCCCTGCCAGGACGCTCCCCCCACCCCGCACGGTGCTTCAGGCCTTGGAAAAGCGCCGAGGCTTTTGCGCCGTTAGTATACACCTATCCCCGTGCCATGCAAATCCCTGCTTGTCGGACACGGCCCGCTGCGCTGCGACCCGGGTGTGCCTCCCTCTCGCTGCCCCATCCGTTGACCGGTGCTCACGCTGGACAACGCCAGACCTGACAGGTTTCACAGACCACTTTTCCGCGCAAGTATGTCCCTGATCAGATTGAGTCTGACTCAAAATGGCACTCTTGGAAACCTGTCAGGTCTTACCTTAGCCGGCACAGGGTTCCAGTTGAGGAACGCCAGCAGCCCCTGGAGATTGCGTTCCCACTCGATGCCGTCGTGAGTGGTCAATTCCACCTCGATGCCCGCCAATCCCTGGGCGGACATCCAGTCTATCGCGTCGCCAGTGGTGATCTGCCGGGGCACGCCCGTTGCGATGGGGTAGCCGGTCGCCTCCGAGACGATCTGGGCCAGCTCGTAAGTCGCCGACTGATCCCGCTCGGCTCCGTAAAAGACCCGTGCCATCGCGCTGTGATAAAAGATCGCCGCCTCTACATCCCGCGCCAGAATTAAGTCGCGCAACGCGGCAGTCTCGGGTTCGGAGAAGGCGTATGCTCCGGCGTCGACGGGGCGGGCGCCGTGTGTGACCGCCGGTTGCCAGTCGTAGCCCCAGTTGCGGTTCAGGTCCACACCGTTGCCGTTCATCCGCCCGTGCTCGCGGTCGGTGCCGGCGGCATAGCCATCGGGGTTGGCACACGGGATGACGTACAGCGTGACGTCGTCGGGCACCAGAGAGGGATTCTCCTGCAGGTATGTCAATGTCTCGCTGATCAGCACGACGGTGTTCCACTCGTAGCCGCCGTGGATGCCACCGACGATGATGCGCACTGAAGGGCCGTGCTGAACCTGTAAGCCAGCAACGATCGCCCACCGAAGGAGTGGCCGTAGGAAAACGGCCCCTCGAACAGTGGCTGGGGCGTCACCGTCAGGGGCCGGGCCTCAGCCTTCGGCAGGACGACAGGGAACGTGTCCTGCGCGACCACGGCAGGGGCGGTGAGTGTCATCGCAGGCAAGGCGGTGGGCGGTACCGGGGCGATAGCCCTGACACGGCTGTCGACGGAGCCTGCCCTGAGCGGCTCAACTGCGTTGAGCTGGTCGAAGGGGCATACACTGGCAAGGCCGGCGGTCAGTACCACTGCCACAAGGGTGGCCGCCATCAGGATGAGATGCAGTGTGGGGCCGGGTGTCTCCGACCCGCGCAGGATGCTGCTACTCACCGTTCGTGCCCTTCACGTGCTGGTCAAAGAACTGGACAGAGCGCTGCATCGCCGTTCCAAAGCTGTTGGATATGTTGTGGTTGTCATTTCGAGTGCCCCCACATCCCAACCCGGTCAGGGTCGCGTCTGGATACTGCATCACAGAGGCCATCGCGTTGAGCACGTCGACCGTATAGTTCGGCGTGCCGAACAAGCCGGTCGCCTCACCCTCCGAATTGCCGGGCCCGCGATCGGTTCGATTTCGTCGTTATTCTGCATCGGCATATTCCATCCTCCACGACGTACCCGACGTATTCACTTTCATAGATTCTCCCTGCACCATCGCCTCGCGGATGTCTTCCCAGGTCTCTGTAGGCGACAGCAAGGCGAAGCCATCTTCAAAGACGCGGGTAGAGACGGCCTGTTGTGCGGGTATAAAGAGCATGAAACACCCGGCAATCCGCGCCCGCTTGCTGGTGGGTGTGATGTTCATGGTGGTTTGGTTCTGTTCTGGAATCCACGCAAAGCCGCTGTCCGCCTGTGGATCAAGGTTGGGGAGGAATGCGACAGGCTGCAACGGCGGGAGTTGTTCCAGATGCTGGGCCAGTGCTGCGCGAGCCTCCGGCTGCAGACGGAACACGATTTCCTTGCCTTCCAGGCTGACCGTGCTCTGGGGAAGATGTGCCCGGGCCGTCTTGTTCAAAATGCTGCCCTGAAAACGTTCTGCCGAGACCACCTGCGGCGCAGGCATTTCCGACCATGGCGGCGCGGGAACGTAATGATAATGTTGTGCCCAGGTGGCTATCAGGCGCATCGATCCGAACGTCTGGAAGAACCTGTATTCCTCGACGCTCATGAAACGGACAGTCAGCGCCGGTGAGGGTATCGGGATGCCGGGCAGAGGAATGGGATCGAGATAAAGCAGATTAAAGGGCAGCCCCACCTCTGTCGCAGCACCGGTCAACGTCATCGAGGTGTACCCGCCCGCATCCACAGTTCGTCCCTGTTTTGCCAGACCGAAGATGTACGCAAGCAGTTTCAGTACAAAGCCAGGCGCTTCGTCATCACCCGTTGCATCTGTCCGCCTGAGGGTGATGACCAATTCCTTTTGTCGATGTGCCCACAGCCCTTGCGTGACGTAGGTCCAGCAAGGGACGGGTTGGCTGTACGGAATGGTATGCCAATATACCTGTGCTGTGAGCTCTCCAGGGATAATCTGAGCTGTTGAAACCTTGTCCCACGCTTGTTTCGCCATTGCCCTCCCCCATCCGTTGACCGGCGCTCACGCTCTATTCCGACAAGCCGCTCAGAAACTCGACGGTGGCGGCAACCGCCTGAGCTTGCTGCGATTCGCTGCATGACGAATTCGCCGGATACGTGGCCAACGAGGGGTCGGTCAAGACCCTGGCCCACGTCTTTTCTGAGGAGTAAGTTCCGGATGAGTATGCGGAGGGGGGAAAGAACTGGACGATCAGGGCAGCGACGGAAACGGAGCAAGATAGCTCACGTCTCGCTATCCCCTTCGCTTTCTCTGAGCAGGGGAGCGAAGCGGCGACCCAGACCGCTCTTGTCGAGCAACTCACGCCAGGTGCCCAAGGCCCCTATCCTGGCAGCCGCGCGGTCCACGTAGATCAGGTCCAGTTCCGGACCGGACACGCGCAGGATGCCCTCGATATCGTCCAGGTGCCGGGTGGAGTGGCCCTCCTGATAGGCTCGCAACTTGGTTAGAATGACCGACTCGGGTGGCATGTAGGAGGCCTGGCGGAACTCGTCAAAGCTCTTCACCTGGCGGTGCTCAAAAGCCCAGACATAGATTGGGTCAGGCCCGGCAACACAAAAGTCAATCTTGACCCCGGTCTCCAGATGGATCGCGTTAAAATAAAAGTGTCTATCCAACGCGTCTCGCACGGCCTCGACTGAAACGTAGTAGCCGTCTTCCTCCAGCAGCCGGGTCAGAGTATCCACCTGACCGTGATGTAGACGCACCAGGACGTCCATATCTCGAGTGAAGCGCGGCTCGCCGTACGCGACTGCTGCCACTCCACCCCAGATCAAGTATTCGATGCCCGTGGCCTCAAAGACGTCGATGACGCCCCCAAAGGCCCGATTCTGTTCGAGTTGCACGTCTGTCACAGTTGTGACTCCGCAACCGGCTCGACCCCTGTCACAAGCCGGCGGACCTCGGCCTCAACTCGCTCGTCGTCCCAGTCGGGGTGACGCAAGCGGGTCCCGGTCTCGGCCTGTCGGAGGGCGAATTCAAACATCTCGAACATGCTGTGCATCTTGCGCGCATTGTCCCAGCCCCGGTAGATCTCGACCTGCAGCGGGTGCGGTTCTTCTTTATAGGAACGCTGGCACTGTACCACCACCGCCGGGTCCTTGAGGTAGTAACCTTCTACCACCGGGCCATCGCTGTGACCGATGCGGATGCGCCAGGCACGCAGGGCAGCGATGTCAGCCTCCAGCGTCCGCTCCGCCTGGGCACCGAAACAGCCCTCCCCCAGGCGATCCTCAACCGCTGCCCGCAGGTCGGGACCGGTGTGCGGATGACCATCGCTCAGAACCTCGACGATTGCCATCCGGCGAGCCAAGGCGGGATCAGCCTCGGCCTGGGCTGCCAGGATCCACAGCCAGGGGGCATCTTTTCGGTTGCACGGCAGATGGTCCAGCGCGGACCGCCGCCAGGCTGCCAACCACGCGCTTGTGCGCTGCTCAGTCATACTCCCGCCCGCCCCCGATGATGACGCGCCGCGTGCGCCCGGCTGCCTCGGGCGGGCCGATGACGCCCATCTCCTCCATCACCTGCATCAACCGGGCCGCCCGCGGATGGCCGATGCGCAGCCGCCGCTGCAGGAGCGAGGCAGAGGCACTGCCGGTACTGCGCACCAGCGCGATCGCCTGCTGCAACACGTCCGGGTCCACCTCGCTATCGTCGTCCGCACCGCCCTCCCCCGGCCGCATCATCCGCTCCCAGGGGGCCTCCTCCTCGAGCGGGCCTACCTGCTCGCGCCAGAACTCGACCACGCGCTCGACTTCCTCCTCTGAGACAAAGCAGCCCTGCACGCGCACCGGGTAGCCCGCGTCGGCCGCCAGGAAGAGCATGTCGCCCCGCCCCAGGAGCGTCTCCGCGCCTAGCATATCCAGGATCACCCGCGAATCGACCTGGCTGACAGTGGCGAAGGAGATACGGGCCGGGAAATTCGCCTTGATCAGTCCGGTGACGACGTCGGTGCTCGGTCGCTGCGTCGCCACGACCAGGTGGATGCCGGTGGCGCGGGCCATCTGCGCGATGCGGCAGATAGTGCGCTCGACCTCGTCGGGGGCCAGCATCATCAGATCAGCCAGCTCGTCGACCAGCACGACGATGCGCGGGAGAGGCGGCTCGCCGTTCTGCTTCATCATATGATTAAAGTCGTCGAGATTGCGTGCGGTGACGGCGGCAAAGCGCTTGTAGCGATCGTCCATCTCCCACGCCACCCAGCGCAGCACCCTGACCACGCGCTCCAGGTCCACTTCCACCCGGCCGTAGAGATGCGGCAGCCCGTTGAAGCGCACCAACTCCACCATCTTGGGATCGATCATGACCAGCCGCAGTTCGTCGGGCGTGTTGTGGTGGATCAGGCAAGTGGTGAGGGCCTTGATACACACCGACTTGCCCGACCCGGTGGTGCCAGCGATCAACAGGTGCGGCATCCGGGCCAGGTCGGCCACGACCGGCTCGCCGGCCACGTCCTGTCCCAGCGCGAAAGCCAGCGGCGTGCCGAGCTTCGAAAAGTCCTCCGACTCCATCACCTCGCGGAGACCGACCAGTTGGATCTTGCTGTTCGGCACCTCGATACCGACGATCGAACGACCAGGCACGGGAGCCTCCACCCGGAGGCGGGGAGCCGCCAGCGCCAGCGCCAGGTCGTTCGCCAGCGTGCTGATTTGGCTCACCCGCACCTTCCGACCACCGGCCCCGGACCGTTCGACGAAGCCAGGCTTGACGCCGAACTGGGTGACCGTGGGGCCGACGCGCACCTCAGCGACCTCCACCGGCAGGCCGAACTGAGCCAACGTCTCCTCAATGATGAGCGACTTTTCGCGGATTTCCTCGTCGCTCAGCGCCGGCCCCTCGGGCTCGTTCAACAGATCGAGCGAGGGCAGCGCGAGTTTGCGCCGCCGGGCGGGAGCAGACGGCTTTCCCGATCCGGGGCGAGGCTCGACCGCGGCCAGAGCCGGTGCAGCGCGATGGGGCTCCCCGGCCGGGCGCGCCTGCGGTGTTGGAGCGGCCGCCGGTGGACCGGGTTGGGCACGCTCAGCCTGCGCCAACCGCGGTCCTTCGCGCCGCGCGGCAGATCCAGCCCGGCTTCGCGGTGCTGCTTCGCCGAGCCTCCGGCGCGAGGCTCTGTCGCGCTCGGACTCTTGGGGGGGCGATCGAGCCGGCGAGACGCGCTCAGCCGGACGACGGCCTGCGACGCGCCCAGCGAACACACCCTGCACCGCGCCGGCCCACCGCTTGACGTCAGCGAAGGTTACGTCAAAGGTCAGGCACAGACCGGCGACCAGCAGCGCGAACAGAATCAGCACAGCCGCCGGCCAGCCCAGGTAGGTCGAAAGCACGACGGATACCGCCCAGCCGATCAGCCCACCACCCCAACCTTCCTCCACGAGCCCCCAGGGATCGCGCTGGCCCGCAATCGTGTGCGTCAGCGCCAGCAGACCAAAGAGCACCAGTTCCACGCCGACGAATGGACGCCATCGCCACTCTAGCGGACGATCCAAATGATGCTGGAGCCACAGCAACCCGGCCAGTAGGATGGCGACAGCAGCCGGATAGGCTCCCCACCCCATCCAATAACGCAGATGGTCTACCCACGCGTCGGCCCAGCGCCCTGTCGTCACCTGGAACAGCGCCAGCAGCGTGATCACCCCCAGCGCCACGAGCAGCAGGGCCAGAATCTGGCACAACAGCGGGTCGGTGAGAACAGCCCGCCAGTCGACCCGGCGCTGTGGCTCACTCTGTCTCCGTCTGGTCATTCTTCTCAAACTCGCTCTCGCCCTGAACCGCGCCGGATCCGCTGTGCAACCACGTGGCTACAGCGCACCTCGACCAGCAGTTCACAGGGCCTGGCCAGCAGACTCCTCGGCCTGCCGCATGCTCAATCCCATGCGCCGCCGCTCACTGTCAATGTTGAGAATGCAGGCGCTTACGACATCGCCTTCCCGGACCACATTTCGGGGATGGATAAAGTTTCCCTCCGCCAGCTCCGAGACGTGGATCAACCCTTCCAACCCATCTTCCACCCGGGCAAAGGCCCCAAAGTTCACCACGCGAGTAATCACGCCTTCGATGATCTGGCCGACATGGTAGCGCTCTTCGGCCGATTGCCAGGGATCAGGCTGTAGTCGCTTGATGCTGAGGCCGACGCGTCTGCGCTCCCGGTCCACATTGAGGACGTACACCTCCACAGACTGGCCTGGCTCAAGGACGCTGCTCGGGTGCTCCACCCGTCCCCACGCAAGCTCTGAGACGTGCACCAATCCCTCCAACCCGCCCAGGTCCACAAACGCACCGAAGGAGCACAGGTTGGTCACACGGCCTTGACATATGTCGCCTGGACAGAGGTCGTCCAGCAAGTCCTGGCGGTGACTCTCGTCGAGGCGGGAAGCTCGCTCCGAGAGGACAAAGCGCCCAAGCTTCTGATCGAGTTCAATGATCTTGACGCACAGCCGAGTCCCGATGAGACGCTGCAACTCGCTGTGCCGCTCACCTTCATCCGCAGAGGGAGGGAGCTCCACCAGGTGGGAAGCGGGGACAAAACCGCGCAGGCCATTCCACGCCACCAGCACTCCGCCCCGATTGCACCCCACTACTGGCAGTTCAAGCACCTCCCCCCGACCCATCGCCTTGCGAGCCTCCCGCCACACGTCGTCAAGTACGATCGGCTCCGCCGATGCCGACTCACCGGGAACGTCGAGGGTCTCCCCACCCCACGCACCCAACTGGGCGGCAGTAGGAGCCGCTATCCCATCCTCGCCATCGCGTAACAGTGCCTCCCAGTATCCCTCATCGGGCGGCGTATGTGCTGGGACCCACTCCACCATCTGCCCCATGGATCTCTTGCCTCCCATCTTGTACACTACCCACCACGCACAATGCGTCACGTTTCACGCAGCACGTGTCACCGACCGTAAACACAACATGCTCATATGATTATATGGTGGTGCCAAAACCTTGTCAAACGGTCATCTGTCAAACCGCCTCAGGTTCGGCCTTCTGATTGCTCTCCTCCTCCCGTTCCATCTCCGCCAGCATCTGGGCTACCGCCTCGATCGCAACACGCTGCTTGCGGTACAGGTCGGATTCGCTCACCGCCAGTCGCCGTGCGACCTCGCGTACCCTTCGGCCCTCGACAAACTTGAGCTCGAGGATGTTGTACAACAGCCAGTCCGGCGCCGTCATTCGACGCTGACCCTCGGGGCGCAATCGTTCGATGGCCTGCTTGAGCACAGTCCGCAGTCCCTTCATCGCGTTGCCATCGTACTCTCGCGTCGCGCGCTCCACCACGCACAAAGACAAGAGCGGGCTCGTGGTCAATTTAGGGCCACCCCAGTAGTGGTCAAGTGCGTCTCTGACCCACCGTCGGAACTCTTCCGCCTCCACCACGCTGAACCCCGAGAGCGCCTGTTCTCCAACATAATGCACCACCCCCCGGCGGCGCTGAATGTCCTCAATCTCCGGGATGATCCGCTCCAGCGCGCTAAAGATGCCCTGCTGAAGTTGGCGGTCCTCCAATGCCGCTGCTGCCTGGGTGAGCAGGGCTTCCATCCCCGCTCGCTCCTCTGGGCTCAGATCCGGCCTGGGGGCACGCGCCGCCATACCCACCACGCCGATGACGCGATCCTGGCCCTGGATGCGCAAGGGAGCCAACCAGTAACCATCCCACACGAATATGTCGTCATATCGCCCAATCTGTCGTGAACGGGGCGGTTCGACCTCGGCAGCAGCAGACGCCCGCCACGTTTCCGGCGGGAGTTTGTCGGCTGTGCCGGGCTCCAGTGGCCCACATACGACCTCCAGGTGAGGTATACCGTCGTCCACGACGGCGACGAACGCCGTCTCCACCCGCAAGAGGTCGCACAGCGCCGTGAGCACGTTTTCCAGAAACTGGCGCAGGTCGGTCGTCGTCAACAGCCGGTTGCTCAACTCCTGAATCCATTCGATCTCGGGCTGATCCTGGCGATAGAGCGCCCGATCGATCAACGGCTTGGCCAGTTCGACGCCGAGTTGTAGCAGCAGGATGACGCCAACAGCGCCAAAGAGCATCAGGCGGCGGCCCGGCAGGCCAAGCCAGCCCTCCACCTGCGATGCCGCGATGACGACGACGACGACCAGCGTAGCGACGAGCGGCCCACGCAGCAGGAAACGCATCAGCCGGTGCTTAACCACCCGGTCGGGCGTGAACGCGCCAAAGAAGGCCACGCTGTAAGCCAGGAGCACGAGCATGAGCCCGACGCCCACGTTGCCCAGCACCAACAGCAACCACAGCGCCGTGCCGGGCGTGGAGGCTGGCCACCCGGTGAGCAGCAAATAGGGGAAAACACCAGCCGCCGGCGCCGCGAAGGTGGCCGTCAGATAGGCCATCCGACGCCGGGACGTCGAGGTGAGGCAGCGGCGGCGTGCCCACAGGACGTTGAACGCCCCCCAAATCACGGCGGCGAAAAAGTAAACGACAAAGAGGGGAAAAAGTGGTCCCGGCAACAGGTGGGGAGCACCGGGCACGAGCGCCACGCCGCGCACGACGAGATCGCCGAAAGCCGCACCCAGCAACAGCAACGCGCTGAGGAGAAAGCTGACACGCACGGCAACGTCGCGCAGCCGGCTTCGGGCAGAGGTCGTCGCCAGCAGGGCGTTCGAAAAGCCCAGATAGGCAGCCGGTGCAAACCCGATGCCTAGCCACTGGACCCGCAGCCAGAGGGCAGCCGTATCCAGGTCCTCAACGTCGAACAGCGCCAGGTCCACGAGATACGTGACCAGCACACACGCCAGCAGGACGGCGAACATGCGAGCCACGTTGTTGTGTGGATTGTAGGTGATGAGGTAAAGCAAGAGGGCACTGGAAAAGATGACGATGCCCGAGGCGAGCACGACGTTGATCAGTTGCAGCAAACCTTGCGATTCGAACGCCGACAGAAATCCCATCAATCTGGCTGTGATCCTACGCTACTACCGCAACGACTCTCCAAAGAACACGGCGATATCCTGGCTCGGCCAGTAGTGATCGTTGTAGCCGCAAAGGGTCAACCCGCGCGAATGACAGAACTGTATGGCTGGATAGTCCTTGGTCTGCACTCCGATCACCACTCGCACCAGGTCATGATCGCGCCCCCACCGGGCGGCGGCACGCAATAGCACCGTCCCAATACCACGCCGCCGCCAGGGCCGATCCACAACCAGGTCACCCACCCAGGCAATGCCGTACTCAACCTGGGCGTTCAAACCCACGTAGCCGTAAACGCGTCCTGCCTCCTGCGCCACCAGGAGAACGTCGCGCCGTCGCCACCCTGCCAACAGGTCCTCGCCCTGACGGGGATAGTTGACCCGGATCTCGCGGGGCAGACGCGCCACCCGGAAAGTGACCGTCAGTGCAGCGTTCACTTCCCGCGTCTCCATCTGCCAGACGCGGTCGGTCGTGTACGAGTGGTCCAGCGCCTCACACGCTTCCAGGTCTCTTGACCACGCCGGCCGCACCCGGATCTGGTCATTTACCATAATTCCGCCGAAGAATGCCCTTTTGTAGAGACGACGCCCCACCTGGCCTGTCGATCGCTAGCCGTCATTCTACCACCAGGCCACTATTGAGGCAAACGGGCATCATCAACTTTCTCCCCAAGCCACTCCACCACCGCCTGCTCGATCTCCTCCGCCGTCGTCTCGGTGACGTCAAACCATCGAATCGCGCGGTCGTTCAAACGAAACCAGTTGTACTGGTGGCGAATGAAGCGGCGTGTCGCCCGCCGGATCTCTGCCACGACTTGCTCCAGCGTCGCCCGTCCCTCAAAATAAGGCCTGAACTGCGCGTACCCCAGTCCCGACATGGCCGGAAGATCCCAGCCATACCCAGCCTCGACCAACTGCCGCACCTCCTCCTCCAGCCCGGCGGCGATCATCGCCTCGACCCGGCGGTCAGCGCGGGCGTAGAGAGCCGCTCGCTCCATCGTCAGGCCAACCTGGAGGATGCGATAGGGCGGTGGCCGCTTCCGCTGCTGCTGGGAAATCGGCCGGCCCGTGATCAGGCACACCTCGAGCGCACGGATGACCCGGCGGACGTTGCGGGGATCGAGGCGTTCCGCGGCGTCGGGGTCCAACTGCGCCAATCGGGCGTGCAGTGCTGCCGCCCCCTCCCGCTCGGCCTGGGCCTCGAGCCGGGCCCGCAGCGCGGGGTCAGGTGGGACGCGGGGGACCCGCCATCCCTCCACGACGGCCCGCACGTACTGCCCGGTGCCCCCGACGAGGAGCGGCAACTTTCCACGGGCGTGGATATCCCCGATAGTGGCGTAGGCGAGTTCCTGAAACTCGGCCAGCCCCACCGTCTCGCCCGGCCCGGCGATGTCAATCAGGTGATGGGGGACGCGAGCACGCTCCTCGGGCGTGGGCTTGGCCGTGCCGACGTCCATCCCCCGGTAGAACAGGCGGGAATCGGCAGAGACGACCTCACCCTGCAATACCTCGGCCAGGTGGAGCGAGAGCGCCGTCTTGCCCACCGCCGTCGGCCCGACGATGACAAGCAGGGGATTGGAGATTGGAGATTGGAGATTGGAGATTGCTCCTCCGCCCCCCTGCTCCCCTGCTCCCCTGCTCCTCTGCTCCCTTGCGCCCCTGCGCTCCTGCTCTTCACACAATGTTGTCGTATACCTCGACCCGCAACAAGTGCCCCTTCCGATCCATCTCGACGGCCACGAGCCCCACCCGCCAGTCCACGTCATTCAGGTCGTGCTCACCCAGGTAGGTGCGCGCCACGCCGATCATGCGCCGCTGCTTGGCCGGCGTCAGCGACTCCTCCGGCGTGCCGAATTCCCGCCCACGCCGCGTGCGCACCTCGAAAAAGTGGTACGCCCCGCTCCGGAGCGCCACGACGTCGACCTCGCCTACCGGGCAGCGCCAGTTGCGGGCCACAACCTCGTAGCCCGAGCGGCCCAGCTCCGCGACGGCCAGTTCCTCCCCCCGCCACCCCAGCCTTACCCGCGCGTCACTCATCGTCACGTTCCGCCCGCAGACGCGCGCGCTCCTCCACCAGTTGCTCGTAGTGGGCCAGTAGCGTGGCCGAGGTACGCCGGATGTCATACAACTCACACATCTCCCGCGCTCCGGCGGCCAACTGGACCCGCAGGTCCGGCTCCGTCGCCAGGCGAACCATCTTTTGCGCAAAGACGTCCGCCGTCTCAGGGCTGAGCAGGCCGTTGTAGCCATCCACAATCGTGTCCTCGACCCCCGGACAGGGGATGGCGAGCACCGGGAGCCCGGCGGCCAGCGCCTCGAGGACGACCAGCGGGTGTGACTCGCTGACCGACGCGAAGGCGAAGAAATCGCCCATCGCCAGCCAGTCAGGGACCTGTTCGTACGGCACCGCGCCGACCAGGTGGACCCGGGAGCCCAATCCCCGGAGACGCGCCATCTCGCGGAGGTGGTCCTCCTCCGGGCCACTGCCGATGGCGACCAGGTGCAAGTCCGGCACCTGACCCGCGATGTGGGCGAAGGCACGCAACAGGAAGGGCAGGTTTTTCTCTGGCCCCAACCGTCCCACCGTGATCGCGACCGTCGCCTGGTCAGGAAGCCCCAGGTCGCGCTTCGACAGTGGCGCGGTGGGGCGCTGAAACTGCACCACGTCCACGCCGTTGGGAATGACCTCAACGTGACACGTCACGCCCAATTCCTCCATCACTTCCCGTATACCCTGCGACGGGGTAATGACCAGGTCACACTGGTCGGTAAAATGGGGCAGGTACGCCTCCAGGAAGCTCCGGGAGAGCCCCTCGGGGACGAACGGGACGTAGTAGTGGGCCTGCACGTGATAGCGCGTGTGGTTGGTGTAGACGACGGGGATATCGTACCGTTTGCCCAGGCTGATGGCCTGCCGCCCGCTGAGAAACGGGTGATGCACGTGCAGCACGTCCATCGTCTTGATCTTTCGCCGGGCGCGGCGCGAGAACAGGAAACTGAGGTGATAGCCTGTGTCCGACAGCGGGATGGCCGGAGAGCGAATCACGTGCAATTCGTTGTCTTCATAGTCCTCGTGGCCCAGCGTGAAGACAAAGACCTTGTGTCCCCACGACTCGAGGACACGCTTGTGGAGAGAGATGCAGTTGGTCACCCCGTTGACCACCGGCTTGTAGACCTCGGTCAATTGGCCGATACGCATGGTTATACACTCCCACCAGACATGGTATACCAGCACAGGATGGACGTCAAGCCGCTCACGCGGGCCGCTCAGCGCTGGTTGCAGGCTGCTGGAAACTGGATGCGTAGCAGGCGCATTGATCCTGGAGAACGCAGCGGGCACATTCGGGGCTGCGGGCGTGGCACACGGCGCGGCCGTGGGCGATCAGGTTGAGGTGGAAAGGATAATAGATCTCGGGTGGGACCAGTTGCTCCAACAGATCGTGGGCCTTCTCGCGGGTGGTTCGGTCCGGGACGAGGCCCAACCGCCGGGCTACCCGGTGGACGTGCGTATCCACCGGAAAGGCCGGCCGCCCCAGCGCAAACAGCAGCACGATGGCGGTGGTCTTGGGTCCGACGCCGGGGAGAGAGGCCAGCCACTCCCGCGCCTCCTCCAACGGCAGATCCGCCAAAAAGTCGAGCGATATCTCCCCTCGCTCGGCGGTGATGCGGCGCAGCGCCTCCTGGATGCGGGGAGCCTTCGTCGGCGCCAGCCCCGCCGGGCGGACCGCCTCGACCAGCGGTTCCGGCGACGCGTCACGGACGGCCTCCCAGGTGGGGAACCGCTCCCGCAACCGCTCAAACGCCCGGTCGCGGTTGACGTCGTTCGTGTTCTGGGAGAGGATGGTGCCGACGAGCGTGGCGACGGGGTCGCGGGGGTGCCAGGAATGGTCGCCGTACTCGGAGAGAAGCGACCTGTGGATGCGGAGAACCTTCGCAGTTTCAGGTTTCATAGTTTCAGGTTTCAGGTTTCAGGTTTCAGGTTTCATGGTTTCATGGTTTCAGGTCTCGGGTTTCGGGTTTCGGGTTTCAGGTTCTCGGGCCAGGACCATCAGGGTGATGTCGTCGAACTGGGGCGCGTCGCCGACGAACCGGTGCACCGCCGCCAGCAGCGCATCTTGCGCACCTTGCGCCGAACGGCCCACGCTGGCTCGGGCCGCCTCCAGCAGCCGCTCCTCGCCAAAGAACTCTTCGTTCCCATCCTCCGCATCGGTGACGCCGTCCGTGTAGAGCCACAGCACGTCACCAGGGGCAAGCTGGACCGAACAGTGCTCCCAGGTCTCACCTTCGAATATGCCGAGCGGTATACCCGTCCGGCGCAGCTCTCGAATCGGGCCCCCGCTTTGGCCACTCAGCAGGTACGGCGGGTTATGCCCGGCATTGCAATACGTCAGCGTCCCGGTGAGGGGGTCGAGGACGCCATAAAAGACCGTGACGAACAGCTTGGCGTCCGCGTCCATCAGAATGCGGCGATTGGCGACTCGGAACACGTAATCCGGCCGCGCATGATATTGGACCGCGTAGGTGCGGATGAGCGTGCGGCTCAAGGCCATGTACAGCGCCGCCCCCATCCCCTTGTCCGCCACGTCGGCCACCACAATCCCCAACCGGCCGTTCGGCAGGGGAATCACGTCGTAGAAATCGCCGGACGTCTGCCGGGCGGGCTCCAGCGTCGCCGCGATCTGCCATCCCGGCACCTCCGGCAGATCGCGGGGCAAGAAGCTGGCCTGTATTTTCCCCGCCAGCGCCAGTTCCTGTTCCACCCTGCAGACCTCCGCCCCGTGCAGCGCCGAAGCGATCTGTGCCGCCAACGATTGGACTGCCGGCAGCAAGTTGGATATGGCCTCGACGTTCCACGTTTGGCACAGGTAGATGCCACCGATGGGCTGTCCGTTTTCGACGTCGAGGATGGGCGCGACCACCGGCGCGTCGTCGGCGAGCCGCCCACCCCAGGGAAGCGCAGCCCCCGGGGTAAAGTAGCGCGCCTCGGTCGTCGTACGCAGCCACTCCCAGACCGAGTCCGGCACGGAGGACCAATCCGGGGGATGATGCAGGATGGTTTGATCGGGAAAGATACAGATCTCGATCTGAGCATTCGGGAACATGCCAGGGACGTGTTCGCGCAACACCTCGGGCAGCGTGGAAGCGTCGGAGGGTGCATCGATGATCGCGCGGCCCAACTGTTCCAGTCTCTCCAATTCGCGCGACCGCTGCCGGCTGCGCACTGCCGCTGCGCTCAACTGGTGGGCCAGCCCGCTCGTCAGCAGCACGCCAGCGACCAGAAAGAGGTACGCCCCGAGGCCATTCTGCGCGTACAGCCCCGCTGCCAGGATAGCAAAAGGATCGACCAGGCCAGGCAAGGCCATGACGATGGCGGCAGTTTGGGCCATCCTCTGCCACGGTGTGCCTCCCGCAAACGCCTGAGAACTGCCGTAATAGACCAGGATGGGCATCCAGAAAAGCCCGGACAGCACGAACCGCACGCACGTGGCGTAAAAGGCTGGCAGGACACTGCCGAGCGCCAGGCCAGGCAGGGGAAAAACGCCACCCCAGCGCTCGTAGAGGCTCAGCGCGATGAGGCCGGCGAGTATCCTGGTGATCTCCAGACCAAAGTTACGGGCGAGGTTCCAGCGCAAGGACGTCGAGACAGATTGCCGCCAGCGGAAGAAATAACTGATCACTGCCCAGATGACCACGAGCCACAGCGCCGTGGGACCGAACAGCAAGGCCGCCGACCAGGTGACGATCGTCTCGAGTGATTCAGGCCAGTCGAAATAGGACCCGGCCTTGATCTCGAGGAACAGGAAGAAACCCAGCCGCCGGAGGAGAAACACCAGGACGAGTAGCAGCAGGAACGCCGGCCACTCTCTGCGGACCAGCGCCAGGTCCGTGACGGCGACCAGCCACCCCATTCCCACCAGCGCCAGCGGCGCCGCGTACAATAGACCGACCACGTTCGCGATCCCGCTGGTCAGCTCCTGCCCGCGGGCAGTCCCCAGTCCGGGATAAAACCGCCTGGCGAGGGGGAGAAGGCGGGTTTCGATGGTTGGCTCCGGAGGAGTGGTTTCAGGTTTCATGGTTTCAGGTTTCAGGTTACCGGAGCACTTACGGTCACCTCTACGACGACGAATCCTCGTCCTTCCCGAACTTTTTGGCGCTGCGCTGCTGTGCGAACGCCCGGGAGACCGCCATCTTGGCCATCGCAGGGGCCGCCTGCAGTTGAGCGAACTCGGCCTCCATCGCCTGGGCCTCCTCCACGCCCCGCTCCTCGCCGAGCAGTGCGGCGTACTCGCGCAGCGCGGCCATCTCCACGCCGGCCCGTCGCCTCGCCTCGGCCGGGCTCTTGGCCATCGCTCGCGACATGCCCAGCACGTTCGCCGCCCGCATCTGCCCCAGCACCCGCTCCGCGACCGGCACGACGATCCCCTCCCGCTTGCCGAAGGCGGCCAGCGCGACGAAGCGAACGGTGACGCGGTTGAGCCGGGCGCTCAACCGATTCCCGGCTGGCGAGCGGTACGTGAGCGCCCCTTCGACGCTCAACTTTGAGGGGGCCGGCTGGGCCGGCAGCGTCAGGCGAATGGGGACCTCCAGCTCGATGTCGCTGGGGATATCGCCCACCGAGATCGTCGCCTCTCCTCCAGCCTGCTGGGCCAGCAGGTACGCCGAGGAGAGCGGGAACAACACTGCGCCGGGCGGAACGGTCAGATGGATCGTCGCGTCCCGCGCGGCCAGCAAGGCGACCTCGCCCAGTTCCCCGGCCATGTATGCACCGATCTGGGCCGCATCCAGCACGTGGTAGAATCGCCCTCCGCCCTGGGTCGCGATCTCGACCATGAGCGCCTCGTTGTAGTCGGCGCCGACGCCCAGCGTGGAGACGATGATCCCCCGCTGCCGGGCCTCGTAGCCCCGCTGCCCGACCGCCTCGACGTCCGTCTCGCCCACGTTCGCCTGCCCATCGCTCAGGAGGAGCACCAGGTTCGTCTCCTGTTTCCTGGCGACGACCTTGTCCAGCCCCACCTCCAGTCCACGACAGAGCGCGGTCCGCCCGCCGGCGTCGATCTCCTGCAACGCGCTCTCGACGACGCGGCGGGTGTGATCGCTGACCTCGGCCGGCTCGAAGGCACAGGCCACCCGGTTGGAAAAGGTAACCAGCGAAAAGACGTCGCCGTCGTGCAGCCGGCGCAGCGCCTGGCGCACGGCATCCTTGGCCTGCGCCAGCTTTTGCCCGCGCATCGAGCCGGAGACGTCGAGGACGGCGGTAAAGCTGAGCGGCTGGCGCCCGGTCTCGGTGGGGGCAGCCTCCTCCAGCGGAACCTGCTCGGGGGTCTGGATCGTGACCAGCAGGTAGCGGTCGACGTTCCGCCCGCCCGGTGCCGTCACCTGGTCCAACTCCATTTGGACGCGCACGTAAGACGCCATCTCGCCCGGAGGCGGCTCGACCTCGAAGGCCAGCTCCCCCCCGCAGCGGGCGCACGTCTTCACCCCAGTGGGCTCGTCCTGCAGGAGCCCGCAGTACTGGCAACGCATCAATCTTGGCATGTCTCTCCCTCCTTGAAAATTAGACCTGACAGGTTGCAGCCAAACCTGTCAGGTCTCCCAACGCCATTCAGTCCCCTGCGGCCCATCCTCCAGCGCCACGCCCAGCGCCCCCAACCGGTCGCGCACGGCGTCGGCCAGCGCCCACTGCCTCTCCTGGCGCAGCGTCGCGCGCACGTCGAGCAACGCCTCGATGAAAGGAGCCACGTCGGCAGCCTTGCCCCTCTCCTCCCGCAGCTCCAGCCCCAGCACCCGGGTCAACTGGCGAAAGGCAGCCTGGGCCTCGGCGAAAGGCGCGCCGCCGACAGCAGCGTCGCGCGCCGCGTTGATCGCCCGCACCAGGTTGAACACGTGCCCCAGCGCCCCCGCCGCGTTGAAATCATCGTCCATGGCGGAATGGAAGCCTTCCCCAGCAGCGACCACCTGCGCGCGCAGCGCCTCGACCGGTTCACCTTCGGCCAGCGTGCCCACAGGAGGCCGCAAGGCCCCCCGCAGGCGGCGCAACGCCCGCCCCGCCTCCGCCACCACCTCGTCATCGTATCCCAGCGGCTTGCTGTACTGAGACGAGAGGATCACCAACCGCAGCACGTCCGCCTCGTGCTCGGCCAGGAATTCCTCGACCGTCACCAGGTTGCCCAGCGACTTTGACATCTTTTCGCCGCGCAGTTGCAGCATCCCGTTGTGCAGCCAGTAACGCGCAAAGGGGTGCTGGCCCGTCGCCGCTTCCGACTGGGCAATCTCGTTCTCGTGGTGCGGGAAGATGAGGTCGGTGCCGCCGCCGTGGATGTCGATCTGCGGCCCCAGGTAGCGAACGGCCATCGCCGTGCACTCGATGTGCCAGCCGGGCCGTCCCCGGCCCCAGGGCGTCTCCCAGGAAGGCTCGCCCGGCTTCGCCGCCTTCCAGACTGCAAAATCCAGCGGATATTCCTTGCGCTCGTCGACGGCCACCCGGGCGCCGGCCAGTGCATCATCCAGGCTGCGACCGGAGAACTTGCCATAATCGGGAAACTGGCGCACCCGAAAGTACACGTCGCCGTCCACCTCGTAGGCATACCCCTTCTCGACGAGCGCCTGGACGATCTCGATGATCCACGGCATGACCTGGCTGACGCGCGGGTAGTGATGGGCAGGCAGCAGGTTCAGCGCCCGCACGTGCTCGAACCACTCGTCGATGTACCGCTGCGCCAGGTCAAGCGGGTCTACCCCCAGCTTATTGGCCCGCACAATGATCTTGTCATCCACGTCGGTAAAGTTCATCACGTGGATCACCCGGTAGCCCACGTGTTCCAGATAGCGCCGGATGACGTCGAAAACGATGGCCGACATGGCGTGGCCGACGTGCGCCCGGTCGTAGACGGTCGGCCCACAGACGTACATCCTGACGACCTTGTCCTCCAGGGGCTCAAAGGGCTCCAAGCGGCGCGTCCGTGTGTTGTGCAATCGTAGTGTCATTTTATACATCCATCCACCTGTAGTTTGTCACTATCGCCTCTGCAAAGCTATTATATCACAGCGCGGCGATTGAAAAAAGGGCGCGGGTGTGCTATACTCCATCATATCCGCAGCGGGTTCGTTCCGACGCCGATGGATGCGCGAACTCGTTCGCGTCTGCCCGTGACAAAACATAACAGCAACGGAGGTATCACAGTGTCAAAGGATGACATGCACAGGATTCTCGTGACCGGTGCAGATGGCCAGATCGGCTCCGAACTGACGCCGGTGCTACGGGCGCGGTACGGGAGAGAGAACGTCGTCGCCACCGACATCGCAGAACCCTGCCCGGCGCTATGCGACGGCGGCCCGTTCGAGTTCCTGGACGTGACCCAGCGAGGGGCCATCGGGGCCGTGGTAGACCGGTACGAGATTGACACCATCTACCACATGGCGGCGATCCTCTCCGCCACCGGCGAGCGGAAACCGCAACTGGTCTGGAACGTCAACGTCAACGGCCTGTACAAGATTCTGGAGATCGCCCGGGAGCGCAAGATCACCCGGGTTTTTTATCCCAGCTCCATCGCAGCCTTCGGGCCGGAGACCCCCAAGGACGACACGCCGCAGGAGACGGTGATGCGCCCGACGACGATGTACGGCATCTCGAAGGTGACCGGCGAGATGCTGGGTAGCTACTACTTCCAGCGCTTTGGACTCGACGTACGCAGCGTCCGCTACCCGGGCATCATCAGCAGCGAGACCCCGCCGGGCGGCGGCACGACCGACTATGCAGTGGAGATCTTTTACGAGGCGATCAAGCACAAGCGATATACCTGCTTCGTCCGGGAGGACACGGTCCTGCCGATGATGTACATGCCCGACTGCATCCGGGCGACGATCATGCTGATGGAGGCCGACCTCTCGCAGCTCAGGCACCACGCCGACTTTAACCTGTCCGGGCTGAGTTTCTCCGCCGGAGAACTGGCCGATGAGATCCAGAAACACATCCCGGAATTCGTCTGCGAGTACAAGCCCGACTTCCGACAGGAGATCGCCGATTCCTGGCCGCGCACGATTGACGATCGCGCCGCCCGGGAGGAGTGGGGTTGGGAGCCACAGCACGACCTGGCAAGGATGGTGGCGGACATGCTGGAAAAACTGGGCAGGAAATACGAGGAGGGAAGATTGTAGGTCCGACGTAAGGCGCAGGACGTGAGACGCAGAACCTGAAAGGAGTAGGGCAATGGCAGACAAGCTGGATTTCATGCGTCAGGAGCTTGAGGCCGCCAGGGCCGAAAAGCGATACATCAGCATTCGCACGATGGACTCCCCCGCCGACGCTTGGATGGTGGTGGACGGGAAAAAGGTGCTGAACTTTTGCACCAACAACTACCTGGGGCTGGCCAACCACCCGGTAATCAAAGAGGCGGCCCGCAAGGCCATCGAAGAATGGGGAGTAGGGCCGGGCGCGGTGCGCACGATCGCCGGTACCCAGCAGTTGCACGTCGCGTGCGAGAAGCGTATCGCCGAGTTCAAACGCGTCGAGGCAGCGCTGCTGGTGCAGAGTGGCTTTTGCGCCAACCAGGCCGCCCTCCCACCACTGGTGGGCCAAGACAAGGCCAGTGGCACCCAGGACGTCATCTTTTCCGACCGGCTCAACCACGCCAGTATCATTGACGGCGCGCGGCTGAGCGGGGCCAAGATCATCGTCTACGAGCATTGCGACCCTGCCGACCTGGAAGCCAAGATCCAGGAACACCTGCCCAGGTTCCGGCGCGGGCTGATGGTCACCGACGGCGTTTTCTCGATGGATGGCGACGTCGCGCCGCTGGACAAACTGTACGAGGTGGCAGCCAGATACGACGTACTGACGATGGTGGACGATGCCCACGGCGAGGGCGTGCTGGGCCAGGGACGCGGCATCGTGGCCCACTTTGGGCTGGAGGGCAAGTTCGACGTCGAGATCGGGACGCTCTCCAAAGCCTTTGGCGTCATGGGTGGCGTCGTCGCCGGGAACAGCGTGGTCGTGGACTATATCCGGCAGAAGGCACGTCCCAATCTCTTCTCCAGCGCGCTCACCCCGGCCGACACCGCCGCCTGCATGGCCGCCGTGGATTACGTCGAATCGCACCCTGAGCTGGTGGACAAGCTGTGGGAGAACGCCGAGTATTTCAAGGCCGGCATCAAGCAACTGGGCATAGACACCGGCCACACCCAGACACCGATCGTGCCGGTGATGCTGGGCGACGTAAAGCTGGCCAAAGAATTCAGTGCCAGGTTGTTCGAGTACGGCGTGTTTGCCATGGCGCTGGGCTTCCCCACCGTCCCACAGGGGCAGGCGCGCATCCGCGTGATGAACACCGCCGCGCACACACGCCAGGACCTGGACCAGGGGCTGGAGATATTTGGAAAGGTGGCACGGGAGTTGGGCGTCGTCCAGGCTTGACAGATCGCGCAGAGCGCGTATAATCGTGGTTGACAATCGAACCCTATCATCTTCGGGGCAGGGTGAAATTCCCGACCGGCGGTAAGGCAGGCCCCAGGCCTGCCGAGCCCGCGAACCGCTGACCTCTACGAGAGTCTCGTAGAGGCGCGGCCGATCCGGTGAAGGCGGTATATCCGCCCAGTCCGGAGCCGACGGTAAAGTCCGGATGGAAGAAGGTGAGCGGTTACGCCGCACGCTGCGGTGCACGCGAGATCCATGCCCCGAAGGCCAATCGGTCTTCGGGGTTTTCGTTGCACTGCGTATCCCTGCCCCGTGGGACATCGTCCTGTCCCACGGGGCGTCTTCGTGGAGCAGGTGTATGAGACATCGTGGAGCAGGTGTATGAGAAAAAGGTACACGTCGCGGATCGGGCTGGCGCTGGTCAGTTTTGCCGCGTTCCTGGCACTCTGGCGGGGCGTGGTCTGGCTGGGCGACTACCCGCCCTTCATCCTCCCGCCGCCCCGGGCGGTCGTGGAGCGGCTGGGTGACCTCCTGGCCGACGGATCGCTCTGGTTCCACGCCGGCGTGACGCTGCGGGAGGTGCTGGCAGGGCTGGGGCTGGGCACGTTGGTGGCGACGCTCCTGGGCTACGTGCTGGCGCATTCGCCCCTGGCGGAGCAGTTGCTGGCCCCCTACATCGTCGCCTCCCAGTCGGTGCCCACCGTCGCCATCGCGCCCCTGCTGGTCATCTGGTTTGGGACCGGCCTCCTCTCCAAGATCCTCGTCTGCGCGCTCATCGTCTTCTTTCCCATCCTGGTCAACACCGTCGTCGGCGTGCGCTCGGTGGGCCGGGAGCTGCATGCCCTGATGCGGACGCTGGAGGCCAGCCGCTGGCAGACCGTGTGGCTGCTGGAGGTGCCGGCGGCCTTGCCCGTCTTCCTGGGAGGCCTCAAGGTGGGCGCTACGCTGGCCGTCATCGGGGCGGTGGTGGGGGAGTTCGTCGCATCCGACCGGGGATTGGGATACCTGCTCAAGCAGGGCCAGCAACTGTACGACACCCCCCTGGTCTTTGTGGGCATCGCCGCGCTGGTGGTGCTGGCCCAGTCTCTGTATGGAATCGTGGCGCTGGCAGAGCGGGGACTGCTCCGCCAGCACGCAGAATCTTTTTCAGGAGGTGTAGAATGAAACGAGGATCAGCGTTATTCGTCGTGTTTCTGCTGGCCGGACTGGTGGGATGCACCGGCGCTGGCGCTGCGCACTCGGAGCCGGCGCACATCCGGCTGCCGATGGGATTCGTCGCCAACGTGCAGTTCGCCCCCGTGTACGTGGCAGTGGAGAAGGGGTACTTTCGCGACGAGGGAATCGAACTAGAGTTCGACTACAGTTGGGAGACGGACGGCGTGCGGCTGGTCGGGGCGGGAGAACTGCCCTTCGCCATCGCCAGCGGCGACCAGATCCTCCTGGCGCGGGCACAGGCGCTGCCCGTCGTCACCTTCGTCAACTGGTGGCGGCGTTTTCCCGTGGCGGTGGTGGCGCTGGCGGAGAGCGGCATCCGGGAGCCGGCCGACCTGGCAGGCCACAAGGTGGGCATCCCGGAGACCTTTGGAGCCAGTTACATCGGCTGGCGAGCGCTTGCGACGGCGGCCGGGCTGGCGGACGAGGACGTGAAACTGGAGGTCATCGGCTACACGCAGTTGGCCAACCTCACCGAGGAGCGGGTGGACGCGGCGGTGGTATACGCCAACAACGAGCCCGTCCAACTGGACCAAAGGGGCTTGAACTTTGCGCACTTTGCCGTAGCCGACTACGCCACGCTGGTCTCCAACGGGCTGATCACCAACGAGAAGACGTTGCGAGAGCAGCCGGAGCTGGTCCGCGCGTTCGCCCGCGCCTTCCTGAAGGGGCTCGCCGACACGCTGGATGACCCGGACGCCGCGTTCGAGATCTGCAAAACGTACGTGGAGGGGTTGGAGGAAAACGAGACCGTGCAGCGGGCGGTACTGGAGGCCAGTCTCCTCTATTGGGAGGGGGATCCCCTGGGTTGGTCCGACCCCGCCGCCTGGGAGGAGACGGCAGACGTTATGCTGGAGGCAGAGCTGTTGTCCGGCGTGGCGGACGTGGACAAGGCCTTCACCAACGACTACCTGCCGTGAGGAAAGGTACGATAGGCGAGCCGCTCCTGGCGGTCGAGGACCTGGGCATGAGATACCGCCAGCCCGGCGGGTGGCTGCCGGTGCTGGACGGGCTCTCCTTCCAGGTGACGGAGGGAGAGTTCGTCTGCCTGGTAGGCGCCTCCGGCTGCGGCAAGACGACGCTGCTGCGGTTGGTGGCGGGGCTCGAACGGCCGACGGTGGGACAAGTCCGCCTGGCCGGGCAGGTCGTGGACCGGCCCCGCCGCACGGTGGGCCTCGTCTTCCAGGAGCCGACACTGATGGACTGGCGGACGGTGGAGGCCAACGTGACGCTGCCGCTGGAGGTGGCAGGCGTAGCTACAGGGCAGGCCCGCCGACAGGCGCAGGCACTGCTGGACCTGGTGGGGCTATCCGGCTTCGAGGCAGCCTATCCGGCACAGCTTTCCGGGGGTATGGCCCAGCGGGTGGCCCTGGCCCGGGCGCTGGTGCACGACCCCCAGCTCCTGCTGCTGGACGAGCCGTTCGGCGCGCTGGACGCGCTGACGCGGGAACGGATGGGGCGGGAGTTGTTGTCCATCTGGGAGGCCCACCGCAAGACGGTGGTGATGGTCACCCACTCCGTGTCGGAGGCGGTCCTGCTGGCCGACCGGGTGATGGTGCTGGGGCCGCGGCCCGCCTCCATCGTGGCGGAGGTAGCGGTGGACGTGCCCCGGCCGCGGCCGCCGGACACGCTGGAATCGCCCGCCTGCAGCACGCTGGCCCGGCGCGTGCGGGAGGCGCTTGACCGGGCCGGCGCGTGAACGCTGGCTCGGACGGTACCCACTTCGGGGAGCTCGTTCAGGCATCCGGCGGCGGACTGTGGTCCGCCTCGAGCGGTTTTGGGACGACTGTGCGGGCTAATGGCACCCGCATCACCCGCCGGGGCGGCGGACTGTGGTCCGCCTCGAGCGGTTTTGGGATCGCTATCGAACCGGGGTAGTCTTCGATTGCCGTCGAAGCAACAGCGGCCCCAAACGGTCGATGAGCCAGCCGAAGCACAACTCGACCCAGGGGACGAACCCCAGCACGCGGGGTACGTAAGCGACCCTGGCAGGTCTCCTGAGCAAGGCCCAGACCCGGTTGGCGACCGCTTCCGGCTTGACGCCGAACCGCCTGGCTGGCATACGCAGCGCGGCCAGTTGGCTCGAAGCCCTGTCAAAGAACCCGGTCGCCACGGCCCCCGCTCTGACGACGCTGATGTGCACGCGGGTGCCTCGCAGCTCACGATACAGGGCCGTCGTGAAGGCATCCACGAAGGACTTGGTCGCACTGTACAGCGCCACGCCCTGGCTCGGCAGACTGCCGGCGATGGACCCGATGTTGACGATGTGCCCGCTGTTCCGGGTTTTCATATCCCGCAGCAGCAGCAGCGTGAAGCGGACGACGGCGGAGACATTGACCTGCAACATCTGCCAGGCGAGCGCCCACGGCATCTCGGTTCCAAAGCCATACCAGCCCAAACCGGCGCTGTTGACGAGCACGTCTACCGTCTCGTAGACAGAGCGAACCTCCTCAACCACACGCAACCTTTCCCCCTCGTCCGTGAGGTCAGCGGCAACCACCAACGCTTGCCCGCCAGACTCGCGGATCTGGGCCGCCAGATGCTCCAGGCGGTCCTCTCTTCGTGCAACCAGGGCGACCTTGAGCCCCTCACGGGCCAACTTTTTGGCAATCTCCGCGCCGATGCCACCCGACGCCCCGGTGACGACGGCCACTTTGCCCTGCCAGTCCGCACTCGCCCTTGGCGATCCTGAATCTCGGAAATAGGGGGATTTCCTCAGCAGCCAGCGGCGGACGATGGGACGAAATACCCGTATCAGGTGCCGCCGGGTTCCCAGCAGCGCGACCATCTCCTGGACATAGTCCTCCAGGTCACATCGCTGGTAATCGAGAAGCGCCTGGCTTTCGGTGGTATCCAGCCAGTCTGTGCAAAAGGGTGTTGAACCGAAGGCTTCTTCCGGCAGCATGCCCACCCCCATGGCCTCGAGTATCCGCCCCACGATCTCACGATAGGTGTACTGGCAACGGGGGCCACCTCCGATCAACAGGATTTTCCCCCACACGTCCTCGCTGCTCACACCGTTCGCGATCGCCAATCCCACGTCCCGCGTGTACACGAATTCCATGCGGTTTTCCAGGGGCACGTCGAACATGCCTGGGTCCAACTGGATCGCCAGCGGCAGCGTAGCGGCCAGCCTGAAAATGGTCCAATCCAACCCCGACGCCCTGACCATCCACTCGCACGCCACCTTGTGATGCGTATAATGCTCGATGGGCTGAACCGGGTCCGCAACGGTCCTCGGCGGTGGTTGCTCCTGCGTCCTCCCGTAGACGTGATAAGACGAGGTAAAGATCAGCTTCGGAGGCCTGGGCAGGGCTTTCATCGCGTCGAGGAGATTGCGGGTGCCCCCCACGTTCACCTCCCGGGCCCAGTCAGGGCGGGCCTCAGACTCGACGCCGGTGGCCGATAGCTTGGGGATGATAAACGCCAGGTGAACCACGACGTCCTGGTCGCGCACCGCGGCCGCGACGTCCTCTGGACGACGCAGATCCCCCCACACCACCTCGATCTGCCCCTTGAATCTCCGAGTTGCCTGTTCGTTCGCCTTCGTCCTCAGGTCAAAACAACGCACTGTGTGCCCCTGCCTGAGCAGCTCTCCCAGCGCGCTCGTTCCGACGTTTCCAAATGCGCCAGTCAACAGCACTCTCATCCAGTTTTTCCTCCATCACGTCTCGTCTGCACACTTCCGCAGACCTTCCAGAAGCATCTGTATGCTCTCCCGTGTCACCTGCCCCCAGTCGGCCCCGTCGGGGTCGAGCACCCCCTGCAGCACCAGGCCGACGGCCAGCGATACGATGACCTGGGCCGCCAGATCGGGGTCAACGGACCGCAGCGTGCCCTCGGCGACGCCAGCCTCAACCATACCGCGGAAGAAGGCCCGATACCGCCGGTAGGGAGCGATGGTCGCCTGCCAGACCTCCGGCTCGCGCGCCGCCCTGGTCCAGAACTCCAGGAACATCGGGAGTTGCCCGCTTGCTTCTCGGAAGACCTGGCTGGCCATCCCGGCCATGCGCACGAGTTTGTCTGGAAACGTGTCTACCTCGGCTTGTGCCGAGGCCAGTTGCGCATCCAGCCGCGCCAGCCAGCGGCCCATCAGCTCCAGGAAGAGGGCCTGCTTGCCGGGAAAGTGATGGTAGAAGCCCCCCTTGGTCACGCCAGCGCGGTGGCAAATCTCCGCCACACCGGCGCGGTCGTAGCCGTGTTGGGCGAAACACTCGACCGCCGCCTCCAGGATCCGGGAGCGGGTCTCCTCCCCGCGTCGTTGCTGGACCATTGTCACTCTCCTTAAAATACCGACCGGTCGGTATGATTCTACCACGAGTCCGGTTCTTGTCAAGGTCATCCTGCCGCTCGGGCGCGTTTCAGCCCTGGGGCAGGCTTCCCCAATTCGCCCGACTGGAGTACAATTGACGGACAACATACGTGGGCATACGGGCGGAGAGAAGGGGAAACGATGCGCAGGATACTGATACTTGGCACGGCGCTGGCGTTGAGCCTGGCACTGGCGGCACCGGTCTCAGCCGAAGGTTCCACCGTCCACGTCGTGCAGCCAGGCGAGAACCTGTTCCGCATCGCGCTCCACTATGGCGTGACGGTGGACGCGCTGGCGGCGGCGAATGGACTGAGCGACGCCAGGCGTATCTATACCGGGCAGCGGTTGGTCATCCCAACCCGGGGTAGCGCCGCCAGCGCGACGACGTCCTCATCGGGCGTGCACGTCGCGCAAAAGGGCGAGAACCTGTTCCGCATCGCGCTGCGCTACGGCACGACCTACCAGGCGCTGGCAGCCGCCAATGGGATCGCCAACCCCAACCAGGTCTACGCCGGGCAAAGGCTGGTGATCCCCGCCCGTGGAACCGCGCGGTCGGCGCCAGCCCAACCCACCCCGTCGGGCCAGACCTACACCGTACAGCGCGGCGACATCCTCTCGGCCATCGCCCGGCGGCACGGCGTCTCGACGTGGGAACTGGCGCAGGCCAACTCCATCCGCAATCCCTCGACGATCTACGCCGGGCAGGTGCTGCGCATCCCGGCCGGCGCAAGCCTCGCCCCACCCGCCTCGCCACCCGCACCAACCGGCGGGCACAGCGGCCGCTGGATCGACATAGACCTCAGCGCGCAGCGGCTCACCGCCTACGCCGGGGACACGCCCGTGCGCAGCACGCTCGTCTCGACCGGACTGGCGCGCACACCCACCCCGACGGGCCGGTACCGCGTCTACGTCAAGTACGGTGCCACGCTCATGTCCGGCCCTGGCTATTACCTGCCCAACGTGCCCTACGTGATGTACTTTCTCCGGGGGTATGGCATCCACGGCACATACTGGCATTCCAACTTTGGCCATCCGATGAGCCACGGCTGCGTCAACCTGCCCACGTCGGAAGCGCAGTGGCTCTACAACTGGGCCGCGGTTGGCACGCTGGTCAACATCCACTACTAACCCGGGACGTGAAACGTGAAACGTGATGCGTGAAACGTGAAGCGTGAAACGTGAAACGTGAAACGTGATGCGTGATGCGTGAAACGTGATGCGTGAGGCATGTGCTCACGGTTCACTTGGTCGTCTCGACTCGTTGCCAGAGGGCAGTCAGGGGGCGGCGGAGCAACTGCACGTTGACGAACACGAGCAGCCACAGGTGTAGCCGGGCGGCAAAGAGGAGCAGCGTCCACAGGAACTCGCGCGGGCTGCTGGGGTATCGCAGGGCCAGCCGCGTGCCGTTGAGCATCTCCAACCAGGCTGAGCGCATGCGCAGCGGCGACTTGCGTACGTAGGCCTGGGCATGGCCGCCAGCGGAGCGCACTTTCTGGCGCAGCCAGTCCCGGTAGGTGGTGGGATACCTGACGAGGACGCGCGCCTGGGGCGCGTAGCGGACGCGGTAGCCCTGCTGGGCAACGAGCTGGGAGATCACAGCATCTTCTGCCAGTGCGTCCCCGGGCACGCGGTCGACCAGCGCGCGGCGGAAGGCAAAGAGATAGCCGGAGCAGAACAGAAACTGGCCAGCCCGGTCGCGGGCCAGCCGCATCTGGTGGATGCCCTCTGTGAGCAGGTGTGACCAGTAGCCCAGCAGCACGTCGCGTGGGCTGGCGCTGATGGGATGCCCACTCACCGCCCCCACCTGCGGGTCCTCGAAAGGGGCCAGCAACGAGACCAGCGCGTCGTCGGCAACGACCACGTCTCCGTCGCTGAGCACCACGACGTCCCCCTGCGCCGCCTTTAGCCCGACGTTGAGCGCAGCCGGCTTGCCTCGCTGCGGGTCAGCCACGTGACGCACAACTGGATAGCGAGCGGCGTAGCCATCTACGACAGTTGTCGTCGCGGGATCGGGACAGATGACCAGGATCTCGGCGCCTGCGGGCAACTGGGGGAGAAATGACTCAATGGCCTGGCCTACCGTCGCCGCTTCGCGGAAGGCAGTAATGAGAACGCTGAGCATGGTGGGTAGATTATAAGCAATAGCGGGGTGAAGTCAAACACGACGACACCTCCGCCGCCCCCACACTGGCTCCCTGCCCCCCATGGTTGTTCAATCGAGTTATGCCGTTGCCTCAGCGACATCAAGCGGCGGGCGTGGAGGTACGCCCGTTCCGCCGCTCCCCCATCATGGACAGCGCAAATCCGTCCCACTTTAGCGCCCAGCCACGGGGCTCCGTGAACTTGGCCGCGGCATCCTTGTTTTCCTGCGCCGGCTCCCTGGCGGAGCGGGTGGTCTCCTGAGCGGACGTTTGAACACGATTCTGAGCAGCCATCTTTTCTCTCCTTATTTCGTCGGTAGCTTCCCTGCCTGCTACCTCTCCTACGCGCTACTGGCCATCGACCGGCTCAAGCACGTAGCAAAAAAGCCGCCCGATTGGGCGGCTTGACCTCACTTCCCGGCGTTCACCATCTACGTGACCTGACTGGGGCCGTCCCAACCGGCATTCGCTCCCGACTAAGCAGGAGCATGGCAATGACGACAACAAGCAACCCCAGCACCTGGCGACCAGCCACGCTAATCCCCTCGATGGATATAAACGATCAGAGCCGCCCCGTTGGGCGGCTCTGGTTTGCGCTAGCTAAGCGGTGGCAACCACCTGCCCAACGGGCTAAGGCCCCTCCCCAATAATCAGGGTAAGGGACAGGTTGGACAGGACAATAACCAAAGCGCGTAAAGTTTTCATCGCTGAAAGAACCTGAATGGTACCAATACTAGAGACATTATACATCAACTCGCCGGATTTGTCAACTCACACGTGGTTGCGCAGCACGAGCTCCTTCGGATAGGGGTTGAGATACACCTGCTGATGCACCCAGTCCGGGACAGGTTGGCGGCGCAGATGGTGTTGGAGCAACGTCAGTGGCACGATCAGCGGCACCAGCTCTCTCCTATAGTCTTCGATGGTGGCCAAAAGCTCCGCCTTGTCCTCGCGGGAGAGCCTGTCTTTGAGAAAGCCCATCACGTGCTGGAGTACGTTGGCGTGCTTGCCGGGCGACGTCATCACGCTCAGGCCCTCCATGAGATACTGGCCGTACTGCGCTGCCAGTTCCTCCCAGCGCAGGGACCCGGCCTGGGCGACCAGGCGCCCCATCTCCTCATAGTGAGATGGGTTATGGGCCATCAGCGTCAGCTTGTGGGCAGTGTGGAACTTGACCAACCCACCAGGCGTGGGGTTTTCCTCCAGCAAGTTTGTCCAGCGGTAGTAGGCAAAGACCCGGTCGATAAAGTTCTCCCGCAGGTGCATGTCGTGGAGTCGTCCTTCCTCCTCCAGTGGGAGCAACGGGAAGCGTTTCATCACCTCGCGGGGAAAGATGCCAGTGCCGATGTGGCTGGGCATCCCATTCTCCGTGTAGACCTTCACCCGATAGAGGCCCGAAGAGGGTGAGCCTTTCTTGAAGATGAATCCATAGATCCTGGTCTCGGCCAGTTGTTCCAACCGCTCTTTTGCCCAGGTCTGCATGCGCTCCGTATAATCCTGGCCCGACTTCAGTGTGACCAGGCGGGGGGCTTCGGGGTCGCCTACCAGGCGTAGGCTCTCGCGCGGTACAGGCAGGCCGATTTCCACTTCCGGACAGACAGGCACCCACTCGACGTATTGGCCCAGCGTGTCGACCAGAAATCGGTCCAGCTTGTGCCCGCCGTCGTAGCGGACATTCTCCCCCAGCAGGCAGGTGCTGATCCCCAGGCGGATGATGCAATCGTGCTTGCCAGTGAGCGGACAGGTGGGTGTGTGATCGGACATTTGATCCTCCCCTCGCTTTCCTGTGGGTTTCATTATACGCCAGGAGGGAGGAGTGGGCAAACGGTCGCGGCGTGAGCAAGCAATCGCGGGAGGCGCACCTGTGACCCAGCCCAAGGCCACAATCACCGGCACGACTCACACCCTTCCCTTCCACCAACTCTCCCCCTGCCACTTCGAGCGGATGTGCCTGTGGCTCGTCGAGCGCGAAGGTTTCGAGCGGGCCGAACGCCTGGGCGCCGCAGACAGCGAACAGGCCCACGGTATCGTCGCCTGGCACCAAGACCAACTCTGGGCCTTCCAGTGCAAGCGCGTCCAGCACTTCTATCCCGCCGACGCCAAGGCCGAGGTCGACAAGGTCCTCGGGCTCCCCGAAGACCTGCGCCCCGCCGCGCTCGTCTTCCTCGTCGCCTGCGACGTCTCCGCCGAGACCCGCCGCCGCGCCCGCGCCCGCTGCGCCAGGCCATCGAGGACCCCAACGCCGGCCGTGTCCGCCGCTGGCTGGCGGAGATCCGAAAACCCTAAGCGAAGACCCTAAGGGTTTCGGAAAACCCTTAGGGTCTGGGACCTTGACAACTTCACAGGGCTGATATAGACTCAGTATACATTCAGGTTGTGCGACTATGCTCAAACATGCGCTTCTCGGCCTCCTGGCCCGCCAGCCTCGCCACGGGTATGAGCTAAAGAACGCCCTGGAACAGACGCTCGGCGGTAACTGGGAGATCAACTTTGGCCAGATTTATACGACCCTGGGCCGTTTAGAACGGGACGGGCTGGTAACGAGCCATACCGATGCCGGGGACAGGCGGGGCAAGAGAGACTATGCACTCACTGCTCGGGGCAGGGATGAGCTCGAGGCCTGGTTGGGGCACCCGGTCGAGAAGCCAGAAGCCCTCAGGGACAAGTTCTTTATCAAGCTGGTCGTGCGTCACCGGGCCGGGTACGGTGGCGCGTTAGCGATGATCTCCGACCAGCGACAGGCATACTTGAAGCAACTGCGCGAGATGAGAACGTTGGCCACCGAGGCTGGAGATGATCCTCTTGTCTCGCTGCTGCTCGAGGGCGCGATGTTGCACCTGCAAGCCGATCTGCAGTGGCTCGATCTGTGCGACGAGCGACTGGAGGAACTTGCCCAGGGCGGAACTTGAGCCAATTGCTCAGGGTCGAGCTCTAGCCGAGGTGTGATGTGGACGTGATCTGGCACAAGGTGTGGCGCGACCTGGCGCACAACAAGGTGCGCACGGCGTTGGTGGTGCTCTCCATCGCCGTGGGGGTCTTTGCCCTGGGCGTGGTCTTTGGCGCGCGCGGCGTGATTGACGTTTACCTGGCGCGGGAAAACGAGTTCAGCCAGGCTGCGAACGTCACGTTCAAGGGGGATCGGCTCGGCCGGCAGACCGTCGAAGCGGCGCTGCGCGAGCCCGGCGTGGCCAACGCGGAGATCGAGACGGTGGCGCCCATCCGCTGGCGGCTGCCGGACGAGACGGAGTGGCAGCAGGGGGTATTGGTCGCCCGCGAGGATTATGCGTCCCAGCAGGTCAGCCGGGTCGAGTTGCTGGAGGGCAACTGGCCTGGTGAGAGCGCCGATCCCGAGCGCGACGCGCCAGGGGCCTTCACGTTGGCGGTGGAGCGCCAGACGTCGGGGTATTTTGGCATTCCCCTGGGCGCGTCGATCATCGTCGAGAGCAAGTCTGGCGATCTGGCTTCCATCGACGGCGTCCTGCGCAAGCCCTACGTCATGCCGCCGCTATTTGGTGTGCCCGCTACATTCTACGCGACGCCGGAGACGATCACGCGCCTGTCCGGGGTTCGGGATCCGAACAAGCTGTATGTCCGGTTAGCGCCATCTGGTAGCGAGCGGTTGGACGAGGTGCGGGAGCGGGTCAAGGATCGGCTGGAGCGCATGGGGCTTTCTATCTCCGGGTCTACCGCCACGGGGACGGAGGACGAGATCCTCGTCGATCTCCTGGACGCTCAACTTGACGCGACGTTTCTGGTATTGGGGGTGCTGGGGATTGCGTTGCTTGGCGTGAGCGCTTTTCTGATCGTCAACACGATGAACAGTATCGTGGTGCAGCAAGTGTGGCAGATCGGCGTGATGAAGGTGCTCGGTGCAACGTCCTGGCGCGCAGTGCGTGTCTATCTATCGATGGCGCTGACTTTTGGCGTGCTGGCGCTGCTGCCGGCGATTCCGCTGGGCGCGCTCGGTGCACACGCGTGGGCCGGTTGGATGGTCGACTTTTTCAACATCATCGCCACCGATGGTTTCCAGGTCTCGCCGGTCGCGGTGGTGGTCCAGGTGGTGATGGCGGTGGCCGTGGTTTTGCTGGCCGCGGCCGTGCCCGTGATCGGTGGGGCGCGTACCAGCCCACATGCCTGCCTCAGCACGTACGGTCTGGGCGGTAGATTTGGGCGCGGTCCGCTGGATCGCCTGGTGGGGCAGGTGCGCTTCCTGCCACGCCCTGTCGCGCTCAGCCTGCGGAACGCCTTCCGCCGCAAGATGCGCGTCGCGCTCACGTTGTTGGCGTTCGTCCTCGTCGGCGTGATGTTCATCGGCGTTTTGAGTGCGCGGTCGTCGGTGCACAGCTCGATCGAGGTGATGCTCGAGAGCTTTTCTTACGATGCGATGGCCAGTCTCTCGCGCTATTACCGGGCGGATCGCCTGGTCGAGGTCACGGAGAGCGTGCCGGGTGTGACCAGGGTGGAAGTGTGGGATCAGGTAGTGGCTGACTTGTCGCTGCGGGCTGGCGAGAGAGATATCCTCGTCTCTGGCGTGCCGCCCGACTCGGAAACGTTTCGCCCACGTCTCGCCGCCGGTCGAGACCTGTTGCCCGAGGATGGACGTGCGATTTTGCTCGACAGCCTGATCGCTACGGAAGAAGGTATCGGGGTTGGCGACGAGGTGACGTTGACCATCGCCGGGCGGGAATCAACCTGGACAGTCGTGGGGTTGTTGGTCATGACCCGCCGGGCTGATCCCGTCGATAACTATGTGCCGTTTGGTGCGCTGACACAGGAGGCTGGCCACGCCCATCGGGGAAACACGGTTGTCGTGATGTCAGAGGCGCACGACGCCCCATCGCAAGAACGATTGGTCGCCGACCTGGGCGACGTTTACGCGGCGCAGCGCATCGAGACGGCGAAACTCCAGAGCGCTGACGACCTGCGCCAGATGGTTTATAGGTCGTTTGACGCGTTCTCCTATCTCTTGCTGACGATGGCGTTTCTGGTCGCGGTCGTGGGCGGCGTGGGGCTGGCGGGGACGCTTTCGATCAACGTGATCGAGCGGATGCGCGAGATCGGCATTATGCGCGCCGTCGGGGCGCTCACCCCTGCTATCTTTGGCATGTTTGTGGGAGAGGGTATGTCCGTGGGCGTGCTGAGCTGGCTGTTGGCCGTGCCGCTCAGCTACCCAGGTGCGCGTCTCTTTAGCCGGGCGCTCGGTCTGGCCATATTCCAAACCGAGCTCGAGTTTCGGTACTCGGTTCCGTCGGTCGTCGCCTGGCTGGTGATCGTGACGGCGCTTTCGGCGCTGGCGAGCCTGTGGCCGGCCTGGCGCGCGACGCGTGTGAGCGTGCGCGAGGCGCTGGCGTACGAGTAGCGAGTCGGCGAGTCAGCGAGTCAGCGAATCGGCGAGTCGGCGAGTCACTGGGGTGACCGCGCCTGGCGGACCGATTTTCCCATCCAGAACCGCTTCCAATCTCCCTCGCTGGTTTGCAGCGCGATCAGCGTGTACAGGCTCGCCGTGAAAAAGCCCAGCACCATCATGAACAAGATCCACACGATGGAGCGCGCGAGCGACTTTTCGCGGTAGACGATCCATCCTGAAAAGAGGACGAAACCGACGTACAGATCGACCAGCGAGACGATCCCCCAGGGCATCGAGAGCAAGGCCCTGCCCTCCTGTGCGAAATTGCCCGTCGTAAAGGCATAGATGAGAATTCCCGTCATCGCAAGGAAACCCAACAGCGCCACAGCTTTGGCGACCTTCATGTCATTCACCTCCTGCCAGCAGTAATCGCAAGGCTGGCTCCTCCTGGCGTCAGAGATGCTGCCTCACGCCAGACTCACGATCGCAATCAATCCGAAACCCACGATGATGACGCCCGAGATTCTGTTTACCCACCGCAGCGTGCCAGCGGTGATCCGGGCACGAAACAGGCCGACCACGCCGCTCAGACCAAGCCACCACAGCGCCGAACCGATGAACACTCCCAGGACCAATACGGCCGCCAGGCCATAGTCTCGGCCGGCGTTCGCCACCCCCAACCCGGCGAACACCGCTGCAAAGGACAGGATCGTCATCGGGTTGGTGAGCGTGAGGAAAAGGGTCGAGGTATAAGCGCCGACGAGCCCGCTTCCTCCGACTGAGGCCGCCTTTTCGGCTGGCCTGGCCAGAAAGGTCCTGATCCCAAGATAGCCGAGGAAGGCACCGCCGATGAGGCGAAACCAGAATTGCCCGCCGATCAGGACGCCGGAGATGAACGTGAGCCCAAATCCGGCCACGCAACCATAGATCGCGTCAGCCGTCGCAGCCCCGAGTCCAGAGACGAAGCCAGAGGCGCGCCCTGCGGCCAATGTGCGGCGCATGCACAACACGCCGATTGGCCCGACAGGCGCGGCGATCGAGAAGCCGATGATCATTCCCCGAAGCAGAAACCCTGTGTCATTAATCATTGATCATTGGTCATTGTTCATTGTTCATTGTTCATTGGTCATTTCCTCAGCGCTCGCCATTCACGATCGAGGAGCCCGTACAGCATCATGTCGTATCGTTTGCCGTCGCGCTGCAGGAACTCCCGGTACACCCCCTCGCGCTGAAAGCCCAGCTTCTCGAAGAGCGCGATCGATCGATCGTTGTAGCCAAAGACCGTGGCCTGGACGCGATGCAGGTTGAGTTCGTCGAAGGCGAAGGCGAGAGCGAGTTGCATGGCCTCGTAGCCATAGCCCTGGCTCCAGTTGGCCCGATCTCCAATCGCAATGCCCACGCCACACACGCCGTGTGACCAGAGTACATCGTCGAGCTCGAGCGTACCTATCAGACCGTCGCTATCAATGGGCCGGATCGCGAAGGCAAAGATGTTTTTCGCCTTCTGCACCTCTTCCAGCCATCGGGCCAGTTCAGCCTCCGACTTGGGAGCGGCCGGGCGGGCATCGTACAGTCGCATGAACTCGGCGTCCTCGTACCAGCGGGCAATCGTCGGGGGATCGTCCGGGGTCAGGGCCACCAGTCTGATCCGGGAGCCCTGCAACAGCTTTGAAAGCATCATTGGTTCCCTCCCTGCGCATATTCGGCAGGCACACCCCACGACTCGGTCCGGTTGTAGCGGGACTGCGTTGCGTGGAAGTGTACCCAGATCGACGCTTGATCCAGTTCGGGATGGACATCAAAGAGACGACCGTCACCGAAGCGAAAGGCCTCCAGCACCAGCGGCAACTCGCGCCGGAAGAATGCGTCGCGCATTCCGGCCCAGCCCAAGGCCAGACCGCCGCTCACGTGGCAGTGAAGATGGAGCGCTGTGCCCTCTTCACCGGCGAGCCACTCCGCGATCACCTCGTCTCTCATCAGCCGGGCTTGCCATCCGGCGATCCGCCGGCGGTCATAGTTTGGGCCGATTGTCAGAAACAGGTCACCTGTCACGTCAGAGTGGGTCAGCGTGTAGCAACGAGGCGTGACCGGCCCCTCTGGTCCAGCACCAGGGTCAAACCGGACGTGCAGTTGATCGGGTCTCAAGCGACTCACAGTCCCCCCCTTGGAAACATGCGACATGTGCGCATCGCCACTGGTGGGCAGGCAACGTCATGCCGGCCCTTGACCTCGAGCAGTTGCCTCGGCGAGCATCTGCTGAAACAGTTCAGCCTGATCCTGAGCGTCACGGAGCGCGTGGTGTGTAAGCTGGCGGCCGCTCAGATAGCGAGCGGCGACGTGGCGCATCGTCGTCTCCGACCAATGAACGCCGGCCAGGCCCATGTAAAAGGCCTTCAAATCCAGGGCAGAATGTCCGAAAGGGTTCCACCCCAGGAAGCGGTGGAAATAGTCGTCGACGAACATCCAGTCGAACGGCGCGTTAAAGGCCACAAAGATCGGTTGTCGCCCGGGGGGAATCTCGGCAGCCACCCACGCCTCGAAGCGCGCCATGGCCTCGGCCGGCGGCCGGCCGCGCTCAGCCAGTTGCTCGAGCGACAGGCCGCTGACTGCCAGCGCTTCGGGGGTGGCGTCGTCGTTCACGGGCTGCAACTCGACGTAAAAGGTGCGCTGTCGATCAGCCACCAGGCACGCGCCGATGGACAGCATGGAATATTGGCCGGGGTTAGGCCCAGCGGTCTCGACGTCCACGGAGACGTACGCTTCGAGCGATGCGGCCCGCTGCTGAGCAGTCATCAACGCCCATCCCTGGCCCGGGCGTACGCTGCCAACGCCCGCTCCCGTGCCCACGCGTGGTCGACGATAGGCGCGGGGTAGTCTCGCCCGACCACACAACCGGACGCTGCTTGCACGTCGCTCGGCATTCTCCACGGCTCCTGGATGAACCTGGCGGGCACGCGGGCCAGTTCCGGCACCCAACGACGCACGTAGGCCCCCTGCGGGTCGTGCTTCTTGCCCTGTAACAGCGGGTTAAAGACGCGGAAGTAGGGCGCGGCGTCCGTGCCGGTGCCGGCCGTCCACTGCCAGCCGCCGTTGTTGGCCGCCGGGTCACCGTCCACCAGGTGCCGCATAAAATAGCGCTCTCCCCTGCGCCAGTCAATCAACAGGTCCTTCACCAGAAATGAGGCCACGATCAATCGTCCCCGATTGTGCATCCAGCCGGTCTGGGCCAACTGGCGCATCGCGGCGTCAACCGCCGGGTAGCCGGTGCGTCCCTCACACCAGGCAGCGAAGGCCGCTTCGTCGTTCTCCCAGCGAATGGCCTGCAGATCGGCGCGGAAGCTCCGCTGCAGGACGTGGGGAAAGTGGTACAGGATGGCGTGGAAGAACTCGCGCCAGATCAACTCGTTGAGCCAGGTCTCAGCGCCCTTGCGGGCCACGGCGTCGGGGGCGGCCTCCACGGCTGTCCGCGCGGCCACGGCCGCCTGGCGTGCCGAGAGCATGCCGAAGCGCAGGTAGGGAGACAGGCGCGACGTTCCATCCACGTCCGGACGGTCACGCATCTCCGCGTACCCATAGATGTGCCCGCCCTCACCGTCGACGAAGGCGCTGAGGCGGCGCCCGGCCTCGACCTCGCCGGGTGGAAACGGCACAGTGGGCGGCAGTGCTGGTTCTTCCGGTATCGACAGGCTGGGTACACCTGGAGGCGTGGGAACCCGGTCTGGGGCTGGAAGAACCTCGTTTGGCTGCGGGGGCGGCAGACCTTTCCACGTGCGGCTAAAGGGGGTGAACACCGTGTAGGGTGTGCCGTCGGGCTTCAGGACGGCCTCGGGTGGGTGAACGGTGAGACCTCCGACGCGGTGCAGGGACAGCGTCTCCGCCACACGAGCGTCGCGGCGCAGGGCGTACGGCCAGATGTCCTCCTCGGCAAAGATCGCACCGCCGCCACTCTCCGCCAGCAGAGCGGCGAGTTCGTCCGGCGGATCCCCCCGACGGACGACCAGGCGGCTGCCGCGCGCGCGCAGGCCGACATCCAGCGCCCGCAGCCCGCCCAAGAGAAAGGCCACGCGCTTCTCTCCGACGTCGGACGCGGCCAGCAGGACCGGGTCGAGCACAAATACGGGGATCACCTGGTCGGCGTGGGCCAGAGCGGCGGTCAGCGCTCGATTGTCCAACAGGCGCAGGTCACGACGCACCCACCACAACGCAGTCGTCATAGCAGCATCTCATCCAACTGGTTGACGTGCGGGGCTCATCGCCGCTTGCGGGGGAACCAGGGGACGAAGGCACGGGTGGTCTCGATGTATTCCCTGTAACCCGGCTTGGCATCCTTCAGGCTCTTTTCCAGCAGCGTCACGCCAGAGACGCGCAACAGCAAGGTCGTCATCACGATGGGGCTAAAGATCGTCCAAAATCCACCGGACGCGGCGGCCGCGACCAGGTAGAAACCCCACCACTGGGTTGCGTCGCCAAAGTAGTTGGGATGGCGGGTATAGCGCCAGACGCCGGTGGACAGCACCTTGCCTTTGTTAGCCGGGTCGGCCTTGAAGCGAGCCAGTTGCCAGTCACCCCCCGCCTCGAAGAAGAAGCCGATGCCCCACACCAGCACAGCCACAAAGTCAAGGATCGTCAGCCTGGACGGTGTGGGGCTGATCTGCGCCGCCAGCAGCGGTGCCGAGATGATCCACATCAGGACCCCCTGCAAGAAGAAGACCTTGAAGAAGCTATACCACCACCATTTGCTCCCGGCTTCTTCCCGCCACTTTTGGTAACGAAAGTCCTCGCCCTTGCCCCAGTTGCGCCACAGGATGTAGAGCCCGAGCCGCAATCCCCAGATGGTCACCAGGACGCTGATGAGCCATTTGCGGGCTGGAAAGCCGTCTCCTGTGAGGGCAAAGTAGACCCAGTCCGTGACGACGAAACCCGGGCCCCAGAATATGTCCACGATGCTCGAGTTCCTCAGAGCCAGGCTGGCGATCCAGACAGCCGTCATGAATCCCAGGATGACCAGGGCACCGCTGCCATAGATTCCCAGGAACGTCACCTTCCTCCTCCTTTCAATCGGCAGTCTCAGTCAGGGGGATGATCTCCACTTCTGGCCTCCCCACGCCCAGGCGCATCCGCGCCACCGTCGGCCGTTCCCCTCTCGCAGCACAGACCGCCCCAGGGTTGATCAGCAGCGCGCGTCCCACGCGCTCGACGTGTGCCCGGTGTGAGTGACCAAAGATGATGATCTCCGCTTCAGGATAGAGCCGCGCCAGACGGCGGACAGTGCGCTGGTTGAATTGGCCGTTATCCATCAATCCCATCCACTGGGCCATCACATCCAGGCCCTTGAGGAAAAAGCCAAGCAGCCCGGGCCGGTGGCCGTGGGTGAGCACGATGTGGTGGCCCGCGAGCTCGAGCTCGACCACGGCCGGCAGCATCGCGCCGCCATCAGAGAGGTCCTGGATGTGGAGATTCCCTCGCACAGCGTGCACCGGCGCGATGGCCCGCAGAGGCTCCAGCGCTGCCGGGTCATCCACGTCACCAGCGTGCAGGATCAGGTCCACTCCGGCCAGCGCATCGAGCGCGGCTTCAGGCAGCCGCTTCAGGCGATGGGGAATGTGGGTATCGGAGAGCAGGCCGACAGTAAGGGCAGGCATTACTCACAGTTTAACACAGGTGCCCAACTGGCGCAATCCCCCTGCCGGCTCGACACCGGAGGCAGGTTAGTAGCGTCACGCTCTTTGCCGTGCCGCGCGCATCTCTGGAGGAGGTCTAAGTGTCTCGCATCACCAACGGGACGTAGATGGTTTGCGCCTCCGTCATCTCCATCGACAGGTTGTAACCCGCTACATCGGCACAGCCAAAGGAGGTGACGCCACCCTGCGGGGTCACACTCAGGTAGTAGCGACCGCCGGAGGTGAATGCCCGAACCAACCGGGTAGTGCCCGTCACACCCAGAGCCTCCCCGCCCGCGTCGTACAGCTCCAGCAGCGTCTGGGTGTTGGTGACGGGTGCGACCGTAAAGATGACGATTCTCGCGTCCGGGACATCGAACCAGACGAGATCCTTGTCAGCAGCGTAGAGCACCGGGTTGCTGTCGAACGAGTGGACCTGCGCGGCCCCGGGTTGAATGGCGTTGACGGGACGGAGCTGCTGCCTGGTGTCATCGAGCTCGTAGTCGTCGCGACAAGTGTGCGAGATGACACCTGTCGGGTACAGCGCAACGTGATGATTGCCTGTGGTGCCCCCGCCGCCGCCATTCCGTATCACGATGGGCAGATATATGGCGGGCGGACGTGCATCCTCGATCAACAGATCGTAGTCAGTGCGGTAATCGGTCAGCCCGGCCCGATTGGTGACGCGCACGTAATACACGCCATCGGCCGGGACCGCCCACGCGATGCGCGAGGAATAGTCCATCGTCCCTTCGTAATCGTCGTTCGCCATCAACAGGGTACGACCATCCGTGCCAAAGAGCGCCAGGATCGTGTCGGCCCGCGTACCCCAGGCGAAGGTGGTCAGGGTGTAGACCGCGTGGGCCCTGGCCGAGAACTTGACCCAGTCGGTCGCATCGTCGCAAAAGTCGTGCGCCTGGCTTGCGCCGACAACAAGCACTTCAGCCTGGATGAACGTGTCGTCCTCCTCGTAGATGTCCGGTGGACAGTGAGACACGTCTGGCGGCAAGTCGCCAAAGTCCAATCGGTAGCTGTGGCCCAAGGCCACGTCCACGTCCACCTCGTTGGATGTGGTGGAGCGATAGCCCTCGAGGTCCGCCTCGACGACAGTGTATACATCCGCCGCTGTGATGGGAAAGGTATAGTTGCCATTGAAATCGGTTGTAGTCGTGATGGCCCCATCCAGCGTGACGAGCACGCCAGGTATGCCCAACTCGCCAGCGTCCCGTATCCCATCAATCGAGGTGTCCGCGAACACCGTGCCATAGATCGTGGCAAATCCAGAACCAATGGGGGCGTCACCAAATACTACCCGGTAACCGGTGCCCAAGATCACGTTTATGTGCACCTCACTGGGCGTGGTGGAAAAGTAGCCGTCGGGGTCCGTCTCGACGACGATATGTACACCCGCCGTCGTGACGGGAAAGGTATAGTTACCGTTGAGATCGGTCGTGGCCGTGACGAACCCGTCCAGCGTGACGAGCACGCCAGGTATGCCCGACTCGCCCGCGTCCCATATCCCATCACCATCGGCATCGTTGAACACGGTGCCGTGGATGGAGGCAAAGCCAGAGTTGATCAACATATCACCAAAATCTACCTGGTAGCTGCGACCTAACGTCACGTCCACGTGCACCTCATTGGGCGTGGTGGAAAAGTAGCTGGGCGGGTCGGTCCTGACCCCGGCAGCCGGGATAAACTTGAACCGGTCGGACACACCACCAAAGCCTCCGTCCTCCCCCTGGGACGCCACCGAGGCGTAGGCACTGGGATCCGTCTCAACGACAACGTGTACACCCGACGTCGTGATGGGAAAGGTATAGTCACCGTTGAGATCGGTGGTGGTCGTGATGATCCCATCCAGCGTGATGAGCACACCGGGTATGCCCGACTCGTCCGCGTCCTGAACCCCATCACCGTCAGGATCCTCGAACACTGCGCCGGCGATGGTGGTGCGGTGGGTAGCGGTTGTCCCCACCTCGACCAGGTTCGACGCAATCCAGTCGCGAAAGTGCTCGGCGGCTTGTGTGCTGGAGATGTGGGCCCCATTCCGGATGATCGTGCTGGGCGGCAGGATATCGTTCACCTGCACCCCAAAGCCGACCGTCACCTGCGAACTGGCCTCAAGTTCTGCGTCGTACCAGCGGATGTGTGAGACCGGCGTGATGGGCCACGTGGCGCTCCACGTAGCGCCGTTGTCCCACGAGTACTCGACTTGGTCGCCGCCGTACACCGTGCCGGAAATAAGCTTGGTGTAATCCGGTATCGGATCGCGCACATAGATCTCCGTCTGAGAAGTCGTCGTCGAGACGTTCTCATAGGTCAGGGTGTATGAGATCACGCCACCTGGGTCCACCTCGGCCTGCTCCGCCGCCTTGCTGATCAACAAATCAAAGATGTGGGTCACCACCAGGTTGGACTCCCGAGGTATGCCCAGGTCCCGGTCGATCGTGGCCCAGTTCTGAATCTGCGAGCCGGGTGGCAAATCGTCGTCGAGTCGCACATTGAAGCGGATCTGGCCCGCCTCACCAGCAGCCACGGTCCCAGGGGCGATAACCAGCGTGGGCGAGATATAGGCCCCCTGGTCACCATCGATGGCATCGGTCAGCCAGACCCAACCACCACCCGTGTTCATGGCCAGACTCCCACCTATGTAAGTGGTGGACATAGGGATGGTGTCCTGGATCGCAACTCCCGTGGCCTGCGTCCCACCGACGTTCTCGTAAGAAAGGGTGTAGGTGATCACCTGCCCCTGGGCAGCGACAGTCGGCCCAGACTTGACGAACTTGATCTTGGGCGCCAGCACGGTAGTGCGCACCACGTTGCTGCCCCCACCCACTATCTCGGCGCTCCTGATATAAGCCATGTTCCTGATGACGGTACCATCCTCCACAAAGTCATTCACCGTCACGGTGAACGTGACGTGGCCACTGGCTCCCGGCTCGAGTATGCCGAGCGCCCAGGTGACAGTGCCGCTGACAGGGTTATAGACGCCCCCATTGGAAGCAGACCGGAAGGTGACGTGCTGGGTAGGCAACGAATCACGCAGCACGACGTCGGTGACGGTGACGGGGTCGCTCAGGTTGGCGTAGGAGAGCGTGTAGACCAGCGTGTCGCCGATGCTAGCCTCGGCGCTACTGACTGACTTGGTCAGGTCGAGGGAGCCAATGTATACGGCAGCCTCGTCGCTGGGGTTAAAGCGCACATCCGTGGACTCGTACGTGCCAACCGCCTGACCAAGGTTGATGCTGACCGTCACGCTGTCAGTGTCGGTGATCTGAGCCTGAAAGTCGAGGGTCAGGCTCTGGTTGGGGTCGAGGGGGGCCGAGAGGTCCCAAAACAGCGTCCGATCATCAATCGTGGGATCCGGGTGCCCCGTGCTGCCATCCGGATACGTGACATGCGTGCTACCCGGCACGTAGGTCCAGTTCAAGGGCAGGGTATCGGTGATGTCCACATTGGCCAGAGGAGCGTTGTAGGCCCGAGCCTGCAGTGTAAAGGTCACGGCTCCGCCAGCAGGTGGCAGGACGGTTGGCTCAGCATCCTTGTCGAGCGTCAACACCGGGTCTAGCCAGCGTTGCAGCAGAGGCAGCGTGGTGAAGCCCATGTCCAGGTAAGGGTTTGATGGGTCAGCCGTGCGTGGGTCCTCTCCCCAGACAATAGCGAACTCGCCCGTGGCCCAGACGTGCATGCCGGTATTGTCATTATCGGGGTCAAAGATGCGCCACTGCTGCAACGTGTCGAGCGTAAAGGTCTCATCCACGACGCCGTCCACCGGGCTAAAGTCCACGTAGAAGGTGGTGCCGTCAGCCAGCGGCGCGACCCATACCGGTGAGCCGTTTTCTGTAGGAGGGGTGTTGTACGATCCGGGCGCCCAGGAGACGTAATAATCCTGGGTGAAGTACTTGGAGGGAATAGCAGAATAGCCCCATGAATACTCCACGTTCGAGGTATCGGCGCAGACGACGACGCCAAAGCCCCCATCCGGAGAGGTGAAGCGCGCCGCCGAGTCCGCAGGTACGTATCCGCCCCTTTTTTGGGAGTAGGGCACCGTCGAACTGATATAGGCCGTGGGACTGATGACCAAGCTGGTTTGCGTCCCACCGTCATAGGCGTGAACCGTGATTGGAAAGCTGTTGGGATTGGAAAGGTAGATCTCAGCCTCGTGTCCGGGGTCACCACTGGGCACGGGCAGGACATAATCCGAACCCAACATCTGGTCCGGCAGTATGATCAGAAAGCGGCCCTGGTAGCCGCCACTACCGCCTGCACCGGTCAGCAACCCCACCTGGGCTGGCTTATTCGAGCGAATGGTCGTGCCAACGTTGATGGTGATAGAGCGCGCCGAGGCAGAGTCGATGTAGCCCATACTGGAGTACATCTGCCCCCGGGCGAGCGTCAGGTTAACGATATCTGTGCCATTGTCGATCGAGACAGTGGTGTTGTCCTCAAAGACTCCCAGTTGGAGGTAGACGTTGCGAAAGTCAGGGTAGGTGCCAACATCACCGCCGCCAAAGGTGTATAGGTCCTCACCGACGGGCAGACGGTAGGAATAGGTATCCGCGTAGGCCTGCCGGGAATAGACCTCCCAGGCACCGCCGACCCACGAGTTGTTCAAGGGCCACATAGCATGGGTCAGATCTACCGGCCCGCCGCTACTGATGATGCGGTCCCTGCCATCGTAGCGAATGTCGGCCGGATTGCGCGCCGGATCAACAGGCACATAACCGTTGATCGCCGTCGGGCCGGTGGCATTCCGATTACTCGCCAGGTTGATGTCGTCGCCTGCAAGCAAGACATCGCTCCCCATCCCTCCGTTGGTCGGGTCGCCGTCGCCATAGACCTGAGTGGTCGACTGGACGGGGTGGAGCAGGTCAGCCTCGTAGCCATCCTCCCAATGGTCATAGTAGATGATCTGATAATCGGCGGTGGCTACCAGGCTGACGGTCGAGCAGATCCTGCCGGGAATGTGCCAATCGGGGCCATCGTAGATGGCGCGAAACGCCCGCCACACGTGCTCCTCATAGCCCAGGACATAGTACTCCTGGTAACCGGTGGGCTGGGCGGCGGCCGGAGCGGGGACAAAGAATAAGAGCAGTACTGCTGTGCATACAAATAAGAGAAACCAGCTTCCCCGCCTGAGGAGATGTGCGTGGTGCCCCTGCCTGAACATCGCCCTCCCCATACCACCTCCTTATCGTCTCTGGGAATTGGGAAGGTGTTCCAGACCGGATTCCGGACACGCGTTCCTCAGTGCCACACTCCCCAGATCACACTTCCCAGTGTGCTGTGTCGTGCAGGCCTGGCCAGCGTTTCCGTGCTGCCGCTTCCACGTGGCGATGGGAATCCTTCCTGAGTGACCCTGCCCAACCAAGCCCTGTCCTATGCTAGCACGCTTCAGTTTATGTAGCGTGAAGAGAATATGAGACATTGACTAGAATCCACTGCCCCCTGAACGGTGACCCTGAAAGTTCCCGACGCTTGTCAGCCTCTCTACGATAGACAAAGGCGCACCTGCCCTGTGGACAAAGTGCGCCCCCCTGTCACCTGGTATCTTCATCGGTCCCACTGATCAGACACCCGAAGCTATGTAGTTGCCCCCCTGAGTGAATCACAACCAACTAGACATATATTATCACATTTTTCGTCAAAGCGCAAGTAATTCCTCGAAAGTCAAAGTCAAATTCTACTCCAACCGCCTCAGGTTGACGCCGGATCTGGAGACAGACGTGCACGGGCTGTACGCCTGTGGCAATGGGGCGGGCATCACGCGCGGGCTGGTGCAGGCCTCGGGCTCGGGTCTGTTGGCAGCACGGGCGATATTGCGAGACTAGGTCCTCGCCACTCGTGGCTCCGGCAGTCCCGCTGCAAACACGTACCCGACCAGCGAAAGCCCTGCGGACACGACGAAGAGGCCGGTGAATCCGAACGCGTCCACGACCAGCCCGCCCAGGCCAGAGATCAGGACGACGACGCCGAACAGTGTGTTGGAAAGCCCCAGATAGAGCGACCGCTCGGCCTCGGGGACCAGTTCCAGCAGGAAGTTGCTGCCCACCAGTATCTGGGCGGGCCGCACGGCGCCATCTGTGAAGAAGAGGGGGAGAGCCAGATAGGGAAGCCACTCCCCGTGGGGCTGCAGGAGAGCCATCAGTCCCACCAGGGCCAGCGCCAGCAGTGCCGTCGCCCCGCTGCCCAGGCCCACCAGACGCATCACCAGTTGGTTCCCTCGCCGGTCACTCAGACGACCCCAGGGCAAATTGAAGAGCAGCATGGCCCCGCCGCGGGTTGCCACGTAGACCCCCACCATCCCCACCGGGGCGTCCAGCACACGCTTGGCATAGATGCCGTAGAAGGGGAGGGCGATGCTCGCGAACCCCAATGCCAGCCGCGCGGCCATGTAGCGGCCGTAGACCCGGTCTGTCCGCAGGAGCCGCCCGGCCCGCCGCAATTGCTCAACCACCGTCACCGACTCGGTCACGACCATCCCTGCCGGCTCCCGGACGAGCACAAAAGCCCCCATCCCCAACGCCATCACCACACAGTAAAGGAGGAAGAGGAGAGCGTGGCCATCCGGGAATGGAAGGGACGGATGATTGAGGACCGTTTTCACAATCCAACCACCCCCCAGCCCCAGCAGGCCACCCAGCAACTGCCGCCAGGCAAAGAAACCTCCCCGCCGCCGGGCCGGGATCGTCTTGCCCACCACCTCGAAGAAGGCCAGCCCCCCGAGCCCAGACGCCACGCGGGCAACAGCATACAGGCCAAAAAAGGAGACGAGTAAAAGGAAGGGATCATCCACCTGCCAGACCGCCGCCGCGAGGAGGAGCCAGACGGCGGTGCGGATCACCACCGTCCTGGTATAGTTGTGCATCTTGCGTTGCATGCGTTGCATGCGGACGGATACAAAGATCTGCGGCAGAAACCAGCCGGCATCCCCCATCGGCGCCACCAATCCGGTGAGCAGATTGGAGCTGGTCAACTGGCTGACGAACCACGTGAGAACGAGCGGCGGGTCAATCAGTGCTTCGGCAAAACCAAAGGCTGCACCATTGAGAACCCCCAGCACGAAACTACGCCGGACCTCGCGCTCCGGTACAACTGGTACAATGACATCCATAGTCTACAACGCTATCCCTTGAGTATCGTGCGACCACGCTCCGAAAGTTGAGCCGCTTTGTGATTTGTCATTGGTCATTGGTCATTGGTCATTGGTCATTGGTCATTGAAACCCTCCCGCGCTGCACGGCGATGACCTCAGCCATGATGCTGACGGCGATCTCGCGGGGCGTCTCCGCCCCGATGTCCAGCCCGACAGGCGTGTGCACGCGGGCCAGGAATTCGTCCGGCACGCCCAGTGCCCGCGCCCGCTCGAAAGTCGCCTGCGTGCGGCGACGGCCGCCGAGCAGCCCGACGTAGGCGACCGGACGCTCGGCCAGGACCGCCAATGCCCTCTCGTCCGGCGAGTGGTGCGGCGTCACCAGCACGGCGTACGTCCGATCCGTGAGTGGGATGGCCCCCAATCGCTCGTCGAGTGGGCCGGTGAGAAGTCGGTCTGCCTGGGGGAAACGCTCAAGCGTGACCAACTCCGCCCGCTCGTCCAACACGGCGATGTGGTACCCCAGGAAGGTCCCCAGCTCGGCCAGCGCCTGCGCGATGTGCCCTGCACCGACGATCAAGAGCGTCGGATTGGACAGGAGCACCTCAATGAACAGGCGCATATCGCCCCCGCACACATCCCCTGCACCGCACTCGTCACCCGCCGGCCGGTAGTGCAGTTCGCGCGACTGCCCATCCGCCAGCGCGGTCTGCGCTTCCTCGATCACCCGCGCCTCCAGCGGTCCGCCACCGACCGTGCCGACCGTCCGTCCGTCGGCATAGACCAGCATCTTGGCCCCGGCCTTCCGGGGCGTCGAACCACGCGCCTCGACGACCGTCGCCATTGCCACTGGCTCCCCGCAGCGGATGGCGTCCAGTGCCGCCTCGTATACTCGCTCCAGTTCCTCCACTGCTATTCTCCCATCTCTTGACTAGCTCGATTGTACCGCGCTAACCTCCAGTCTGCAACCCACAATTGACAGAAAGCCGCGCCTGACGTATAGTATGTCACGCATCGCTCTTTACGCATCACGCATTACGCATTACGTGTTGGGACGTTGTGACAAACGCCTTTGTGCCACTTCCTCGGCCGAGGGCAGAGGACGACAAGTGAGGAGGATCTAGGATGGCCTACCAGGACACCTGGGCAATTTGCACCAAGTGCGGGAACCAATTCGTCTTCAGGATTGAGGAGCAACGCCAGCAGGCGGAACGGGGTGTGGAGGTCACACCGCCGGAACTGTGCCCCTCCTGCCGGACATCGGCCCGCGCGACGCACCACCGGGAGCCGCGGCGCGAACCCACGCCGAGGCCGCGGCGCGAACCCACGCCGAGGCCGCGGGCAGAGCAACCACGCAAGACACCGGCGGTACCTGAACCGGGTCCCCACGAGGGCAGCGTTAAGTGGTACGACAGCGAGAAAGGCTACGGCTTCATCGTCCAACAGAGTGGGGACGAGATATTCTTCCACCGCACCGGCATCGCGCCGGGGGAGACGCCGCGCTTCCCCGACGGCACACGGGTGACCTTCCTCATCGAGGAAACCAGCAAGGGGCTACAGGCAGTGGACGTGGCACGGATGGACGCGGAGAACAGCGGGTAGGCAGGTGACTGCCGGGCGCTAATGCGCCGCCTTCAGAACCCGCCCCACCAGTTGGCTGCCCAGGATGGCCAGTCCATCAGTCGGCATATAGTGGGCGCTGGTGTCCTCGAAGAGCACACGCGCCTGCGAGGGAAACTCCTCGTCCCCACACCAGTAGACGAGCGCCAAGTGCACTCGCGGCAGCACGGTGAAGGCATAGCCCACGTCGCCGATCTCTAGCAGATCGCCACCCAGTCCCTCACAGGCGCGGCGAAAGCCCTCGACGCCGTCCTGCAGTTCGCGCACCAACCGGTTGCCGGAGTAACCCTGAAACGCCTGGACGTAGAACAGCCCGTCGGGGAGATCACGGAACCCCACCCAACGACTCGAAGGGGTCGTGCCATCGGCCGTGGCCAGGTAGGTGAGGATGAGGCTCTGCGTGAAGGAAGAGGGCTCCTTGCCGGTCTCGGCCTGCCGGACGGCAAAGCTGTCGCAGGAGATCACGTACTCCTGCCAGAAGAACGTGAGGTAAAAGTTCCCGTCCTCGTCCCGTTCGCAGCCGCTGCGCAGCATCAGTTTGCCCGGCTTGAGGCGGCACAGTGTCGCGCGCGCCTCTTTGACCACCGGGGCCAGCCGGTCGAGCCACTGATGGAGTTGTGGGGTGGGCTTACCCTGCTGCAGCACGCGCCCCCGCTTCTCCGATCAACCCCAGAAGCTCCTCCCACTCCTCGCGAAAGAAGTGCAAGGTGACCGTGCCCAGCTCCAGGTGATAGGTCATTTCCCCGTCGGGTTCGTCGGCCCGCCACAGGCTAAAGTTCTCGGTCTCAGCCAGGACCTCGATCGTGGGCTCTTCCATGCTACCTCCAACAACGGATGAGATGAAACATAGCACCAAGCAGGGTCACGAACGCCGCAGCCGCTTGAGGACGGCAGCCAATTCTGGCGGCAACGGGGCTTCGAACTCGACCTCCTCGCCCGTAGCGGGATGGGTGAAGCGCAGTCCCGCAGCGTGGAGGAAATGGCGGCCTCTGAGCAACCGCTGGCGGCGACGGCCATACACCACGTCCCCCACGACCGGATAGCCCATCCATGCCAGGTGTACGCGCACCTGGTGCGTGCGACCGGTGTGAGGGCGCACCTCCAGCAGCGTGTGGTCGGCGAGGTATTCGATGGCGCGGTACATCGTACGCGCCTCCCGCCCCCGCCGCACGACAGCCATCCGCTTGCGCTGTCGCTTGTCGCGCCCCACAGGTGCCTCGATGACCCCCTCCCGGGGGTCCACCTGACCCTCGACCAACGCCAAATAGGTCTTGGCGACCTGCCGGTGCTTGAACTGCCGTTGGAGCGCGGCCCGGGTCGCCTCATCCCTGGCGACGAGAATCAGGCCAGAGGTGTCCTTGTCCAACCGATGCACGATCCCGGCCCGTTCGACCCCGCCGACGTCGGCGACCTGGGGGCAATAGGCCAACAACGCGTTGACCAGCGTGCCGCTCGTGTGCCCCAGCGCTGGATGCACGACCATCCCCGCTGGCTTGTTCACCACCAACAAGGCATCGTCTTCGTAGATGATGTCAAGTGGAATGTCCTCCGGCACGACCGGCTCAGGGATCTCGACGGGGAGGCGCACGACGACTTCGTCGCCCACTTGCACGCGGTAGCTGGGCCTACGGGGCTTTCCGTTGACCGTGGCCTCGCCGGTCTTGATCAGCCGCTGGACCACCGCCCGGCTGAGGTCCCGCACGTGCGCCGGAATGAGCCTGTCCAGCCGTTCACCGCTCTGTTCCACGGTGAACGAGACAACGGACCCTGATACGACCTGCTCCTCAGCCATCCTCTACCGCCTGCCGCTTCTCCCGTTCGCGCCGCTCCTCCCAGATCATCAACAGCGCGAGCAACACCACGCCCGCGACGATGGAACTATCCGCCACGTTAAACACCGGCCACTCACGCAACGGCCAAAAGTTCAGGTCTATGAAATCAACCACGAATCCCTGGCGCAACCGGTCTACCAGATTGCCGATCGCCCCGCCAAGCTGAAGGCCCAGCGCCACGCGCATCATCCGCTGCCCATCTGGGAGGTGATGGTAATAAAAGATGATCACTACGATGACGATCGTAGCGACGACGACGAAGAAATCACCCCACTCACGAAACAGCCCAAAGGCCGCCCCCGTGTTGGTCACGTGGGTGAACCGAAAGACAGGGGCCAGCCAGGGTGCAATTTCCCAAAACTGACCCGTACCCAGCCGCGCCATCACCAAGTACTTGCTGAGCTGGTCAACAAGCACGACCAACGCGGCCACGACTGGCAAGATCAAGATATCTCGCTTGCGCGGACTCAACGAGAACCCGTCCGCACGTTGGTGTGTTCCTGACGTGACTGACAGTCCAGGCAATACCCAGCGTGGGGCAATGCCTCCAGGCGTGCACGGTCAATCCTGGCACCGCAGGCCTCGCAGAGCCCATAGATCCCGTTTTCAAACTTGACCAGTGCCCGACCCACTTCCTCCAACGTGGCCTCAACCTTTCGCCGGAGGGCCACGCCTACAGTCTGATCAAAGGCATCGGTCGCATCGTCGGCAATGTGATTGCTGTAACCGATGCTTTCGTACTCAGCAGCCTGAAGCCGCTCCAACTGCTCGCGCAGTTTCGCTTGCTCCTCCAGCAGTTCCTGCTTCGCTCTCTCGTACGAAAAAGGCATCTTTGTCCCTCCCGAACTGACCAACGTCGCCAGTTTCGTATTCTACCCCACTCAGCCTGAATTGGCAAGACGGAGAGAGCAGGGGGGCTCACGCTTTGCGGACCCCCAGCCTGAGTGAGTCACCCTCTACCCGATCCTCAAGCACAGCCGCCCCCTCGTCCGGCGCTCCGGCCCGCAGATCCACGCTCAGCGTCTCGGCCGCGATGAAGGACCGCCACGCTTCGATCGCCTCAGCCAGGGCTCCCTCAGCCTGGTACGTGGTGAGGATGCGGTCGTCCAGCTCGAAACCGGCCTCCTTGCGCAGGTTCTGAACCCGCCGGACCACCTCCCGGGCCAGACCCTCGGCCTTGAGGTCGGGGGTGAGCACCGTATCCACGGCGACAGTCACGTCCCGCTCCGAGGTCACCGCCAACCCCTCCCGGGGCTCCTCCCGCACCAGTACCTCCTCGGGGGCCAGTTCGACCATCTCTCCCTCCACCTCCATCTGCAGGGGCAGCCCCGCCCACAGCCGCCACACCGCCGTCAGAGGATCCTGCGCCGCAAGCTGCGCCCGCACCGCCGGGAACCGCTTCCCGAAGCGGGGGCCGAGCACCTTGTTGTCCGGCAGGAGACGGTAGGTGACCAGGTCGCTCACGTCCTCCACGAAAGCCACCTGCTTGACGTTCAGTTCGTCCCACACCAGGGCCACCAGTTCCTCGTCCATTTCGCCAGCGCCCGACTGCCGGTGGATCAGCGCGCGGGCCAGTGGCTGGCGCAGCTTGATGTTCCGGCTGTTGCGGGCAGAGTGCCCCAACGCGACGACCTGCCGGGCCAGCGCCATGCGAGCCAGGAGATCATCATCCACTGCCGCCAGGTCCGCCTGGGGCGCCAGGTCCGCCTGGGGCCATTCGGTGTGGTGGACGCTCTCAGGCGCACCCGGACTCACCGAGCGGACCAGGTTCTGGTACATCACCTCGGTCACGAAGGGCACCAGCGGCGCGAGCAGCCGGCACAGCGTCGTCAGGACCCGATAGAGGGTGGCGTAGGCAGCGTTCTTGTCCGCGTCGTGCTCGCTCTTCCAGAACCGGCGCCGGCTGCGACGGACGTACCAGTTCGTCAGGTCGTCCAGGAAAGACTCCACGACCAACGTCGTCCCGTAGGCATCATAGTTGTCCAGCCGATCCGTCACCTGCGCCACGACCTGGTTCAGCCTCGCCAGGACCCACGTATCGAGCGCCGTCTCGTCCTCCGTCCTTGGTCCCTGGTCCGTGGGCTCCCAGCCATCGATGCTCGCATAGGTCACAAAGAAGGAGTAGACATTCCACAGCGGGATCAAGAACTGCCGCCGCACCTCGTCCGCCCGGTCAAAACCAAAGAGGAGGTTATTCTCCGGCTTCTGGCGGCAGTAGAGCCAGCGCATCACGTCCACCCCCATCTGGTCGGCGGCCTCGTTGAACTCGATGGCGTTCCCCCACGACTTGTGCATCTGTCGCCCGTCTTCGTCCAGGAGCAATGCGTAGCTGAAGCAGGTCATGAACGGTGGCGAGTTCTCCAACACCGTCGCCATCGCCAGGAGGCTGTAGAACCAGTTGCGGAACTGGCCGGGGAAGGACTCGCTGATCCAATCAGCGGGATACCACCGTCGCCAGTAATCGGGGTTCGTCCGGTATTGGAGTGTGCTGAAGCTGACGATACCCGCGTCGAGCCAGGGGTTGCCCACGTCCGGGATGCGGCTCACCTCCGCGCCGCACTCCGGGCAGGCGATGCGCACCGCGTCGACCCAGGGCCGGTGGGGGGTGTGCCCCTCGAACGTCTCCCACCCATCCACCGCCCGCTCCTTGAGTTCGTGCTCGTCGCCGATCACCTCAAAGTGACCGCACTTTTCGCACTCCCAGATCGGCAATGCCAGCCCCCAGTACCGCTTCTTGCTGATCATCCAGTCGTGCATGTTGCGCAGCCAGTCGAGCTCGCGGTCCAGCCCAAAGGAGGGAATCCAGCGGATCTGACGGGTCACGTCCATCATGTCGTGCCGGAGCTCGTCCATCGAGATGAACCACTCGTCCACCAGCCGGAACACCAACTCGGTGCTGCAGCGCCAGCAGACGGGATAGCGGTGCGTGTAATCCTCCACCTTGTAGAGGATACCCTTCTCGCGCAGGCTCTCGAATACCCGCCCGGCGCTCTCGGAGACGTGTGTGCCGGTGAGGGGGCCGAAGCCATCCAGGAAGACGCCTTCCTCGTCCAGCGGGGCGATGGCGGGCAGCCCGTGCTCCTTGCCCAGCTCAAAGTCCTCTGCGCCGCACCCCGGGGCGATGTGGACGATGCCGGTCCCCTCCGCCTCTCCTACCTCGTCCCACAGAATCACCCGGTGGGCCTGAGGGCTGCCCGCCGCCTGCTGTGCCTCCAGTTCGTCGAACGGGCCGTCGTAGGCCCAGCCCTCCAGCGCCGTCCCCTTCATCTCCTCCAGCACTAGATACGTTCCATCCAGCATGGGGAGCGTCCCCCTGGAGAGATAAAACACCTCGTCCCCCTGGCGGACCTTCACGTAGGTCAGATCTGGCCCCACCGCCGCCACCACGTTGCTCGTCAGCGTCCAGGGCGTGGTCGTCCAGACGAGCAAGCTCTCCCCTGGCCGTCCCCGCAGCGGGAAGCGCAGCGTGACGCCAGGATGGGTCATCTCCCGGTATCCCTCGGTGACAATCTCGTGCTGGCTGATGCCGGTGGCGCAGCGGGGGCACCAGGGCATCACGTCCCGGCCCTTGTACAGCCACCCCCGCTCCCAGCAGCGCTTGAGAAAGGTCCAGATCATATAGTTGTTCTCGGTGGAGAAGGTAAAGTACGATCCCCCCAATTCCGGCAGGCCCAGCCGGGCGACGACCCCCTCGACCGTGTCGGTCACCGGGCCATCCACCCCCTCGACGGTGATCACCTCCTCCGGTTCCCGCTCCAGCCGATCCGCCAGGCCTCGCAGGAGATCGGGATCGTTCCAGTCCATCCAATACCCCAGCCGGATCGACTGCTCGGTCTGCACCGCGGCGTAGCGCAGCACTCGCTCCTTGCACTTGCGCACGAAGCGGGCGATGCCATACTCTTCAATATCCCGCTTGGAGTGGAAGCCTCGCTCCTTCTCCACCTCGACCTCGACCCACAACCCCTGGCAGTCGAAGCCGTTCTGGTAGCGGGTGCGATAGCCCTTCATCGCCCAGAAGCGATGGTACAGGTCCTTGTAGGTGCGTCCCCAGCCGTGGTGAACGCCCATCGGGTTGTTCGCCGTGATCGGCCCGTCGATAAAGGACCAGCGGGGACTGTCCTTACGCAACTGGACCAGTTTCCGAAAGGCGTCTGTCTCCCGCCAAAAGTCGAGTATCTGGCGCTCCTGCGCCACAAAGTCAACGCTCGAGTTTACGGTCTTGAACATCGTCTATTCTCCTTCACCCGCAGTCTATTCGCCTCCCTCGCTCTTGGCCCCCGCCGCCGCCAGCGTAGAAGGCGGTCCGGTCCAGCACCACGCCATCGTCGACGACCTCGGCCACCCGAGCCTCAAACTCGCGCAGATAGCTATCCGTCTGGTATAGCAGTTTGGTCATTCCGCCTCCAGGTCGTACCAGAGTATGTCCGTGTAGTCCGTGCACCCAACCGCACGCCAAAAGCCCTGGGAGGCGGGATTGTTGTGCGCCACCATCATCTCCCGCCACAACCGGAACATCTCCGACGTGTCCTCTGCGATGCCAGGCCGGACCGTGAAATACATCCTTACTTCCTGTCCCATAACGAAAACGCTCCCGTCCCCAAAGGGACGAGAGCCTGACACTCCCGCGGTACCACCCTTCTTGCCCCACGCAGGGCAGGGCCACTCTGTCGGCGACGCACGATCGCCACGTCCGGGTAACGGGGGACGAGCCCGGCTGAGTCTACTGAGAGCGGTGCCCCGATGGCGCACCCGCCCGGTTCGGTCAACAGCTCCGGAGGGATTTTCGACGCAACTCCCGCACCCGGCTTTCACCTGTCCCGGGCTCTCTGAGCCGGACCGCTGCGCCTACTCGTCTCCATCATCGCCTTTGCAATGTGACAACCATTATGCCACAGGAGTCAGGCGCTGTCAAGTCCGGAGATCATCTGATGTGCCCCCCTCCACCCTGATGTGCTACGATGAGCGCAGCCTTGCGACTCCGCCGCGCCGGAGGCGACAGGCAGGGTAGTGAGTCGCCTAAGGAATAAAGCGAATTTTAAGAATCCTCTCATCATTATTTGACGCCATGGAGACATAAGGGTGCTACAATGGGAATTGTGCTTCGCGTGAGCACAACCACCCACGAAGCACTCCGCCGGGCGGCTGGGGAAAGCAAGCCCTATCCCTGCGTCCAGGTGGTGCCGTGACCGTCGGACAGAGTCTTGACAACGTACCCCCCGAGGGGTCACACCAGATGGGCGGGTGGGAAAGAAGTGATGCTGGAGATAAACCTGTTTGGCGCAGGCCGGGCGCGCTATGCCGACCGGCCGCTGGCCGGCTTCCCCAACCGGCAATCCTGTCTCCTGTTATGCTATCTGCTCCTCAACCGGCAGCGTTCTCACCCTCGCGAGCGGCTCGCGGCTGTCTTTTGGAGCGAGTACCCTACCCCGGTTTCGCTGAAATACCTGCGCAACTGTATCTGGCAGATACGCAAGGCGTTCCAGTCGATCGGTGCCCCCGCCGAAGAGTACCTGTCGATCAGCGATGGCAGCCTGTCCTTCCGGCGTTCGAGCCCTCACTGGTTGGACGTCGAAGCCTTTGAGACGCAGGTGACCCCCCGCCAGGACATCCCGGGCCAACAGTTGACGTCCGAGCAGGCCGCCCAGTTTGAACGGGCAGTCGACCTCTACGTCGGGCATCTGTTGGAGGGCGTCTACGAAGACTGGTGCCTGTGCGACCGGGAGCGACTGCAGCTCATGTACCTGAACGCGCTCGGCAAGCTGATGGTCTTTCACGAGGCCCACGGCGCCTACGAACACGGCCTCGCCTGCGGCGAACGCATTCTGGCCCAGGACGACATCCGCGAAAAGACCCACCGGGACATGATGCGGTTGTATTGGCTGCTGGGCGACCGGGCCACCGCGCTGGCACAGTACAAGCGCTGCACCCAGATCCTGCACGAGACGCTGGGCATCGAGCCGATGGAGGAGACCACGCGCCTCTATCGACAGATCGTGCACGATCAACATCGCCCTCCGCACTGTTCCGCCTGCCACAACGGCCCTCTGCCCTGGACGGCCAGCTCTGGCGAATCCCGCGAATTGGGGGCGGAGTACGTCCTCCAGAAGGTCCATCGCCTCCAGGCCACAATTGACGAGGCCTCCGCCGAGCTGCGCCAGATTGAGCCTTTGCTCCGGAAAGCGATCCTCCATTCCCAGCACCCACAACCAGCGGCTCCAGCAGGGCGCGTGAACGGGATACAAGCTGACCCCAAAGACGCCAATCCCCTTTTTGAAAGACGCGCCTGAGGACGCCGTGCAGACGCAAGCCCGTTACACTAGCATCCAAAGTCGAACCTACTTTGACAATGGCACATTAGCCGAGAGCTTTTCCCGGCGTAGCGTGGGACCTTGACAAAACAGATGAGAGCGGCCACGCTAGTAGGCATCACCTTGGACAAAGGAGGCCTGCTATGCGTAGCCGTCTC